>Ga0206982_1284_pt1 | contig 11005 bp, 11 predicted proteins | sample Alteio_BWMinCont_18_FD_153493 | JGI IMG/M metagenome (GOLD analysis project Ga0206982, IMG submission 153493) | Enriched cells from forest soil in Barre Woods Harvard Forest LTER site, Petersham, Massachusetts, United States -... | ecosystem: Environmental > Terrestrial > Soil > Temperate forest >... | reverse complement strand
TTTAATGTATTGAATCTAAAAAAAACGACTCATGAGAAAAATCATCTTCGTTGCTATTTTTGCAACTGCATATTCGGTATCTGTTGCCCAAACCAATTCATCAAAAGACTTATATCTCACAAAATCTTTTAATGATGCAGGTTTCAAAAAAATAGATGCCGAAACCAGTCATGGTGATATTGTTGTTTCGGTTGTTCCGGCAGCGGATTCCAAGGTAGAAGTGTATGTACGTTCCAGCAACAGCATTGTGGAACTGAGCAAAAAACAGATACAAGAAAAACTGGATGAATATTACACATTGGATGTGTCCCTTGCCGCTAATGTTCTAAGGGCGGTTGTGCACCAAAAAAAGGATTTCCTGAGCGGGCAGTCTTCTTTAAGTATTTCTTTCAGGATCTATGTGGCGAAGGACAAATCCACTGTATTGAAAACCAGTCATGGCAATATCAAACTTTCAGGAATGGAAGGCAGCCAGGACCTGGCAACGAGCCATGGAGATATCAGCGCTGAACTTATAAGCGGTAAACTGACCGCGCGTACTTCTCACGGCGATGTAAGTGTTACGGATTCAAAAGATGACATTGATATTAGAACAGATCACGGCAACCTGGTTCTACACAATGTGAAAGGCAAAGTGCATGCGGGCACTGACCACGGTAATATCGACGGTCATATTATTGAAGGCGCATTGTCTGCATCGACTTCCCATGGCGATGTAACCCTTGAAAACCTATCCTGTAGTGTGGAAACTTCCACCGATCACGGCAATATAGCTTTAAGCTTTGAAAAAATATCCGGCGACATAACAGCCGGTAATTCCCACGGCGATATATCCGTACAGCTCCCAAAAGGCAATGGCATTGATCTCGATCTGCGTGGAAAAGGCGTTGACATGGTTGCCCTGGAAAATTTCAACGGAACAAGGAAAAAGGATGAGATAAAAGGCAATATGAACGGCGGTGGGGCTAAAGTGTCAGCAGAGACAGATAAAGGCCAAATCAGTCTGACATTCAAATGATGAGCAGATTGATTTGAAAATTTGATGTATCAACGGTTATCCGTTTTTTTAATCGCCGGAAGAATATAATTTTTTATCGCAGTGAAATAATTATTTACACCCTATTGGTATCGACAAATCTGAGATTTCCCAGTGCCTATTGATTTTCTATTATAGCGACTTTGGAAAAACGTTTCCAAGTGACAGTTTTTAGTTGGTATTGTTTATTCAACTTTAATTGGAAACATACAAACTGCCGTTGCCTTTGCCGTGTCGGTTGCTACAACCTGTATCAGCCAGGTTCCCGATCGCTGCGGAGTGCCTGAAAAAGTTTTCTTCCTCACGTCAAATACCAACCATGCCGGTAATGCACTTCCATCAGCTGAACTTGCAGAATAGCTTAAAGTTCCATTTCCATCGTCGTCGGAAAAAACCTGGTCGCTGACCGTAAACGAAAAATGCTGTTTGGGCTTTGCTATTTGCATTGCAATGGAATCCCTCACATAGGGCTCAAAATTGCTATGCTTTAAATTTTCCAGTAAATCATCAAACCTGACCCAGTAAAGGGCGCAATCCTGCGGACCATGACCGTAGCTGTAAAAAAGATATTTGTTATTGGGCGTAACATATTCACCCCAACGGTGAGCCAGTCCATTGTTTATCCGGGGTCCAAGGCTTTTGGGATTTGTCCACCTGCCATCTTGTTTATGGTAGCTGATATATAACTCACATTCATAATCAGGATGTTCTTTCGCGCTTACAACGATATAGGATTCATCAGGGGCCACAAAGAAATCACCATCAAAGCCTGGTGTATTCAGCGGTTTACCCAAACTGTGAATGGTCGTATCGCCGCTGTTAGCAGGTGCCATCACACATATATCATAACTTGTAAAATCATTTATACTGCCGTTGATATTGCTTGCGGCGTACATGTTGCCACTGCGTGTGGGCATAAAATCATACATCCCGTAACTTCTAATAAGATATGTTACGGGATCGCTCCAGCCTTTAGAGCTACGATGCATCTGCGTTACACCGCCTTTCCCTCCACCTATAAAATAAAGCGTGTCACCTCCAGGTGCAAATGCCGGAGCATACAATTGCCTGACAAGGGTCGTAGGGCCGGTCCACTTATCACCATCATACCTGAATACCTCGATCGAAGCGTCTTTACTGGAAAACCAGGTATTATTCCGGCAATAATAAAATTCCTTTCCATCTGATGAAAATGCACACCGGTCCATCGAAAAATAAGGTGTATCATTTATAAGTTGCGGTGCGAATTTTACTGGCTCACTACCCGGCGGGGTCTGTCCGAGATAAGCCTTTGGGCTGTCCCAAATATTAGTTTGTGCATTCAGGCTGCTGCCAATGGCAAGTAAGACAAGTATTAATAAAAGGGTGAATTTATTCATCTTGCATCCGGGTTTTTTCGAAACTAAACTCCTATCGGCAATGGGGCAAATTTTTTCGACAAACAAGTAAGGATTGACGACAAATAGAAAATGAATCTGACAATTTTAACAGGTACACGCGAGCTGGTCACTGTATTTTTCTTGCTGCAGGAATTGGTTCATTGATAAATACAATTGTGGTAGTAAGTTTTCAATCCATAAAAGCCGCAATTGCCAATCCGGTGACCAGTTTACGTTCAGAATGAACTTCAGCTGGCGAAGAGAGTTTGAGAACAGATGGGTGACGCAGTGTGTAGTAAGTTCATTCAATATTATATTCCGTCTTTAAAAACTTCCTTAGGTTATTCACAGCCGGCATTCTTTCGGACATATTTACGATATAGTTGTGCGTCCATCCTTCTTCCAGGGATACCTTATTAAAAAAAACGGCGATCTTCTGCGGATCATTTGTAAGCATTGGCAAATGATTGCTCTTAAATTGATCGCTGTCTTTGAGATTAAAGACAATCAGCTGGCTCATTGCGTCGAGACCGTCGTTAATCGATTTGGCATAAGGTGTTTCAGCTGCATAAATACTTCTCATTTCCTGATCGTATTGTGCGATACTATCTGCGGCGTGGTGATGACGGATATATTGGAGGCCACCGGAATTTTTAAGCTGCATCATAGTCGCGTCATTACTGATAAACCGCGAATAGAAACTGATTGATTGTGAAGCATATTTATATAACTGCTGCCTGTTGCCCATATCCGCCAGATCAACATTCGCCAGTTTTAAGAGGCTGTTCAGACCATCCAGCTTTTTTTGATTTTCCAGAATCGTCTCACTCAGCGCCAGGGAATCTTTCGCCAGGTCATTTACAAAACTTCTGATATACTCGTTTTCCTTTTTATTTGCCGTAATGTCTTCGCGGATGCCTTCTGCAAAGAATCCCATCGTTACAGCTAAGAATATCATTAAGAATTCCAGAAAATATTCTTTCCATGGTTTTGGCTTATGATGCAGGTCGGGATGATGGTGTACCTCCATATCAGTCGAAGTTAACAAACAATACTAAAAATTTGAAGTATTCTAAATATTGCCTCAGAGTCAATTCCAGGTGCTAACACTAACAAATTACCCCGCAAGGGGAAGATAGTTTTTGTCATCCCCACTTCATTTTTTAGAATGTTCAGGATCATCCAATGAATCGTGTTTTGTATTGTTAGTTAAATGGGTTAATAAGAAATTATTTGCCCAGAAAAAAATCCAGGAGTCCTTTTTGTACCTGATCAGTTTTTTCCTGTACAATCCAATGGCCTGCACCAGTGATCACAACTTCTGTGACATTAGTCGCCACAACCCGTGAATGATTGGCGAGAAAACTTCCTGACCCATGCTCCGCTCCCATTGCCAGTACGGGCATCTGAAGTTTATTTTTCTCGAATACATGGTTGTCCAGGGCATCCTGGGGAAAATTGCCGAACCAGTGAAAGCAGGCTGTTGTTGTTCCCGGTACAGCGAATGCTCTTATGAATTCTGTTGACTCTTCTTTTGTAAATGGATCTTTCACATACCCAACCACCGGCCAGAAATCCATGAGAAATGCACCTTCTTTCCCCTTCACAAGTTCACCAGAAACAGGTCTTGCAAAAAAACCAAACCACCATGCTTTGGATGAAAAGTCAGACCATACCGGTTCAACTCCCGGCAAGAGTGCATCCATCAACGCGAGCTTTTTCACTTCCGGACCGAACTGTGCAGCATACGCATAGGCGACCATGAGTCCGATATCATGACCGGCCAGATCTATATTGGAGTATCCCAGCTTTTTCACGAGTTCATGGATGTCTACTGCCATTGTTTTTTTGTCATAACCACTATCTGGCTTATCCGATTCACCCATTCCTCTCAGGTCAGGAGCGATTACAGTAAAATGTTTGGAGAGTTCAGGTAATAACCGGTTCCACATATACCAGTTCTGTCCGAAACCATGAAGCAATACCAGGGGCTCACCACTTCCTCCGATAACGTAATGAATTTTTACTCTGTTAACTTTAGCATATTGATGTTTAAAATTGGAGGGAGGATTGGCCGGCTCGGCTGAGTCCGTTTTTTTTAGTTCTGCGGAAGTTTGCGAAGGCTGACCTGCGCTATCCGCATTTTTACATGAAAAAAGAAATACCATCTGGAATATCAGGATTGACACGATCATCATCAGGTTTCGATGTCTTAGATAATTTCTGGTTAGTACATGTTTCGTATAAAACAAAATTTGTCTTTTCATTTTAAGATGATTTAATAATTAAATAATTTATTTATAGATTTCAAAACCTGAATATTTAGATTTAAATTTCGCAATTAATTTCTAATCATATGAATTGGAATTCGGTTATTGGTTTATTTGCTGCAATTTTAACTTCAACTTCCTTTTTACCACAAGCATTAAAAACAATACGGACAAAAGATACATCTTCCATTTCCTTATCCATGTATATCCTGTTTACTTTAGGTACGCTTTTGTGGTTTATTTACGGTCTGGCTACTAATAACTTTCCCGTATGGCTCGCGAATGGATTTACATTAATACTTGCTTCTATTATATTATATTTTAAAATAAAAGACACATCTAAATTTTCAAAATAATTCAATTAATCGGGAAGGTTTCATAAAGACTGCTATCCATAACTTAACATCCTTGTCTTTTGATATCGAAAAGGTGGAGTATTATACCGCCTAAGTCACTCAGTATACCATTTTGGGAATATTAGCTCCCTTAATCAGGAGCCAAAAACCAAGAGCAATTTCATCGATAGCGATGGGATCATAACAAGCTGGAATGATTGTTTTCTCCGCGGCAGGGAAAATAATGATAGTAAACTGACTCATACCTACACCCACATTTGCTTCAGGTAGTCTTTTGCTTCCCGAAAAGCCCTTTGACAAATACTATCTATGGTCATAATTTTTGCTCCAATTTCTTCATTTACATTTTCAATACCGGCGTTACTCTCAATATAATCCAGGTAATAATTCAGGTTGTTTGTAAGTCCCAGAAATGATACTGAGGTTTTAAAATTGTGTGCAATATGGGCCAGTTCAGGATAATTATTTTTATTGAAAGCTTCTTTCATAGATTCCAGTTCGCCAGGTGCCTGTTTCAAAAATTGCTCTATCATCGTTTTCTCGAATTCTGAATTTCCTCCCGAAACTTCTTTGAGATAATCGAGATTTAGCAATTCTCCGTTGAGCACAGGTATATTTTCTTTTTTATTTTTTATTTCGGTCTTCCCATCGAATCTCAGTATTTTATTTATTAGTTCAAATAGTTCATTTTCCCTGATTGGTTTTGAAATATATTCATTCATACCATAGCTTAAACATTTCTCTTTTTCGCCCGCCATGGCATGCGCTGTCATAGCAATTATTGGAATATTCATACCCAATTCATTTCGAATTTTCAAAGTGGTAGTGTAACCATCCAACAGAGGCATCTGAATATCCATCAGTATCAGTCCATAATCATTTTGTTGCAATGCCTCAATGGCTTCTTTCCCGTTATTTACGATATCAAAATCAAGATTCCAATACGTAAGTAAATGTCTCATCAGATTTTGATTCATAGCATTATCTTCTGCTACCAAAATCCTTACATGTCTATTGGTTATTTCTATTTTATTTTTTGAAAATATTTTCTGATCCTCATGCACAGTTATTTCCTTTGGAATTGCATAGGGAATGGAGAATACAAATTCAGTGCCCTTATTTAATACGCTGCTTACATGAATAGATCCGTTCTGCAATTCGACCAATTGCTTGACAATGGATAGGCCAAGACCCGTTCCGCCATATTTACGGGTTGTGTCTTCATCTGCCTGCTGAAAGCGCTCAAATATTGCGTCCATTTTATGAGAAGCGATACCTATCCCTGTATCTTTAACAGAAAAGGAAATTTCAATGCTATCTTCTGTTTTTTTAGCCGTTGTTACGTTAATCTCTATTCCGCCGCTGTTAGTAAACTTTATGGCGTTATTTACCAGGTTCACCAGAATCTGCGTCAGACGTATCGCATCTCCAATCAATAAATCGGGCACTGAATATTCAATATTTACCGTTAAGCTGAGATCCTTTGGCTGAATCTTTGTGGCAAACATGGTTTTCACAGAATCCAACAGTTCACGAAGGCTGAAAGGATTCGATTCTATTCGCATCATGCCGGCTTCTATTTTGGAAAAATCAAGTATGTCGTTAATGATTTCCAGCAGACTTTCCCCCGAATGTTGAATGGAGCGTACAAATTCCATTGATTTCTCATTCAATTGCTCTTTCTGCAACAAATTCGTAAAGCCAAGAATTGCGTTCATCGGCGTTCTGATTTCATGGCTCATGTTGGCCATAAAATTCTCCTTAACGATTCCGGCTTCCCTCACTTTCTTTTCGGATTCATTTAATTGTTCATACAGTTGCTGTTGACGCTTAATTCGCTTTGTGATATATCCAAAAGTAAATATGGATGCCAGCACAGCGGTAATCGCCAGAATCAATCCCCATTCCCGGGCCCTTTTCCCGCTTTTATTCGCATCAATTGCAAGCTTCGTCAAATATTGTTGCCGGGGTTTGTTTAATAAATCAATGGCATGCACAATATCCCCCATTACGTAGGTTTTCTTACGACTTATATAAGTCGCAATTGCTGCCGATTGTCCTTTTGAAAAAAGGGTATCCAGAATGATATGTCCCAAATCCAGTTTTATTGTAATCAGTGAATCCAGTTCCTGCACCAGTTTTCTTGTGCTGTCGGTCAATACAAGGGGACGCAATTTAGCCAGGACCGCCCTCACATTTTTCTCATTGTTCTTTATATCTTCCACAAAACTGGAGTCTTTATTGAAAACAGTCCGGTATATATGACTTTCAATAAAAAGCATGTCCGTCTCCAGTTTCTGTGTTTCACCGATTATCTGGAACTCACGAATAAGTGACTCATTACCTTCTGTAAGTTTATTGATATTGTTATTGGAATTGTATTGAAGAAATACGATTAGAATAATCGTAGTGATAAAAATACCCAGTAAATAAAGCATAAATCTTCTGTTACGCATATATCACTGGTTTTATTTCATTTTCATCCCTTTGGCCCATTCTGCTTCAAAGATAATTACTAAGTTTTATTAGGTCTGTTGTCAGAGGGCTGTTTTATATAATTGCTCAAAAGAAATGCGAGCACAATAATGCTTGTCATCATTCCCACAAAGTCCAGAATAATTAACCATAGATTGCTGTTCATATCCAGCATCCGCAGAAAAAGATAAGCCAGGCAGACTAACAAACCTGTGGCGATAATAAATAATATTGCAAACAGCGTTTTCATTATTCAAAAAGTCAACTCCTGCCTATTAAAATTCCTGCAATAAAAACAATAACTCCACCAAGTACAATCTGTAAAGCAGCTTTCATTAATGCCGTGTCCATATACTTATGTCTGATCCAGGCTATCGTTAATAATTCAACAAGAACTACAATAATTGCAATAGTCAGGGCAATATGAAATGAAGAAAGAAGGAAGGGCAGCGTATGACCTGCTGCGCCAATAAAAGTCATCAGGCCGCAAACAATACCTCTGCTTACGGGATTTCCTCTTCCGCTTAATTTTCCATCGTCGGATAGTGCCTCGGAAAAAGCCATACTGATTCCGGCTCCAACTGCCGTAGCAAGTCCTACTATGAAAGTAATATGACTATTATGTGTTGAAAGAGCTGCCGCAAATAATGGGGCAAGTGAAGAAACGGACCCATCCATCAATCCTGCAAGGCCCGGTTGAATCACCTTAAGAACCAAATCACGTTTTTGCTCTGTTGATTTCGTCTGTGTATAAATCATATTATTAATTGATCTTGTAAAATTACATTTTGAGCAAAACCCTGGTAATGCCAATCGCCCAATGGGCAAAATCAATAGCCAGACAAGGCTATTTTTGTTAATTTTAGAATATGAATGCCCTGATTATAGACGACAATGAAATGGCCAGAATGACACTTAAACAACTGGCAGGCAGGGTTGATGACCTCACTATTGTCGCAGAATGTGCGAGTGCTTTTGAAGCTTACAACCTGCTCCTTACTGAACCCGTAGACATTCTCTTGCTCGATATAGAAATGCCCGGTATGTCTGGGTTGGAGTTAACCAAAAACCTGGTAAATAAACGACCCGTCATCATTTTTATCACATCAAAAAAAGAGTATGCCTCGGATGCCTTTGATCTGAACGTAGTTGATTATATTATAAAACCTGTAACAGGTTTACGGTTTATTCAGGCTATAGACAAAGCAAGGGAAATATTGAATAGCAATAAAGAAGAAGTGAATGTGAAGGAAGACGAATTCATATTTATTCGTGATTCAAATATTATTCGCAGACTGAAACTGGATAATATTTTATTTGCAGAGGCAATGGGTGATTACGTTAAACTTTATACACCGGAAAAGTTTTATGCAATTCATACAACATTAAAGTCGGTTGAAGAAAGGCTGCCTGCATCCAGGTTCCTTCGGGTGCACCGGTCTTATCTGGTGGCTATAAACAAAATTGACAGTCTGGAAGGAGGTGTATTGATCATCAACCGGACACCATTACCCGTAGCCGATGCGTATCGATCTGCTTTAAATAAAAGAATGAACATCATTTAATTTAAAAAGCTTAAAGCCGGTTGACCGGCGCGTCGCCGATCCTGATGTAGAAACGAGTATTTGTACCGCCGTCATCTACGTTGAAATCAATGGGATTGAATCCTATGATCAAATTAAGATTAAAACTGCCATCCTGGGCTGTCAGTGATGGCAGAGGCGTATATTTAGCCAGCACAAGTTTGGTAATATGATTCAAAGTTAAATATCCATCTATCTCAAAAGTCTTACCTGAAGTAAGTGATTCCTGTATTTTCCAGGAATCGATTTTAATTCTCAAATTAAAAATAAAATCCGGCTCCAGATTCACTGAATCTTCCCTGGCATTTTCATTTATGGAAGAGTAAGGAATGTGTAACCTTACAATCAGCTGATTTGAATTATCAGGCAAAGCAATAATAGCTCCTTCCAATTTTTTTACGGAATAAACATTCCCATTCATCTGTATTATGAACGCTTCCGCATCCCGGTAGTCATTATAATTCTGGGCGTCAATACGTTTGGTAATCAGCACAAAAGCAATAATCATTGATATTTTGATGATGTAATTATCCATGTCCAAATTTTCGAAAAATGAAAATTGCCCTTGTAAACATTGACCACCTGGGCCTGGGCCTCGGTGGTCAGGAGTATTCCATCGCTACTTGATAGTAGTGAAGTGACTTACTTCGCCGGATAAGTCAACTTCTAATACGATTGCATCATGATCGCCTTTTAATTCTACAAAATAATTATTGCTCTTATCGAATGAATTACCGTACAAAGTCATATATGTTTCATTATCATAGTATGATACGTTGTCACTATTCACATTAAATTTAAGAACATCTGCAACTGTATAATCCCGGTATTTATCCAAAATTTTAATTTGCGCACCTGCAGGTAAATCATGAAATGATTCCTTGACAGTAGTCCCTACCAGCTGGTTATTATAATCATAATAAGCGGTAGTTTGACTGCCGTTCTGATTAAAATTCACTTTTTCGAAGTCTTTCGTTTTCTCAAAACGAATGTTCGATGTATTGGGAAAATCTGATGTAAACTGGTTCTTCACTGATTCACTGACAGGATCCTGATTTATTTCTCTTCCTTCTTTTGCATTATTATCATCAGTATTATACTGCGCAAATGCTGTGGTAAATGTAGAGACAACTGCAATTCCTGTTACTAAAAAAATCTTTTTCATAAATTCTGATTTAATGTTTTAATGTTTTATAAATAATTAGGATACTAAGATATATTCAATCGGAGTTCATTAAATGAGCGAATCGTTCAACAGGCTATAAGTGTAGACGGATGAGGCTGAATCAGATGTCAGAATAATCAGTTGGCCGCAGAAATATGATATCAGCATGCTGTACATTTTTTTGGTATAGCGGCATTGCGGTTAATTTTTTCCATTGGGCATCATCGGAAAATGCCTTCCAGTGTTTTTCGCGTTTTTCCATGTTATCGAACGTCGTCATGTACATCAGGTTAGGCATCCTGGATCCGGCTACCACTTCGCTATAAAAAACACCATTAAAACCCAGTCGTTTAAAAAGTCCTATTTCATCGCCATCATTAAACATTTTTACCTTATTCTGAAATATCTTTTCGGTGGCACTTTCATAGCTGCGCAGTTCATAGACCCTTTCATTCTTTGCGGACCTGAGTTCGGGTAATTGCATCCGTGGAGCCATGGGAAAGGCATATAAAATGATCGTTTCAATCCTGTTATAAGGCGGTGAGGAAAAAACAGCATTGATATATTCATATCCGGCAGACTGATAGGCTTTATCTTTTTGCAGATTTTCGTATAACTGTTGGATATCCCCTGAAGAATTGAAAGGAATTAAGACATAGATCTTTTTATCGGAAACTGTATCATTCGCGAGTGATTTGAATACGCCAACGGAAACAATTTTCACCCGGTGTAAGGCAGGCA
>Ga0206982_1282_pt1 | contig 11054 bp, 9 predicted proteins | sample Alteio_BWMinCont_18_FD_153493 | JGI IMG/M metagenome (GOLD analysis project Ga0206982, IMG submission 153493) | Enriched cells from forest soil in Barre Woods Harvard Forest LTER site, Petersham, Massachusetts, United States -... | ecosystem: Environmental > Terrestrial > Soil > Temperate forest >... | reverse complement strand
AAATGAAACCTCAACCCCTTGTTCGTGTAAGTAAATCATCGGGTATTAGTATTCCAGACGGTTTCCCTTCTACCAAAACATCCATGACAATTCCTGCGCACAGTGTCGCAACGATTTTGCTTGATCAGACATTTCTGACGAATGCATATCCAACACTTGTTTTCAGCGGAGGTATAGGAAGTGCCATTTCGATGAGTTATGCAGAAGCTTTATATACAAAATATCCATCAAAGGGAAACAGGAATGAAACGGAAGGAAAAATATTTATTGGACGTAAGGACAGTATTTTATCGAATGGTAAATCAGGACAGGTATTTACAACCCTGACATTCAGAACATACAGATATCTGCAATTAATAATAACTACTAAAGACGACCCGCTGGCTATTGAAGATATATATGGAACTTCAACAGGCTATCCCTTCCAGATGAACGCAAAGCTTGAATCGGAAGATACCGTGCTGAATAAAATTCTCGAAACAGGTTGGCACACTGCAAGGCTCTGCGCTATGGAAACTTATATGGATTGTCCTTATTATGAACAACTACAATATATTGGTGATTCAAGAATTCAGGCGCTGGTTTCATTGTATAATAGTGGAGATGAAAGACTGCTGCGCAATGCGATGAATGCTATGGACAATTCGCGCAGACCGGAGGGCGTAACTCTTAGCCGGCACCCATCTTTCACGCCTCAATATATACCAACTTTTTCTTTATGGTATATTGGTATGTTGCATGATTATATGATGTATGGAAGAGATAGTGTTTATTTAAAAAACAAACTACCGGGTGAACGGCAGATCCTGAATTATTTTAGAAATTATCAACGGCCCGATGGTTCGGTAAAGAGTGTTCCTTACTGGATGTTTACAGATTGGGTGGAGACGAAAGGTTGGGTATCAGGTGCCGGTCCAGTGGGGAAAGATGGCAGTTCATCTTTAGTTGACTTGCAATTATTATGGGCTTATCAACTGGCAGCTGAAATGGAATCCAAATTTGGCATGCAGGCTTATGCAACGCTTTATAAAAATTATGCGACTCAACTGAAGAAAACGATCCGGAATAAATATTGGGATGAAAACCGAAAACTATTTGCAGACAGACCTGAAAAGGATTTGTTTTCACAACATGCAAATGCACTGGCAATTCTGACAGGTATGGTTGACAATATCGGAGCCGCTGCAATCGCCAGGCAAATTCTTTCTGATACAACGCTGGCACCTGCTTCAATCTATTTTAAATTCTACCTGCATCTGGCCCTGGTAAATGCAGGCTTAGGAAATGATTATCTGAACTGGCTTGGTTTGTGGAGGGAAAATTTAAAAATGGGAATGACCACCTGGGCTGAAATACCAGATATTAATAATACACGCTCTGATTGTCATGCATGGGGAGCCAGTCCGAATATAGAATTTTTCAGAACTGTATTGGGAATAGACAGCGATGCACCGGGTTTTGCCAGGGTAAAAATCGAACCTCATTTGGGCGCTTTGAAAAATATTCAGGGAGAAATTCCCCATCCCATGGGAAAAATAGGGGTGCAGTATTTATTTGAAAATGGAAAATGGAAGATCCAAATAGGATTACCTCCAAAAATTACCGGAAATTTGATTTGGAAAAACAAATCATATCCTTTGAAAGAAGGAGTAAATAATTTTTATTTTTAAGATTTCATTTTAAAACACTCAACATAATTTTGAACTTTTTTTGTTTGCCAAGGTTATATAAGCAGAAATAAATTACAGGAATTAAAGCGGTGATAAAATTAAAAAAAGTGGAAAAGATGCATTCAACTTTAAAATGTACAATTTGCGGGTATCCTTTATATAATACAGACCAATGTCTAAGTGAATTCATTTATCATTGTTCTTCCGAAGCGGCCAGGTTTTGGGATTATGACAGGGGTAGCGTGGATCAGATAAATGCAAAAGAACATTGGGATCAATCCAGAGAGGAAATTCCAAATACGGGCAATAATTAAAATGCCGGATCACAAGGTATCGGAAGATTATCAGCTACTATTTATCCTGATGAGAAGACATAAATTCTAGTCCGTCGATATCCGGCAGCGTTTGTTTTCCTGAATGTTTGTTAAAAAGCATTGCCTGATAAGTTTTTGTATTGTATACAGGCCAGTCAGGTAAGTCTTTGCTATTCGGATTTGAATTGGAAATAAAATTTATCCAGTAATTTGAAATCAATTCAGCCAATTGAAAATCTATTGTTTCCCAGGGCCTGTTAAGGAATTTTAAATTGTCCATTACATAGGCCACTTCTCCCGTATGAAATGCACCATATTTTACAAATTCTGCAGTGGCAGGTAATTTTCTGGCAAAATAATATACATAAACTGGAGACTTTCCCCGGGAACTTTCTATACCTGCCCACTCATATCCCGAAAGCGCAAAAATCATATTCCTGCTGAGGATGACTTGAGATCTCGCAGCTTCTTCTTCGGTATGAGCCGGGAAATATTTTAAAAATTCATCTGCATCCTTACCATATTTTTCCTTTGCCTCTTTTTGAAAGCTGTCTTTATTTTTAAATCCATTAATAAAACTTTCATCAGCGTTCCATCCAATGATTACGGGAACATTATTCTCTTTCCCTTCAGCAAAAATTTCGGGAACGGAATGAGGCAGAACATAACCATCCACAATGGGCCCGTATTGTGCCGGGAACTTCATCAATTGATCTGCAGGGACTTTGCGAAGATCTTCCAATGATTCCGCGTGAACAGCGCTGGCCAAATTAAGGCCCTGCTTCTCAGCCTCTTTCAAAGTTTTTGATTTCATAATAAAAAATGATCCGCTTTCTGCAATGCCTTTATTAAAAAGTCCCTTTGCGACGGGTGATGCGATCAGGCAATTAACACTCATGGAGCCTGCTGACTGACCATCTATGGTTACATTATCTGGATCGCCCCCAAAAACTGCAATGTTTTTTTTGATCCATTGCAAAGCAGCTATCTGATCAAGTAAACCATAATTTCCGGATGAATTATAAGAAGCTTCCCTGCTAAGGTCGGGATGTGCAAGAAAACCAAATACTCCGACCCTGTAATTGATAGACACAAATATGATCCCCTTTTTGGCCATAGCTTCTCCGTCATAAATCGGTACGGCAGTTCCGCCACTCGTAAAGCCACCTCCGTATATCCAAACGAAGACAGGTTTTTTTTCTCCCTTGGAAGCACTGGTCCATACATTTAAATAAAGACAGTCTTCACTGATGGGTTTTTCAGGTATCAAAAATTCAGGGGTATAAACAATAAAAGGAACAGGTTTTGCCTGCATTGGACTGGCCCCGAAAGTTTCACATTTTTTTACACCCTGCCACGGAATGGCGGGTTGTGGGGCTTTCCAGCGCAGGTTGCCAACCGGGGAAGCTGCAAATGGAATTCCTTTATAAGAAATAACATTACTTGTTTCACTTTTTACTCCGGAAACCAGACCCGTTTCAATCGTAACAGGATCGCTGAAAATTTTGGTATTATTTGAGATTCTGGATGAAAAAGACAAAAGTATAATGGTCGCCATCAGCAAACTCTGAGCGAGGACAGATGATTTTTTAAACATGTTCGTTTTTGATGAATTATGTGAGTCAATGAATGTATGAAAAATATTTTATTTAGTATTCGACGATAAAGTCAACAGCTGTGCAAAATAATTGGCATATTATCAGTATGAAAGATGACTGGTAAACCATATTTCCTCAGTAAAACGTACACTTAAAAGTTAAAGTTGGAACTGAAAAGCAGACCCAAAGTAGAAATATTCGGATTACTGGTATAGGTAAATCTTTTAATCAGATCTATCCTCAGGAAAGAAAAAATATTATAAATTCCGATACTGGCTTCCACATAAGGTATTCTGTCCAGATTGAAAGTGGATATAACTCCGTTAGTTGTGGGAAACAGCATCTGATTGGGATTATAATTTGGATTATTTTCATCGCGGAGCCCTCCATATAAGATTTTTGCTGCAATCACTTCGCGAAGCCTTAATTTTTTCAAAAGAGGAATCTTGTTAAAAAAGAACCCGTTGAAATAATGGTCGATATTAAGCCCGGCATAATGATCACTAACAAATTCCTCAACGTTCATAAGATTATAGGAATAGTAACTATAAAAATAGGATTTGTTTGCCGGGTGAATAATTAATAAGGGAAATGGCAAGGTACCTGCCAGATAACTCGCACTTAATCTGACATCTGAAAACCCCAAAGGTGAAATGGGAATACGTTTGAATAATTCAAAGTGAAAGGCGTCATAATTATATTCACCGCCATATAATCCTTTAATTCCCTTTGAATATTGAAATATAAATACCGGATACGTATTAACGATATTTCTCCTGGCAGCTTTATTTTCAAAAAACTGTTCATTCGGAGCCCAGCGAATGGACAATGATATTTCACCCGTTGTAATTTGAGGGATAGTGTCAAGTTTTGTAGGGTATGGTCCATTGACATAATAAAGTGTTCCTGCAGGTTGTTGCCTCCAGTATTTCGTACTAAGTATATAAGATAAATGGCTTTCATATTCATGCACATATGATAACCGGAAAATATCACTGTATAACCAGTTCGAATTATAACCCCGACTGAAAGAAGTTAGAAAGCTGTTGCCATTTGAAAATATATCTTCCTGCCCCGGATTTTTTAAATCATGTAAATAACTGGCCTGAATATAGTTAAAAGGGAACTTGTAGATGGAATGATTATTGAAGGAATAGGACCCGCTCAATTTATATTTAAAACGCTCATCTTTAAATCCATAACCAATATAGCCATCTGCAAAAAACCGGGAACTTAGTTTTTCATTGGTCCGCCCTCCGAATTGTAACCTTTGACCTTCAACAGTATTGAATGAATAAAATGTACGAAGAGGTCCTATATCAAACATGCCTGCAGATTTATACCCGACAAAATATAATGATGCCCAATCCATCAGCCTGTTATAAGTACGCAATTTTAGCAGGCTGTCGGCATTAACATAAGTCTTGATCTCAGATTTACTAAGCGAATCAGGCCGGTTCTCGTTCCAGTACTGATCTGACTGATGAGACGAGAAAGGCAAACTGTCTAACGTTGGTCCCCGAAATAGATTATCAGAAAAAGCAGAATCAGAGAAATGAAGGATTGAAATTTTTCGTTCCCCAAAAAATCCTGCACTTTTTGGGAAAGGACTCAAAAATGCAACCATATCTGATTCTGACAGATGATAGCGCTGTCCTGAATCTTTCTCAAAGTTTTGTTTCAATTGAAAATTCCTGACATAATTTAAATTAGCGTGCTTACTTACTCCCAGTTCTATTCTTGCAACTGCGTAATTTCCGTCCAGAGTAATATATAAAGTACCCCGGAAAAGCAAATCTTCCGGATTCCTGGGAGTAAAATATAACTTGACGATTTTTGTTCCGTTTTCAATTATAGTATCCCTGATAAAATACATGTAGAGGCTCGGAGCAATGTTCGATATCGGGCTCGTAAATTGGATTGTGAATGCGGTAATCGTATTGTCGTAAATATTGATGTCGTCATAAAGAAAATGCAAAGCCCCGCTTATTCCCTTCATGTCAACATATTTCCCATAGTCTACTGACTTCTGTGCAATAATCAGCTTTTTGAACTTTTCAGGTTCTTTTCGAAAATAATTTTCAGAAAGAACTTCCTGAAGATATATTGAGTTGAGTGATTTCCCGGGTACAATAGTCGAATCGGTATTTTCAAAAAAGAAATGTAATTTTTTTAGTATGAAATTCTGGGTAATGTTACCCCATGGACCATCCGAAAATATCCGGGTCTTCTCATATTGTTCATAAGAAGAATAGGCAAATGCGCCGGGACCATTTTTTGATTTGTTAGCTATAACCTGCCTTATAAGATCTACAGCAGGATTATTTTTATTATGGTATTTACCTCTTTTTGCATTTACAATAACATCTTCCAGTTCCGTATAGGATTTTGAAAGAAATATAATTAATTCCTGTGTTGGATTTTGCGAAAGTTTACGGGTTGAAGATTTATACCCTGTAAAACTAAAAGTTATGATTTGGGCATTTCTGTCTGCGACTATTGAGAATTTACCATCAGCGTCAGTCAATCCTCCAATCCGGCTGTTTTTTATAACAATGCTAACATTTTGCAAAGGGGAATGCGTCGCCGAATCCAATACTTTTCCAGTGATTATTTTAGTCTGGGCATCGCCGTATTTGGTAAATCCAACAATAATGAGACATATAGTAATATGCTTTAAAATGAGAATTATTTTTAATAGCAGGACAAACTGTGATCTTAACCCCTGGCAAAGATAAGAATGGATCTAAACAGAAGTTTTTTGAAGTATGTGTTCAGTTTAAAGAAACATTACCTGTCTCGATATCCCAGTGTGAGATAAGGAGTTCAAATCGATGTTGTTCTGCCTTTTTAAGGGTTTCCTGATCTGGATATAATTGCTTTTTATACGATTCAGTAAGGTTTTCGTCAAAAGCCTGAACTACTGTCCGGAATACAATAATTACCCTGAAATCCCATCGTGTATCCTCACCACTATGGAATTTTGGCTTTGATGCTATAACACTTATAATATCTCCTTTTTCAATCGCTTTTTTTAAAAGAGGATAATGATTTGCTTTCCACAAACTAATGAATTCATCTGCATAACCCCATTTAACTTTATAATAACCTTCAATGGTAAAATATTCACTGGCGGGGGCTGCATTTTGTTGGGCATAAGTAGTAGCTGAAATAAACAAGAAAGCTGTAAGGAAAACAAAAACCTGTTTCATCTTTGCAGAGACCATTGAAGTAATCATTTTGGAGATTTTTTTTCTGGTATTTAGATATTTCTGTATGTAGATTATCCAAATTACCTCAAAACAATGAATTGTTCAGAATAATAACATAAGGTGGTGAAATCCCTTTAGGGTAAGGATTCCATTATAAACATGGAAAGAAGCTTAAAAAATGAGAACTTTATACAAATGAATCTATGAAAAAGTGGATGCAGGTGAACAAACTTATTCTCCTGGGTGTTTTGGTTGGTGCTTTTGGAGGATATTACTATTATCATTTTATTGGTTGTATGAATGGTACTTGTATGATCAGCTCCAAACCTTTGAACAGCTTTTTATATTTCGGCATAATGGGCGGATTATTTTCAGGTACGTTTAAAAAGAGAACAGATGGAAGCACAAAATGAACGAAAAACATTTTCAGAAATATTGAATGGTGAAAAACCAGTATTGGTTGATTTTTCGGCTGAATGGTGTGGTCCATGTAAAATGATGCCTCCGATCCTGAAGGAATTGAAACAATTGACAGGAAACAAATTAACAATCCTGACACTGGATATTGACAGGAATCCTAAAGTTGCCGCTTCGTATAATATTCAAAGCGTCCCTACCATGATCCTCTTTAATAAAGGGGAAATTATATGGAGACAAAGTGGTGTAATCCCGGCCTCACAACTGAAAGCAGTTTTTGACAATACGGTACAGACTGCGGCTCAATAACCAGTTTATCATTAAATGGATTCTTTAAAACGCTTTTTGGGAATAGCTTTCATGCTGCTTTTTGGGGCTTCCTTATTTGGACAAAATAATTGGATACTGCAAAAAGAGAAAGATGGAATTAAAATCAGCACTCGTCATGCTGTTTCTTCACAGTTTGACGATGTACATGTGGAAGTAAATCTGCCTGGGAATATTGAACAGATGAAATCAATTTTATTTGATATCAGTCATTATAAGGATTGGAGTTATGCAATGAAGGAATCGGTTTTGATTAAACAACTTGGCCCCGGAAAACTTATTTATTATTCAGAAATTGAAGTTCCATGGCCAGCGACAAACCGGTATTTTTATGCAAATTTTGATTTAAAGGAAGACTCAGTGAGCCATTCTATCAAAGTTATCTCAATAAACCTTCCTGATTATTTACCTTCTTCTAAAGATTTATTGCAAGTCATATTTGTGAAGGGTCTTTGGAATATTTCAACGATTTCAAAAAAGTCCATTCATGTAGATTATATTCTGGAACTGAATCCGGGTGGCAGTTTGCCGGCCTGGGTTCTTAATTTATATTCAACTAAAGGTCCATTGGAGACATTTAAGAATATCAGGCAAAAAATGACTGCCTTGAATCCCTAAATTTTCTATTGAGGAGACTCAATATTTACATTTTGTATTGCCAATAAAAGCCATTCCTTATTTTCTTTTTCAATGACCCATGTTGAAATACCATGACGTGCACTATTCGGGCTGCCATCATGATGGTAGTCGCCTGATAACCCCCATCCAATATGTATGATTGCTACATCAGCTCTGACAAATTTTATTTCAAGACTGTCTGTTACCCAGGTACTGGTTTTAAATATTGTTGTATGATTTTTCTTTTGATGATTTGCCGTTGCTTCTTTGCCTTTAAACCAGGTTCCGCTTTTGGTAACGAAGTCTATATTAAGTGAAAATAGTGACTCCAGGGAATCCATATTGTGGCTGTTCCAGTAAAGCTCCCATTTTAATGCGATAGCATTGAGTGCTCGTAAATCATTTATATCATAACTCTTTATTGTTTGGCAAAAACTGTATAAAAAAGAAAAACTGCTAAGGAATGTTATAATTAATAATCGCAAAAATTAATATTTATAGAATAATTATTAGTTGTTAACCAGATGTTAATGCCATAAGGTAAATTTAATTTTTTAGATTTTAATTAATTATAAAAAATAACTTTTATACTATGGGTTCACTTTATTTGTCCCTTTTGGGAATTCTCATTCGTTGTGCTATAAATAATTCATTTAAAAAATTAAAATCATGAAAGAGTATCTGTTATTATTAAGAGGCGGGAAACCAATGTCAGCTAAAACAGAAGCCGAAAGCAAAGCAGAAATGCAGGCCTGGGGCACTTACATGGGTAAGCTGGGTGAAAAAAACCAATTTGCAGGAGGGTTGCCTTTGGTATCCGGAGGTATGGTTGTATCAGCTAATGGAACTTTATCTGAACCTGTGAATTCAGTCAAAGAAGGAATTGTTGGCGGATACCTGATAGTAAAAGCTGATAGCTTGCAAAAAGCTGCTGAATTAGCGAAGGATTGTCCCCATATTGCAAATGAAGGCAATATAGAAATAAGGGAAATTGCTCCAATGCCCGCAATGTAGATTAATTGCACGATTGTGCCACTCATTTTAAAGTGGCACAATTTTACTTTTATTATTCATTTTTTACAAATCTGTCGAACGATATATTAAGAATTATTGACAGGTACTGTGAGTATAATAGTTATGTCACTACCGACAGAACCACCAGGTTTTCCTAAATTATAATCACTGCGTTTGATAATGAATTGTCCTGCAAAAACACCCGAATTTGCTTTGTTTGTAAAAGTGAAAGGAATTTCGACAGGTTTAGTAATGCCTTTTATAGTCAAATCCCCAATCGCTTTAAATCCTTTATCGGTTTTTTCAATTTTCTTTGATTTAAAACTAATTCTGGGATATTTACCTGTATTAAACCATTCTTCTTTATTACGCAGGTCACTGTTGCGCAGGCTTACCCCGGTGCTGACAGTTTTGGCATCAATACTAGCTGCAATGGAGCTGGAGGAAAGATCTTTTTCATTAAATTTTATTGTTGTCTCCAGACCCGTGAAACTGCCGTGTACCGTTCCGAAAGGACCATGTACGGTAAAATTGACTTTTGCCTTTGCTGTATCAACCTTCCAATTACCGGTGACATGCAGTATCAGGATTGTTGCAGATGCTGCAAGGATTTGTTTAAATTTCATATGCTTTATTTTTTATTAATTGTGTAATACAGATTAATTGGGTTTTGCTTTTTCTGCGAGAAATATGTGAATTCCCGCGTAGAAATCCACACCTTCCAGGTTATTTAAATTCAATAAACTACCCGGTGCATCTCCCCCTATGAAAAAATAATATATTCTCATCGCCAGACCGATACGTGGCCGCCATTGATTATAATATAATAGGGACATTGGGAGACTTACTTCTCCCCATAATGTTTCATAACGCGGGGTAAGAGAATAGACATCTGGTCTTATCACCCCGGGGTTATTACCATGTCCGAAACCTTTTATAATAGTCACATTTGCAAAGAAGTTTTTATAAACATTCCAGTCGGCCTGAATACTGATCGCAGCCGGTAAAGCCATATTGAAATGATTAGCTGTTAGTGATTTTAAAGAATCGCCATGGTAAAAGATAGCGCTTAGACTCTGATCAAATTGAACATTGCTTAAAAATTTAGAGTGGTGCCAATTCGAAAAATCAGCACTATCTGTCTGAAGGTGATAGGAAGCGCTATTCCTGTTGAAATTAATATAACCAAGATCAATAAGGGATATGCCAATTCTATAAATATAATTAGATCCTGTCTTCGCCTTTTCATCCTGTTCAGCGTTATACGCTTCCGGATCTTTCAGGCGCATATATGTGAATCCAATATCTGACCCAAAACCATGTCCATGATTCAAATCGCCATAGTTGTTTATTTTTTTGTACGTATCAATATCTGTCCTGCCATAATCAAGCGAAGAATTGGTGAATATGATATTAGATGTATCATTGATCCTGTAATTAATATTGGTGTTTTTGGTATAAGCAGCGGCAATGCCCTGCAAATAATTCAGACTGATTCCGCCTTTCAACAGGTTCTTTCCCTGACTGTATAAAATAGTCGCATAATGGAAACCATATGATATCCAGTTCATAGCGTTTACTCTGGATGTATTATCGTGAAAAGTAGTATTCCAGAGGTCAGGTTCAAGTAAATATGAAAAAGAGTTTTGGGCAAGATTACCTGGAATATTTTTAATGTTTGAATAAGATCTTTCTGCAATAGTGAATCCGATCACATGTTTTTTTGCAACTTTCACAAAGAAGGAAGGGCCTAATATTTCTGCGGAAAAAGTAAGGTTGTATAATTTGTTTGGATCCTGTGGATTAAAATTAGTATAGAATAGATTTTCATCAATGCTTCCTTTGATAATCCTTTTGACGCCAAAAAAAGGCAATGCATTTTTG
>Ga0206982_1281_pt1 | contig 11071 bp, 9 predicted proteins | sample Alteio_BWMinCont_18_FD_153493 | JGI IMG/M metagenome (GOLD analysis project Ga0206982, IMG submission 153493) | Enriched cells from forest soil in Barre Woods Harvard Forest LTER site, Petersham, Massachusetts, United States -... | ecosystem: Environmental > Terrestrial > Soil > Temperate forest >... | reverse complement strand
GTTGCGCGTACAGCAAATTGAAAAACAAATTTTTTTAGTTGAGCAAGATTGGTTGAAAAAAATATCTGAGCGTGTGCGTCGAGAGCAGGCATCATCACTTCAGGCGGAACAACTTGTCCGTGAATCTGCATTGCAAAAAAAACAAAATGAATGGGAAGAAAAATTATCGGGATTGCGTCAAGCTTTAGCCCAAATCGGTCCATTACAAAATCCCATGACCAACGAACAGGTCTTATTGCAAGATCAAATTTTAGAAGCCGAAGAATGGATCCAAGTACTTTCCATTCAGTTCACAGTGATCAGGGCAAAAGCACTGATCACGGAGTTAACACAACGCGCGACAGATTTAGGACGGGTGCGTGGTTATACAGCAGTGAATAATCAATTAGAACAAATGCTCGCAGAATTAAAATCCTCGGAAGATTTGGTTCAGGGCGAGCAGTTGTTATTGTCGGAAATGGTTGATGTTTTTCGCGTGGCGCGTGCGCAAAATGAGGTGCAAGCGGCACGATTTGAACGACAAAATCGCGTATTAAACAATCTTATCAAAGCGTATCAACAAGAGGGCGCTACGATTCAGACTTTAATTACCTCAACATTAGAATTTCAACAGAGTTTATTATCTGGTTATGCGGAAACATGGTCCACGCGACAAAAATTACCACGCACTATACGCGAATGGAATCAATTGGGAGAAGATTTGTGGTTGCTACCGCAGTTGACTTGGAATACGTTGTCGGCATTATTTCAAGAATTGGTTAGCACATGGCGTGCGGCCAGTTATGTGCAATGGATATTTTTAGTCTTGGTACAAATTCTATGGTTTTCATTTTGGTTGGGTTTGCGGCATTTTTTAGAAAATATTTATTTCAATAAAAATAGTAAAAAAGAGCAGACATTCTCCGGGAAAACAGTATTTATTTTATTGAAGTTATTAGCCAGAAATGTCATTGGATTTGCTATATTTGGTGCCTTGATTTGGGTATTTTTAATTGCAGGAATTACCACCAACAATTTGGTTGTATTATTCACCATTGGCCTTGTCTGGTTTGCATTTAAAATTACAATTGGGCTGGCGCGTCTGTCTTTATTTGAAAACATCGGTGATGTCTCAGGGCAAGATGTGCAATTATACCGTGGTTTGCGATGGACTTTGGGTGTGGGCAGTATATTAACGATGTTAACGGTATTGGCGCATCAATTGCCCATTCCAGCTGAAATTACAACATCATTTGATCGCTTGTTTATGGTTGTATTATTGACAGTTTCTTTTCCTTTATTGAAAGGTTGGCGTGTGTTGCCGACGCTACTTTTACCTTATATCAGTCAAAAACCGTATTTATACCGTTCAGTTTATTTATTAGGTTTATTATTGCCGCTGACCATTTTTTCAAATGCGATCATTGGTTTATTGGGTTATGTGAATTTGGCTTGGCATATTGGGATCGCGGAAGGTCAATTTTTAATTGTATTTATTGCCTGGGTCATATTGCGTGGCCTATTAGGTGACATGATGCAATTATTATCTGATTTTTTTGTGACACATGTTCCCAATGGATGGGTTTGGATGGAAGCTTTATTGAAGCCATTACACCAAGTATTTAGATTGATATTAGCCATTTGTGCTTTTATGGTTTTATTTTTGTTATATGGTTGGGACAGAGATTCAACAGTTATTGTACGACTCACGGAACTCAGTACGCGTAATTTATTTCAAGCGGGTAATATTTCAATTTCAATCGTGAATTTATTATTATTTATTTTATTGATTTTTGTGGTTCGTTGGGCTGCACGTTGGAGCCGTGAATTTGGATATCGGTGGATTTTTGCCAAAGTTCGGGACTCTGGCTTGCGTAATAGTTTGGCTGTTTTTACGCAATATGCGACAGTCATTATTGGCGCGATGATTATTTTGCGTGTGATTGGCATTGATTTGGCGACACTGGCAGTTCTTGCGGGTGCTTTGGCTGTAGGTATCGGTTTTGGGTTGCGCGATATTGCCAATAATTTGGCGAGTGGTATTCTATTATTGATTGAACGTCCGTTGCGCACCGGCGATATTATTTTATTTGATAATAAAGAAGCAGAAGTCATGAATATTGGTCTTCGAGCAACCACGGTTAAAAATGGGGACAATATGGAAGTCATTATTCCCAATGCTGTGACCGTGAGTACTGCGCTGACAAATTTAACATTTAATGATACAGTGGTTCGAACGGTATTTTCAGTGCGCGTTGGTTTTAATGAAGATCCGCATCATGTTCGAGCATTGATTTATGATACGGTTAAAAAACATCCTGCCGTATTGCCTGAACCCATCATGGAAGTTTTTTTAACCGAAATTGCAGAATCAGTGTTAATTTTTGACGTGCGTTATCATATTGATCTTAAAAAGTATGAATCGCGTATTCAAGTAAAATCTGAATTATTATTTGCTATTTACGATACCTTAAAAGCCGCAGGTATTCATTTACCGTACCCGCATCAAGAAATTGAGATATCGCAGTCGGCCGTTCATCCCAAAGAAATAGAATTGCCATGACATCTTCACCACCACTCATCGTAACCTACGCATTGCCCTACGCAAATGGATCCATTCATCTAGGTCACATGGTTGGTTTTATTCAAGCAGACATATGGGTTCGATTTAAAAGAATGCGAGGCCATACATGCTATTTCGTATGTGGTGACGATGCACATGGCACGCCTATTATGTTGCGAGCTGAAGCCGAAAATATTTCGCCTGAAACTTTAATTCAGCGTATTTTTCTGGAGCATCAACAAGATTTAAAAAATTTTCAGATTAATTTCGATAATTTTTATACAACACATTCTCCAGAGAATCGGCAATTAATCAGTGATATTTATCAAACGCTTTTAAAAAATGGACATATTCAGAAACGTATCATTTCGCAGGCGTTTGATGAGAAAAAACAAATGTTTTTGCCCGATCGTTATGTGAAAGGAACCTGTCCAAAGTGTGGTGCGAAAGATCAATATGGAGACAGTTGTGAGGCTTGTGGTGCGACTTACGGTCCCACTGAATTAATTGATCCAGTTTCGACTTTATCAGGTACGACACCTGTGCAAAAAAAATCTGAGCATTTTTTCTTTGAATTGCCTCAATTTACAGCACAATTACGTACTTGGGCTGAGAAGGGTCATTTACAAGAACAAGTCACACATAAACTGGCCGAATGGTTTGAAGCCGGTTTAAAACCTTGGGATATCAGTCGTGATGCGCCTTATTTTGGTTTTGAAATTCCTGGTGAAAAAGATAAATATTTTTATGTCTGGCTCGATGCGCCCGTGGGTTATATCGCGAGTTTTAAAAATTATGCTGAAAAAAATAATCAGTTAAATTTAGCGTGGGATAAGCTATGGAAAAATGATATTCAAGCGGGTGGGGCAGAAATATATCATTTTATAGGAAAAGATATTATTTATTTTCATGCATTATTTTGGCCAGCTGTTTTATCGGGCGCGGGATATCGCACACCCAATGCGATTTATACCCATGGATTTTTAACGGTGAATGGCCAGAAAATGTCAAAATCTCGTGGGACCTTTATTACAGCGCAATCTTATTTGGCGCGTTTAAAACCCGACTATTTGCGCTATTATTTTGCGGTCAAACTGAATGAGCAGATCGAAGACATTGATTTTAGTGTCGATGATTTTGTGACGCGAGTTAACGCTGATCTGATCGGAAAATTTATTAATATCGCGAGTCGTAGTGCAAAATTTATTGAACGTTATTTTGATAATCGATTATCGAGCGAATTAGACTCCCCAAATTTATGGCAAACTTTTGTCCAAAAAAATGAGGCCATTGCATTATCTTATGAAACACGTGCTTTTTCACGGGGTATGCGAGAAATTATGGAATTGGCTGATTTGGCCAATCAATATATTGATCAGCAAAAACCTTGGGCGCAGGTTAAAGATCCCACTCAATTGCAAAAAGTGCATGCAGTTTGTACGCAGGGTATTAATTTATTTCGTTTATTGACCTTGTATTTGAAACCTGTTTTGCCCGATATTGCAAGCGGCGTTGAAAAATTTTTAAATATTCCCGCATTACAATGGTCAGATTGTACAACACCTTTATTAAATCATGTGATACAAGTGTATCAACCCTTATTAAATCGAATCGATATACAAGAGGTCAACACCATGTTAATACCTGAAACACCTGAAACACCCGAAACACGTGAAACAGCCAAAACACCTGAAACAGCCAAAACACCCGAAACACCTGAAACACTTAGAACGCCTGCAACAGCCATTACACCACCAATGCCTTCTCAACCGGAGATCGCAGTCGTCGAAAAATCCTCCACGATTCCACCCATTAAACCTACAATCACGATTGATGATTTTGCAAAAATTGATTTACGTGTTGTGCGCGTTGCCAATGCCGAATATGTACCCGAGGCAGATAAATTATTGAAATTGACTTTAGATTTGGGTATAGAAACTCGGCAAGTATTTGCGGGCATAAAATCGGCCTATGCGCCGGAAAAACTTATTGGGCGGCACATTGTGATGGTGGCCAATTTGGCGCCACGACAAATGCGTTTTGGATTATCAGAAGGCATGGTTTTAGCGGCTTCAGGTGAGGAGAAGGGTTCGAGTATTTGGGTATTACAACCTGATGAGGGTGCAGTTGCAGGCATGCAGGTTAAATAGATCACATGAATCAACCGTTTCAAGTTGCTTTTATTCGTGAAGATGAATGTATAGGCTGCGGACATTGTGTGACAGCATGTCCGGCGGATGCCATTTTGGGTGCGTCTAAATACATGCATACGGTATTATCATCATGGTGTATCGGTTGTAAATTGTGTATTGAGCCGTGTCCCGTTGATTGTATTGAAATGCATGATGCGCCGGTTGCAATGGATCATACCGATCGCATGGAAGCAAAATTGCGCATTCAAACCCGACGGCAGCGTTTGGCGCAACAACAGTCGATGCAGCTTGTGATCGGGAATAAAAAAGATGATATAAAAGCGGCACTGCTAAGATTCAATGCAAAAAAAAAATAAAGACGATAAGGCACTGTAGTATCTAAGGATGGTAACAACAATCATGGATAAAAAAACAAGTCGTGCAATCTTCAAACGTTTTGCTGAACATAACCCCAATCCGACTACCGAATTAAAATATAAAACGCCATTTGAATTATTAATTGCTGTGATTTTGTCAGCACGCGCGACAGATATCAGTGTGAATAAAGCCACGGAAAAATTATACCCGAAGGCCAATACGCCGGCTACCCTATTAAAAATGGGTGAAGAAAAATTAAAATCTTATATTAAAACCATCGGGCTTTATCAAACCAAAGCCAAACATATCATTCAAACCTGTGAGATCTTGCAAACGAAATATGATGCGAAAGTGCCGACAACACGCGAGGCCTTAGAGTCTTTGCCAGGTGTGGGGCGCAAAACTGCCAATGTGATTTTGAATACATTATTGGGAGAGTTAACGATTGCAGTTGATACGCATGTATTTCGTGTATCAAATCGAACGGGATTGGCGAAAGGCACCACACCCGCCATTGTCGAAAAAAAAATTATTAGAGATCATTCCAGAAACGTATAAAAAAAATGCACATCATTGGTTGGTCTTGCATGGGCGCTATGTTTGTACCGCTGCCAAACCCAAATGCCCAGAATGTATTATTAATGATTTATGTGAATATCCTTCCAAAACAATAAATGATGGTGGGCGATAGTGGGATCGAACCACTGACCCCTGCCGTGTGAAGGCAGTGCTCTCCCGCTGAGCTAATCGCCCAAAGACTGGCATTCTATAGGAGTTTAGGCCTATAGCTGGAACAGCTGAGCATTCTATCAGATAATCGAGATAGTCTGAAAAATTTTTTGACATCTTATATGTTTTGTTATAAACTAGTTTATAAACTAGGTCACTGGAGGCTCGCATGAGTAGTGGGTATACTGAAATTGGTTCTTTTGATGCTAAAGCCCATCTATCAAAACTGTTACAAGCAGTAAAAAAAGGACAGCGGTTCACGATCACTTTACGAGGGGAGCCCATTGCCGATTTAGTGCCCTATGAAGGTGCGGTTAAGCCCAATGCGAGTATCGCCATAGAAGAAATGCGTCATTTTCAAAAAATACAGGGTGTTTCTGATGCAATGCTCACTGAATGGATCGCTGAGGGACGACGATGAAACTTGTGTTAGATGCATCGATGGCACTGGCATGGATATTTAGCCGTGTGAAACGGGAAGAGGCCCATTGTGCTGATCGTGTTTTATTAGGTATGAAAAATGCTGAAGTTTGGGTTCCATCTTTATGGCATACGGAAATTATCAATGCATTATTACAGGGAGAACGGCGGCGGATAGTGAGTGAAGCCCAGATCATTGATTATCGAAATAAACTCTATCATCTTCCCATTTTGACGGATGATGAGTTACCAGTAAATCGTTCCGATGAAGTAATGGCATTGGCTCGTGAACATCAATTGACTGCTTATGACGCGACCTATTTAGAACTGGCTTTACGTCGAGGTGCGTCATTGGCGACGTTTGATAATCAATTGATTAAAGCCATTCATGCTTCCGGCGGGGCTTTATTTACAGGGCAGTAGAATTTTTGGTACACTTCAATAGCCAAAGATCCGTGTATAGTCATGATTTGTTTGTCTTTTATGAGCTTGATAGCCGGTTTTTGCAGATGAGTATAAGCTGTCAATGTCCCAATTGTTTGAGCAATTTGCATGCATTGCTGCAGAATATCAGGGATTAATATAAAAGGTAGTGATGTCATCTGTTGATAGCATCATATGAGCTATCAACAGCGAGGAAAATGAATGAAAAATCCTTAATTGACAAATGTGATCTAAAAATGTTACTTTTCAAAATCAATGTTTAACACTACGGGATCACCATGACAACGTATATTATTGTTTCTCAAGGTCAACTGATTGATACGCAAATTAAACGTACTATCGATGGATTTATACAAAAAATCAGTGAGATTGAAAGACAAAAAGGCATTGAGATTGCTGATTCTCAAACTCTGGAACAAACAGGCGATTTACTGAGCTTAAAATTAAACATACAGCAACGCTTTTTAAAAGAGCTTGTCGCGCGCTTCCGGGTGAATGGTTTTTTTTCGGCAGCGGTTTTGTCTCCTACCGATCCTCCTCGCACACCAGGACAAGTTCTTGAGGCTGTCACACAAGAAAATGAGCGTATTTTTAGGGAGGAAACTCGCCGCTTATTGGGCATAACAACCAATGATTTATCGGATGAAGTTTTTGATGAAATTTGGTGCAGAATGTGCACGGTTGAAGAAGGACATGCACAAAGATATAGAGAACTATTAGCGCACCCACATGTTATTTTTCATAGTGGCACTAACTCAATCCAAGCGCGATATATTGCCAGTCGTCTTCAAAGTTTTGGTGTTATTGTACCGCCTGAGCGATTATTTTTATCTTATGAACATGGTTGCGAATATACCCGTACAGCCGATCAAGAAAGTCTCATCCATAAAATTTTTCGTGGTATACAACTAAAGCCTCAAGATAAAATTCTGTTGCTCCAAGGTTCTAAAGATGCCACTCCTTTTCCGTTCAGTGCAGTTGCCAAAGAATGGTATCAAGATACAGCGATCACCGCGACGGAATTACATGAAAATACTCAAGTAGTCGATTGGAATAACAATGCTCAAGACGACTCGGGTGTGCCCATATCTTTACTCACTTATTTAAATAGAAATCAATTAATTCCGCAAACAGCGATAGCTTTTTTTATGAGTAGTGTAGGAGATGCGGATTTAGCTATCGGCACGCTTGAAAAATTATTGGAGCAACAATCTTTAGATAAGGCAGTTTTATTTCCACTCACAGAAATAGCCACTAGACGCATAGAACACTTGGTTGATTCACGTATTGTACGGGTGATAAACCTACCCAAAGCGCACGAACTTATTCCTATTTTACAACAACACGGTGTTCAACAAGCTTATGTGGGTGTTCCTTCAGATGATAGTCATAAACCTTTTGAGATTGCTGATTGTCTCACAGATCACTCGATCCCTTGTGTGTTGGCTTATGAATATATGTTTAGACCTTCACAACATGTTATTTATGATTACTTGCCTAGGTTGGCGAAAAAATCGAATTGTAGAGTAGCTGTTCCTCTGCCCATCGTTGTCGATCATTTACATTCCCACGCCTCGATAGAGGCTTTTCCCGTAGGCCATTTGAGTATTGATCAAGCTTTAACAACCAGCCCTGTAGATCCTGCACCGATTAGATCAGCATTATCGATTGCAGCAGAGCAAAAATTTGTATTTATTTCTGGCAGCAGTCAACCAGTAGAAATTGATGCACGATTTTTAGAGGCATTATTAGTTGAATTAGCGACAGGTCAATATCCGAAATTACAATTGCGAATGGGTATTCATCCTGGAGTAAAAGAACTTAAATTTTATTTAAATACTTTATTGAGCATATGCACACGATATTCTAACACAGCACTGCAATTTAAAATCATTATCACACCAGAGATAGCGCAAAAATTAAATAATGAGATCCCCTCCAGCGATTTTATTATCAAAGCCAATATCAATGGTAACCAGGCAGCACAAGGGGCTGATGCTATCGCGCAGAGTGTGCCGGGCGCATTATTAAATATGGCAGCTATGCAGGGCAAGCCTGCTTATTTCCATGAAAAAAGCACACAGCCTTATTTGCCTATTGTATGGTTCTCCGGGACACTCTCGCATTTTTTTAGCGCAGCTAAACAGGCTCCGCATACCAAAACGGAATTGGGTTTATCAGAAAAATCTGCAACAGCACTGTTGGCCAAGCAGTTTAAGCTGTAATTACAACAATCGGCGTAATCATCCACCGGCTCATCATTTGAGATGAGGTCGGCTTTAAATTTTGAGTCTAATATTTAGAATTAAATGGGGGAAATTTTGATGGACACATTAACACGTATTAAACAACAACTTGCAGATAATCAGATCCTGCTATATATGAAAGGAACGCCTGATTTCCCACAATGTGGTTTTTCAGGGCAAGCGGTTCATATTTTGAAGGCTTGTCATGCCACCTTTGGACACGTGAATATCCTGGAAAATCCGGATATTCGTAAAACGTTACCTGAATATGCAAATTGGCCGACCTTTCCGCAATTGTGGATCAATGGCGAGTTGATTGGCGGTTCTGATATTATGCTGGAATTATATGAGCAGGGCGAGTTACAGAAGATGCTCAGTATATAATTTTTAGGGGAATATTGTGTTATGCCCGATGCCTTAATGCCAAGTGCGCTAATGACCACCTATCAACCGCTGCCCATTAGTCTAGAACGGGGTGAAGGTGTACACGTGTGGGATACGACAGGCCGGCAATATTTGGATGCATCTGGTGGTTTGGCGGTATGTTTGTTGGGACATGCACATCCTTTTGTAACCGCGGCCATTCAGGCGCAGGCGGCATCCCTTATCCATTCGTCTAATTTGTATACGATTGTACATCAAGAGCGTTTGGGACAAGTATTGACTGCTGTGACGCAGATGGATTCTGCTTTTTTTTGTAACAGTGGTGCAGAGGCCAATGAGTGTGCGATTAAATTGGCGCGTCTTTATGGGCACGGGCGGAATATCGAACTGCCGACCATTGTGGTCATGGAGAATGCTTTTCATGGGCGGACTTTAGCCACGGTTTCGGCGACGGGTCGGCCTAAGTTTCAAATGGGTTTTGAACCTTTGGTGCCGGGCTTTTTGCGTATTCCCTATAATGATATCGATGCACTCACACAATTGACGGGCAATCCGAATATCGTTGCGGTCATGTTGGAGCCGATTCAAGGTGAAGCGGGTGTGATCATGCCGAGTCCTGGCTATTTAAAAGCCGTGCGTGCTGTTTGCTCACAAAATAATTGGTTGATGATTGTTGATGAAATTCAGGCGGGATTGGGTCGTACGGGGCATTTTTTAGCACATCAATCGGCGGGTATTTCTGGCGATATCGTGACGCTGGCGAAGGGCTTGGCGAATGGCGTGCCAATTGGGGCGTGCCTTGCGCGTGGTTCGGTTGCGCCTCTCTTTAAGCCTGGGCAACATGGTTCGACTTTTGGTGGCAATCCACTGGCATGTCGTGCCGCATTGGCAGTATTAGAGACATTAGAGAAAGAATCATTAATCGAGAAAGCGGCGGAAACAGGTCATTATTTACAAGAGCGTTTGCGGAAAAATCTGCGGGGTTTAGCGCATGTTGTCGATATTCGTGGACAAGGACTGATGATAGGTATTGAGCTGGATATTCCTTGTCGTGCTTTGCTGATGCAGGCAGCAGAAAAGGGCCTATTAATTAATGTGGCCAATGAAAGGGTGATCCGTTTATTGCCAGCATTGATTTTGACGCACGCGCAGGCGGATCAGATCAGTGCTATTTTATATGATGTAATAAAAGGTTTTGCAGCATGATCATCGAACAAATTAAATTAAACAATCCTTATCAGCATTACAATTATATTATTGTGTGTCCTGAAACCCTCGAAGCATTGGTTATCGATCCTTATGACGCCCATCACAGTTTAGAAATATGCGCTAACAATGGTTGGAAAATTCGACAAATATTGAATACCCATGCCCATGGGGATCATACGCAGGGAAATGCTATTTTATTGGCAAAAACTGGGGCAGATTTATTGGCGCATTATCAGGCGCAGATAGAGGGCGTCACGCATCCGCTGCACGCTAATATGATTGTGCGTGTTGGGACGACGGTTGAAATGATGGTCCTTGATACACCGGGTCATACCTTATCGCACATTTGTTTATACGGGGAGAATAACGATCCACCCGTTCTATTTTGTGGGGATACATTATTTAATGCGGGCTGCGGCAATTGTTTACATGGTGGTGATGCAGATTTGTTGTATGATACATTTGATCAACAATTAGGGATCTTGCCTGAAATCACGCGTGTATATCCGGGTCATGATTATTGGGACACGAACCTTGCATTTGCGGCGAGTTTAGAGCCAGCCAATCCCTATATCAAAGAATGGACA
>Ga0206982_1278_pt1 | contig 11149 bp, 11 predicted proteins | sample Alteio_BWMinCont_18_FD_153493 | JGI IMG/M metagenome (GOLD analysis project Ga0206982, IMG submission 153493) | Enriched cells from forest soil in Barre Woods Harvard Forest LTER site, Petersham, Massachusetts, United States -... | ecosystem: Environmental > Terrestrial > Soil > Temperate forest >... | reverse complement strand
CGGGGCAATTACAATCAACTTATCTCCCATTAAACCATCACCACCGATGCTCAGCTTGGCATCTTTTTTTATAAATTTTTTCACATTGCTGTTTAAGGTAAGATCAACCCGCACCGAGCTGTCGTTTACTATGTTGATGGCTTGTACTACACCTACATTTATTCCGGCAAAACGCACGTTATTGCCTACCTGTAACCCGTTTACATTTTTAAAAGTGCCATAAATGTTAAAGGTTGAGCTAAACAGATTTTTTTGGTTCCCGATGAAGAAGATGGCCAAAACCAATACCAGAAGTCCGACAAAGGTAAATAGGCCTATTTTTATTTTTTGATCCGATGTTGTTTTCATAATATATCGTTAAAATATGCAACTACTGTTTTATTTTTTGATTTGTGAAGTTCATCAAATGTCCCTTCAGCTATATATTCTCCGCCCTCCATCACCAATACCCTGTCGGCTGCAATTCTGGCGCATTCCATATCATGGGTGATAATGATGGATGAGGTTTTGTTCTTTTTTTGAATACTTAATATTAATTCGCTTATCTCTCTGGATGTTATCGGATCTAAACCAGTTGTGGGTTCGTCGTATAACATAATTTCGGGGTTTACTACCAGCGTCCGCGCCAGGCCGGCCCGTTTCCGCATCCCTCCCGACAAATCGGATGGCATTTTGTCAATCGAGTCCAGCAAACCCACGTTGTCCAGCGCTTCCTTTATCTTTTTATCTATTTCCCGCTGATCTTTCATCTTTAAAATCCGGGTCAACGGAAATTCCAGGTTTTCACGAATGGTCATAGAATCATATAGGGCGCCGCTTTGAAATAAAAAGCCGATTTTCATCCGTAATTCCTTTAGCTCCTTATCATTCATATCAACAACCTCATTATCAAATACTTTAAGCGATCCTTTATCTGGTTTTAACAGACCGACGATACATTCAATGGTAGATAAGGTGAATAGCGGAAAAGGAACTTTGGGTAAATTACTGAACGATGACCAGCTGGCCAATAACCTGGATGCCACCGTAAAACAGGCTCAAAGCACCATGAAAAATGTGCACACCACCTCAAGCACGTTAAATACGGATTTAAAAGCGGCCCAAAGTAATTTTTTGTTAAAAGGATATTTTAAAAAACAGAAGAAACAACAACAGCAGGATTCTATAAAGAAAGCGCAGGCAGCAGCGTCGGGTGCAACTGGAGATCAAAAGGAGCAGAAAAAGCAATAAAAATAATGGGACGGCCATCCCGATACTATCACGCCATGACGCGGATTTAAACGGGACTTATTAAAAACAAAAAGGCATCCCAGAATGGGATGCCTTTTTTTCGTCTTTTTGCTGAATGCTTACAAATACTTTGTAAGCTCCGGAGAAAGTGGGGTAACCGGTGAGCGGAAACGGTGAATAAGTTTTCCGTTTTCGTCGATCAGGAATTTTTCAAAGTTCCATTTTACTTCGCCGGTAAAATCAGGGTTTGGTGCTTCTGTTAAGTATTTAAACAATGGTGAAATGTCATCACCCTTAACACTTACTTTTTCGCTTAAAGGAAAAGTAACACCGTAGTTTTTTTGACAAAATGTTTTGATGTCGGCATTTGCGCCTGGTTCCTGGCTTGCAAAGTTATTGGCGGGGAAGCCTACAACAACCAGCTTGTCTTTGTACAAGTCGGCCAGCTTTTGTAATTCGGCATATTGCGGAGTATAGCCGCATTTTGATGCTGTGTTAACAATCAAAACCTTTTTGCCTTTGTACTTAGCCAGCGAAAATTCTTGTCCGTCAATTGATTTCAGCTTAAATTCATAAACTGAAGCAGGGGCAGTTACGAACATAAAAGCAACGATTAAAGTTAGCAGTTTCATATTTTTAATAAGTTGGTTTCAATGGTAATTTGATGGTAAAATTAGCCATTAAAACCGCGCTTATTCAAATAGAAATCTTCTTTTAATGTCATTTTTTGCTTGTCGGCAGTGCTTTTATCGGTATATCCCAACAGGTGAAGTGCGCCGTGAATAATAACGCGGTGCAGCTCGGTGGTTTCGGTAATATTAAACTTTAGGGCGTTTTCGCGGATCCGGTCAATCGAAATGAAAATATCGCCAACAATAATTTTATCTTCTTCTGAATTATCAAAGGTGATAATATCAGTATAGGTGTCATGATTTAAATATTGCTGGTTTATTTGCAACAGGTAATCATCAGAGCAAAAAATATAATTAAGTTCCTTTAATTTAAAGCCTTCGGCCAGTACAGTTTCGTTTATCCATTGCCTTACGGCCGTCTTATTTTTTAGTTTATAAGCTATATCCTCTTCAAAAAACTGAATTGCGGGCATTATATTTTAAAGTGTAGTTCAACTTCGTTGCCTTTTGTATTAAATATACACTGGTCTGCCAGGTGTTTAATAATAAAAACACCGCGACCGGTTAAATTTTCAATATTTTCAGGAGCTGTTGGATCGGCCAGGGCGTTATAGTCAAAGCCTTCGCCTTCGTCGGTAACTGTCCAAACAATCCGGCGGCCATCAACATCTGCGTTTACAATAACTTTTTTATCCGGATCAAGTTTGTTACCATGTACAATGGCATTTATGGCAGCCTCACTAAGGCAGGTCATCATATTAGCGAAAGTATCTTCACTAACGTTGTGTTTATCGGCAATTTCCTCAATCAAATTTTCGAGCAGCGTAATGCTTTCCTGTTTAGAAGGAAGCTGTAAAGTATACATTTCACCTGTTTGAACATTTGATTGGTCCATGTCATTTTGCGTTGAGTAGATCAAAGTAATATTTTATTTTTAATTTATAATATAAATTCAGGTCGGCAGGTACGGTTTTTACCTGCTCTGTCTGTTTTTGTTTTGCCTGCTGATATTCTTGCAGGGCTTTTATATACCCCGGGGGGATGTCTTTTCCGGCATGGCTCTCTCGTTGTTGGTCCTGTTCCCGTTCCTGCTCAGCCTTCTGAGCCTCAAGCAGTCTGCTCTTTATTTGCTGCTGACGCTTAAGGGATTCCTCCGATACTGCCCTGTTTACGAGATCGTGTTCAGTTTGTTCCATTTGTTTAGAAATTTTATCCAAGTCTCCTAAACTGCCGGTGCCGTCTTTATTATCATCACGGTTTATTTGCTGCAGCGCCTCACGTATCATTTGCTGCTGACGCGCTAATTTAGCTAATTGTTCGCTAATATTTCCATTCTCACCATTATTTCCGCTTTTGCTTTTCCCCTGGTTTCCCTGCTGCATCATTTGTTGCCTCGCCTTTTCCATGTTTTGGTTGAGCTGCTCCTGCATTTTTGCCAGTTGTGCAATAGATTGCTGTTTTCCTTTGCCGCTTTTTCCCTGGCCTTTGGATTTTTGCAATTGATCAAGCGCTTCGCTCAACATTAATGCCAAATTATTCATCGATGTCATAGCGAACTGTTGATTCCGGGTTGCTTCGGCAATCCGGCGGTCGCCAAGATTGCTTAATGCATCATCAATATGGCTGTTTATGGCCGATACTTCCTGGTTAACGGTTGATTGTATTTGCGGGATGCGGCGACTCAATGCGTACAAACTATCCTCGGCTGTTTTGAGGTTATCTTTTATGCTTTTTTGATTTTGTGCCAGGGGGATAAAACCCGGATCGGACGGGCTAGTGCCCTTTAGCGTTTGCATTACCTTTTCCTGCTCAAATGAGCTGTTGATGAGGTTTTTTAATAACTGACGCAATTGCTGCTCATCTACGGCGTTTTCACTTTCTTCGCCTTCCTGGTCTTTTTGTGCCATTTTATCAGCAAGCTGTTTCATTTGGCTGGCAGCCTGTTGTTGTGATTGGGATGCCTTAGCGCCATCATTCTTTTTCAACTCATCCGAACTTTGCTGCATTTGCTGATCGATGCGCTGTTCATCCTGCACCGGGTTTTGAAAATCCTGCTTGCGCTCTTGTTGTTCATTTGTTTTTTTGCAGATCATCCAGCGATTTTTTGATTTCCTGAAAGTCCTGATTCAGCTTTTGCTGGTCTTTTTGCAGGCCCTGCTGGTCGGCATTGGGCTGTTTGCTTTGTTCGGAAAGCTTTTGCTGCTCTTGCGAAAGCTGGTTAAGCTGACTTACATTTTGATTGAGTTTTTGCTCAAATTCCAGTCGTTTGTACAATTCCAGCATCCGATCGAGCTCCTTTTTTAAAGATTTATTTTCGCTCTGCATTTTTGAAAGCTGATCGCAGGTGCCATCTTTTTGTTCGTTTTGCAGCATTTGCTGTAATTTTTCCAGCATCTCCTGGGTTTTTGGATCGAGCACGTTGTTGAGCAGTTGTTCCATTTGCTGCTGCTTTTCGGTTAATGCCTTGTCTTGCTGCTGGTTTTCCTGACGGTTATACTCGTTCTTTTTGTTGTCGTTTTGAATTTCTTTTACGAGGTCGTCCAGATCCTTCTTTTTTTGTAGAAGATCTTCTATTTGTTTTTTCTCATCAAACGAAAGCGTGTTCTTATCCAGTAGCATCTGGTTAAGTTTTTGTGAATCGTGTTCTATTTGACCGGCAATTTTTATGGCCGATAACATTTTTTGTTTTACCTGTTGTGTTCCTGCATTTAGTTCATTATTTAACGCCTTAGTGTCCGGAATATTGAGCGAATGTTCGGGCGACCGTACTTTTTTTGCTCCACTTACGGCGTCATTATCAGCCACTTCAAAATAGTAGGTCACCTTGTCGCCGGCTTTTATGCCCAGTTCTTTCAAATTCCAAAAATAAAAGAAGTCGGCTTGTGTTGAGCTCAGATCGGCCTTAACTGGTTTGATAAAAGTTTTTTGTGCGGCTTTATTATCAGGATCGCCCACGGTGTAATGAAAAGTCAATTCCGAAAAGCCGTGGTCATCCTGTATGCGGCCGTTAAAGTAAAGGGCCTTCATACTAACCGAATCCGGTTTTTCATCAACCAAAATAGTTGGCGCTTCATCAGCAATTACATTAATACGATAGCTGGCAGAATCGGCATGATTTGCCCGGCTGTTGAGCGGGGTAATTTTATAAATGCTGTTTTTGAGCACTTTTTCGCGGTGTTCGAAAATATCAGGAGCAACGGCATTTACCGCACCCTCATTTCCATCCATTGAAAATTGTAAAGCGGTAGCATTTTGGGTATGAAAACGCCAGTTAACTATGGTTCCGGCAGGGATGGTTAAATCGCCGGCATTGGTAAGCGTTTCATTTTTTTTATGCAGATAAGCCGGATAATTCAGGTCGGCATCAAAATGAAGCAGGGCAGGGCGCAAGTTTACGGTTATGGTGTATCGCGCCGACGCAAAACCGTTGCCAATTAACCGGAAGGAGGTGTTTTGTTGTAAATTGGTGAAGCTGTAATGAAAGCGGCTGATATTTTCTTTATCCAGCTTAAAAGTATTATTGGCTGTTTCAACGTAAACATCTGCCGGGAGACTGTTTCCTTCCAGTTTCAGATCCAGCTTCAAATCATCACCCTGAACAACAGCTAAACTTTTATTTTGAACGATAAATGAAAAAGGAGCCACCGGGGCAAAATATTCATCATGGCGAATCAGCTTTTTGGTGCTTTCTGTTAAAACCGACGGAGCGGCCAACGCTAAAACGCAAATTACTGCCGCCGGGAAAAGAATCCACTTAAGGTATTTGGTGTTTTCTTTAATGTTGATGGCCGATGGAAAGCTTACCGGTTTTAAAGCTTCAAATTTTTGATCGATGCTGGCTTCAATGAGCGCGCGGTGCCGTTCATCTTCGGCAGCAAGTTTTTTTAGCTGGAGGGTATTGAGCAGTTTATCGTTAACATCATTAAAATGTTTACCAATAATTTCGGCAGCCTGATCGTGCGTTAATGATTTGCCCAGCTTGAGCCAGGCCAATAGCGATGGTATAATTAACCAGGTAATAAGCCCCAGGTTTAAAAAAATAAAAAGATAAAAGAGGAGTGTGCGGAACAGCGTGTTGAAATTGCCAAAATACTCGCTAACGGTAACCACTACATAGGCCGAAAATAAGCCGGCGCCCAAAAAGATAAGCCCCCGCAAAAAATTATTGAAATAATATTTGCGGATAAAGATGTTGATCTTATCAATTAAGAGCGAATAGTTATCGGTTGAATTCATATTTCGGCTCACAATAATAATATCCAATAACGAAATTACTACAGATATTATACAATTGGTATCAAGATAAAAAAAATATTTAACAGCATGCAACATAGCGATGGGTTTTAAACCCATCGCTATGTTATATTAACAATGACGCTTAAATGATAATTGACTATTGATAGCAAATTAATCCAACCCTATATTTGTAAGGTAAACTTATTAGTTTGCCTTACAAATAAAATGGACAACAATAAGGAACTTGAATTTGCCTCAGAATTTCGGACGGTTATTGTGAGGCTGATCAAAAAGCTGCGGAAGCACTCGCCTACCGGCGAACAGCTGTCATTGACCGAACGGTCAACCCTGGCATTGCTGCATCAGCACGGCGCGCTGTTGCCAAGTGAGCTTGCGGCAATGGAAATGATCACTAATCAATCCATGTCGCAAGTATTAAATAACCTGCAGGAAATGGGTTATATCAACCGTATCCCATCCGAAACAGATAAAAGGAAAGTTAATATTTCACTCTCGGAAAAAGGACAGGAAATTTTGCTGCAGTTTTTTCACGAACGGGACGAATGGCTGCTGAATGCCATCAAAGAGGCTTGCACGCCCGAAGAAGAGCAGCTGTTAAAGCAGGTGATTGCACCGCTAAACAAAATAATTGATTTAAAATAAACAGGGGTTTTTAGACGAAGGGATTTAAATGGACGCAAACAAAACACACGAAATAAGAACATTCAGAGCATTTAGCAGCAGAAACTACCGTTTATATTTTACGGGCCAGTCGGTTTCATTGATTGGTACCTGGATGCAAAAGACGGCGGTAAGCTGGGTGATTTACACTTTAACACATTCTACCTTTTTATTGGGCGTAACCCTTTTCGCCAGTCTTTTTCCATCATTTTTATTTTCGCTGATAGGCGGTGTGGTTTCTGATAGGTATAACCGCTACAAGGTTTTGTTAACTACACAAATAGCATCATTGATACAGGCACTGCTACTGGCTATTTTAATTTTACTAAAGCATTATGCCGTTTGGGAAATTATCAGTTTAAGCGTGGTGCTGGGTATTATTAATGCGTTTGATGTACCGGCAAGGCAATCGTTGGTTTACGAAATGGTGGAAGATAAAAACGATTTACCCAATGCGTTGGCGCTAAACTCGTCTATGGTAAATCTTTCACGTATTGTTGGTCCGGCGCTGGCCGGCATAGTGCTGGAAGCTTTTGGTGATGGCATGTGCTTTTTGTTAAACGCTTTGAGCTTTGTTGCCGTTATAGCATCGCTACTGATGATGAAGCTACCGGCCTATATTAAAAAAGAACATACCAAAAATGTATTGGGCGAATTGAAAGAGGGGATGGCCTACATTAAAAGAACACCATCAATTGCTTTTGTTTTGGTGATGCTGGCGCTGATCAGTCTGATGGTTTTGCCGTTCAGCACGCTGATTCCGTATTACGCAAAAGATGTTTTTAAAGGAACGGCCTCCACCTTTGGGGTAATTGATAGTTTTATTGGTCTGGGTGCATTTTCAGGAGCCATATTCCTGGCATCGGTTAAAGCAGGAACCAATTTAAAGCAAATACTTTTTATAAATACGCTGGTGTTTGGCGTGGGATTGATCTTATTTTCACACGAGCACAGTTATCCGCTGGCGCTGGCTTTTGTGACTATTGCTGGTTTTGGTATGATGTCGCAAATTACGGTGAGCAATACCCTGATTCAAACTACCGTTTCGCCGGATATGCGCGGCCGGGTGATCAGCTATTACGCCATGGCCTTTTTTGGCATGCAGCCATTGGGTGGATTGCTGGTTGGTGCGGTTTCCAAATGGGTTGGCACGCAGGACACCTTATTATTTGAAGGCATTGCTGCATTGCTGATCGGTATGCTGCACTGGCGTTATCTGCATAAAGAAAAAATGAAAGAAAAAGCGATGGCGATTGAAACGCAGCGGCTGGAGGTTGTTTAAATAATTTTATAATTTATGATTTTTCATTTCCGAAAAAAATTTCCGTTACTAAATGCCTACTGGGACAGATACCTGCCGTTTCAGCAACGCATGGAAATTCCGGCGAAGACAATTTTGCTGGAAGAGGGAAAAATATCACAACAATATATTTTTATTGAAAAAGGCTGTGTCAGACTTTTCTTCAATAACAACGGCGACGATAAAACGGTACAGTTTTTCTTCGAAAATGAGGGTCTTAGTTCTTTTGATAGTTTCGTTAACAATATCCCCAGTTTGTTTACTATCGAAACCATTGAGCCATCGGTTATTTATTTACTGCCAAAACAATATGTAATTCAATTGATGGATGAGTTGAGTCACGAGTCCAACTTTGCGCAAATGGTTTTGCAGTTATCGGCCCAGCGGCAACTACATTACATGAATGAATTTGTTTCATTTATCCGCGACACGCCCGAACAGCGCTATCAAAATCTGCTAGCCGACAGGCCGCATATTATACAACGGGTGCCTCAACACTATATTGCTTCTTACCTGGGTGTAAGTACGGTACATCTTAGCCGTATTAAAAGCAAACTCGCCAGGGGCAAATTGCATTTCTAAACTTGATAACATATGTTATCGTTGTGCCGCTACTGCCTCATCTACTTTTGTATCAACAAAAAAAGAAAAAATGAAAGAAGCAGTAATATATCAGAAAGGCGAATTACCTCAATATGTAGATTTCCCCGAACCAATCGCTGAAAGCGATGACGAAATATTGGTTACCGTAAAAGCCGTGGCCATTAAACATTTTGATAAGGGTCGTGCGGCGGGCAAGCATTATTCGAGCGATGCACCGGCGGCAAGCGGCCGCATAATAGGTGGCGATGGTGTTTGTTTGCTGGCCGACGGCAAACGTGTATATGGCATGGGCGTAAGCGGCACGCTGGCCGAAAAAGCAACCATATATAAAAGCCGGATAGTAAAACTGCCTGATGGTTTGGACGATGCCAGTGCGGCGGCATTGCCGAATGCCGTAATAGGGGCCGCTATGGGTTTAAAATTTAAAGCGGATATTCAACCCGGCGAGGTGGTGCTGATTAACGGTGCAACCGGTTTTACCGGGCGTGTAGCCGTGCAGATTGCCAAACACTACGGTGCAAAAAAAACTATTGTAACCGGACGGAACCAAACTTCGCTCAATGAGCTATTGTTGTTGGGTGCCGATGAATTAATTTCTATTGCGCAGGATGATGAAAACTTTAAAGCGCAATTGGCAGCAATTCACGCTGTAACACCTATTGATATTATTATTGATTACCTGTGGGGACATACCGCCGAAATGATTTTGGCCTGTGTAAAAGGCGATGGCTCGTTTACCAACAAAATCAGGTATGTATCGGTTGGTAGTATGAGTGGTGATATGATCCAATTATCGGCAGCAAATTTAAGAAGCGTTGATCTGCAGTTAACCGGTTCGGGTTTGGGCGCCTGGTCAAAAGCGCAGGTTGGTCTGCTTTTTAGCGAGATATTGCCCGAAATGTTTCAGCTCGCAGCAACTGGTAAGCTTAAGGTAGAAACCATCACCGTAAAATTAGAAGACATAGCGGAACTTTGGGATCTGGAAGTAACTAACGGGCAGCGGCTGGTGGTAACTATTTAAAGCAGCAAGTACGGAAATTTGATTGGAGCGGAAGTGATAAAACAATGAGAAACGATGTGATAATTTTATCACATCGTTGTAGTAATATTGCGCAATATTTAATGCTTAACTTATCCAGGTTTTATGACTCATCAAGAAATACTTAAGAAAGTACAATGGAGAGATTTAAAAAATCTTTCTATAAGAGCGATGCTGATCGAAAATAATTTAACCATTCCCTGGTTTCTTATTTCTATCACACTTGCTTATTTTGGATATTATCTTTTTGCATTACCGTTTTCGGCGTTTTTCTTTTTGACCGGGCTACGGCAGGTACACAATGGGTTTCATAATTCTCTCGGCACAAATAAATTTTTGACTTGGTTGTCACTTTATATCAATAGTGTGTTAATGATGGTTTCAATACATGCTGTTAAATTTAATCATATCAGACACCACAAATACTGTTTAACAGAAGACGATTATGAAGGGAAGTCTGCCGGAATGACCTGGTATGGCGCCATATTATATGGCCCTGTACATATGTACCTGATACACAAAATCACGCTGCAATTGGGTAATAAGGATTATAAGCGGAATGTTATTTTAGAAGTACTATCAATATTGGTTTTTGCATCCGTTGTTTTCTATTTTCAGATACATTTCCTGATGTATCATATTGCAGTTATGATTTTAGGGGAATTTATGATGGCGTTTTTTTGCTGTATGGACAGTTCATCATGACACACAGGAAAGTCCGGAGTTTGCGCGAACCCAAAGAGACAGCTGGAAAAATAAAATCACCTTCAGTATGTTTTATCATTTGGAACATCACTTGTTTCCGGCTGTGCCAACCATTAATTTGCCAGAGCTGGCCCGTAGAATAGACATGACCTTGCCCGAGATTGAGAAAAAGAGCACTTTTTAACTTAATTTAAAGCAGCTCAAAAACTATTGGTGCAACTCAGGGATGTAGCATTAGCTGCAAAATTCTCCGGCCTGGATTACTATGGCTCTGTTGAACCCATGTGCGATGCTATTTATCTAAACAGCGTGCCAACAGCACGAATCAATTTCTTGCAGCGGCTCAGTAAAAATTAAGCGTAGACTTAGCTGGTACAGCAACTGATTTTAATTCCATCTTTTCTGCTGTTGACATTTAATATGTAATTTCCCGTCATGAAGTTATTCTTTCCCATTTTATTTATTTTGTTTGCCGTAAATGTTGCAAGCGGTCAGGCAACTATGGTCGACAAGGTAGTAGACTCTTGTGTTAAAAAAAGAAATTTTAATGGCGCTGTTTTAATAGCCCAAAATGGTAAAATAAATTATATAAGGTATACAGGTTTAGCAAACCGGCACTATAATATCCCATTTTCGGATAAAAGCAGATTTCAGATATTTTCGGTAACTAAAACGTTTACCGCAGTGCTTATTATGCAGTTGTACGAGCAAGGAAAAATCAAC
>Ga0206982_1277_pt1 | contig 11170 bp, 12 predicted proteins | sample Alteio_BWMinCont_18_FD_153493 | JGI IMG/M metagenome (GOLD analysis project Ga0206982, IMG submission 153493) | Enriched cells from forest soil in Barre Woods Harvard Forest LTER site, Petersham, Massachusetts, United States -... | ecosystem: Environmental > Terrestrial > Soil > Temperate forest >... | reverse complement strand
TCCGGATGAAATTTCCATATTCTACTACATGAGAAGGCTGTAGTTTATCGCTGGATTTTTTCTCTGCGATGTGCTGAAGGATAGCGGGACTAAGTAATTTATTCACCCGGTCAAGAAGCTCGTTCAAAAGAGGAGGGCAGGTTATTTTCTGGCGGATGGCGGCAATGGATAACATACCACGAACAAAATCTGCAAAATGACCGACTGAATAACGTGTAAGTGCATAATCCGGAGCATGCAGCAACTGATACATTCTTGCACTCACCGGATCGTGGGAAGCCGGAATTTTATCCAGTGGCGTTTCATAAAAACGCTCCATCACCATGATAGTTCCATTCGAAATAGATGGCCCCCATTCATTTTCATGTTCCTTTATAATCCGGAGTATCTCCTGGGTTTGCTTGATTTTTTCCAGATTGCTGAAGGGGTTGTTGAAAAATTCTAAAAGCCGTATTCTGCCGCCAACAGTACGTGTCCTGTCAAGTTTGTTGAATATGGAATATTCATCCGTCGTCTGGAAAACAGAAAGATCCGAATATGTCGTGTTGTCAATTTGCATATTAAATAAAAGCTTATCGTTGGAATCGTAACCGTTTTCCCATCTGTGATTCATCAAACACCCCATTTCCATAAACCAGGTGGCCGTTTACAAAAGTATTTACGACGGCAGCAGGGAATACCGACCCTTCCAGAGGGCTCCAGCCACATTTGTACAATATATTACGTGCATGCACATCCGAATTCCGGTTCAGATCCACCATAACGAGATCGGCCCAGTATCCTTCACGGATAAAACCCCTTTCGGGAATTTGAAAACAAATTGCAACGGCATGCGACATTTTTTCCACTATTTTTTCGAGGGATATTTTTCCCTGTTTTACATAGGAAAGCATCAGCAACAAAGAATGTTGCACCAGGGGAAGTCCGGCGTGTGCCTGAAGATAAGAACCTCCTTCGCCAGGAACCGTTTCAAGCTGGCCCGCAGCATTTCGGAAAAATCCTTTTTCGGCTAGTGTATGCGGTGCGTGATCCGTCGCAATCAAATCAAGCCGGTCGTCGAGCAATGCTTTCCAGAGTGCTTCCCGGTTTTCAGGCGCTTTGATCGCCGGGTTACATTTGATCTGGTTACCCAAACGACGATAATCGTCTGAGCTGAAATGAAGATGGTGCACACATACTTCAGCCGTTATACGTTTCTCTGACAATGGGATCATGTTGGTAAAAAGACTGAGTTCCTTTTCCGTGGAAAGATGAAATATATGGAGACGTGATCCATGTTTTTTTGCGAATTGTACAGCGGTTAAAGAGGATTCAAAACAGGCTTCCACGCTTCTGATCAGCGGATGATCGCTTGCAGTTAATTCCCTGTTTTTGGATAAAAATGCCTGCAGGTTTTCCTTTATTATGCGTTCTGATTCGCAATGCGTAGCAATCAGCACCTCACTCCCTGCGAATAATTTATCCAGTGTCAGATAATTATCAACGAGGAGATTTCCTGTCGAAGAGCCCATGAATATTTTTAATCCGCAGATATCATTTTTCTTTTCATTTGTGCGCAGTGCTTCCTCCGTATTATCGTTGGATGTACCCATATAAAAAGAATAATTCGCCAGCGAAGTTTTGTTCGCAATGGCATATTTTTCTTCCAGTAAATCCTGTGTGAAGGCAGGCGGCACGGTATTTGGCATTTCCATGAAAGAAGTAGTGCCGCCGGCGACAGCCGCCCGTGATTCTGTGAATATGGTTGCTTTGTGTGTCAATCCGGGTTCGCGAAAATGGACCTGGTCGTCAATACAACCCGGCAATAAATGAAGATTTTCTCCGTTGATTTCAACTACGGGAAATGAAACAGAAATATTGTTCGCAATTTTTTCGATGCGGCCATTTTTTATCAGTAAATCACTGGTGAAACTGCGCCCTTCATTAACGATTGAAACACATTTAATCAGGTAATTTTGCATAACTTGGATCGGAATCGGAACAACTTAATGATGCAATTTATTAAAACCGTTGCAAGGCTTCTTATAATTCTAATCCTTCCGTGCTTCGGCTACTCCCAGTCAACCTATCTCCCCCAGGGTTCCCAGTACGAACATTTTTTAGATCGGATCGGCATTAAGATGCAGTCCAATCCCGACCTGAATATTTTCACCTGCAAACCTATCAGTCGTAAAGTGGCTGTGGAAGCATCAGAATATGCTGATTCTCTCATGAGCACATATCCTGACGCGGTAGCTTACCATTTGGGAAAAACGGATCAGGCTACTCTTCAGAGTCTGCTCATGAATAATAGTGAATGGGTAAACGGAAGTCAGACTTCCTTTTTAAGTAAACACCCGATATGGAATACGATTTATAAAACGCAGGCGAATTTTCTTCAAGTAAATGAAAAAGACTTTTTCCTTGTTATAGACCCGGTGCTCCAGTTTCAACTTTCCAATCAAACCGGAAATCCCGAACAGGTTTATCTGAATACAAAAGGTCTTACATTTCGCGGACGAATCGCTGATCACGTGGGCTTCTCGAGTTATATAACAGATAACCAGGAGCGTGGTCCTGATTTTTTCACAACACGTGTATATGCTTCGGGTTATCCGGCTGTTCCTGGCATTGGCTATTTCAAGGAATTCAAAGGGTCACCAACTGCTTTTGATTATTGGGATGCGCGCGGTTCTATCGATTTTGACTTCTGGAAATATTTTACGCTTCAGTTTGGGTATGATAAAAATTTTATCGGAAACGGATATCGTACACTTTTCCTGAGTGACTATGCAGCACCTTATTTATTTCTCAAATTAAACCTTCGCATCTGGAAGTTAAATTACCAGAATATACTGATGGAGCTCACCAGCCAGCACCTGCCGGGTGATTATCTCTATCCGAAAAAATATGCAGTGGTTCATCACATAAGCGTAAATGCAACCAAGTGGCTCAATGTTGGTTTATACAGCAATATTGCTTTTGGAGGCGTAAATCATTTTGAATTTTCTTACCTGAACCCGGTGATTTTCCTGCCGGCAGCACAACAGGAAACAGGAAGTCCGGATAAAACCACGGTGGGATTTGATGCGAAGGCTAATATCGGTCATTCAGTCCAGTTATATGGCCAGTTACTATTCAATGAATTTGTCTGGAGTCAGATTACCCACTATTCCAATGGCTGGTGGGGAAATAAACAGGGCCTGCAGGGTGGCATAAAATATATTGATGTATTCAAAATAAAGAACCTGGACCTCCAGGCTGAAATGAATGTGATGAGGCCTTATACTTATTCCCATAATGATACGGTGGCAAACTGGTCACACTATAATCAGCCGCTGGCACATCCTTTCGGAGCAAACTTTTTTGAATTGATAGGTATCCTGCGATATCAGCCGGCATACAAATGGATTATTGAATTGAAATGCATTTATAACAGGCAGGGTCTGGATTCAGCAGGTGAAAATTTTGGAAGTAATGTATTGGAAAATTACGATACAAGGCCAAGGGAATATGGATTCTATATCGGATCAGGCATACCCGCGACTGTAGTAAATTCCACAGCATATATTTCTTATCAGCTGAAGGAAAATTTATTTCTCGAAGGCACCATTATGTACCGCACTTATACTGTACAGGATCCAACCGCGGGCACTACAAAAACAAGCTCCACGATGTACACGTTCGGGGTAAGGGTGAATATGTTTAGGAGACAGTATGACTACTGAAAGTATGGGAGTATGGGAGTATGGGAATTCTTAACTCATAATTCATACCTAATGATTAAGATTCGTATATTATTAAATATTTGAATTTAGTATCAAATATATATTCTCATTCCCATACTCCCATATTCCCATACTTTCCTCAGCCTTCAAAGATTAGCGAGAAAACAATCATCCTCGACTTCAGCTTATCGATGGTATTGGAATAAATCAGGCTTGGATCCCGGTGATGGGTATTGATAATTCCATCACTAATTTTTATTTCAGGAGAAAGAATAAATACGGGGAAAAAGAATTGAAATCCAATACCAGCTTCAACACTCAAATCGACTGGATTGAGTTTTACAAGATCGGCTGCCTTGCGGGCAGTTGCGTTGGAAGCAAGGTCATACTGATAGTTAATTCCGCCAAGAACATAAAACCGGAAATTGTTCATCCGGTCCGAAAGGAATTTAACCTGTACCGGAAATCCCAATAGAATGGATTCAATTTGTTTTGTTGCGGTTGTATCCTGACCCGAGGGAAATGTGGTGTGATACGTCAGATTTTTATAAGAAAACATGAGCTCGGGAAACACAATCCTGAATTCCAGATGCTTGCTTACATTAAAAGTATGCATACCCGCCAGACCGAAACCACCTGTATTTTCCGGATTGACTGAAAGTATACTATCGCTTGAAAGTAAATTAGGATGCGGTGTTACCTGGAAATGTGAGTTGTTGTAAATAAGGGCGATTCCCAAATGATAAAACTTATCATCGTGATCAGGCAGGTTTATATTATCCCTTAACTGGGCCCGGCCCTGTAAAGAAAATGTCAGAATTATAAGTGCTGAAAAGATCCGGATTGGTCCTTTCTTCCTCTGCCATAAAAATAAAATACTCATAAGTAACAGTCAATCAATAACTTATAGTTTTATATGGTTTGCAAGGTACAAAGGAGGAACAAGAATAGATCTATGATCCGGTATTGAATCAAAATAACGACCAAAAAGGATAATAATTGCCGGTATACATAGTAATAACAGATTTTTGATAAATCCCGGATAATTCATTTTGTGAATAAGCGGTACGGATAAGTGCATTGAGATAATGGTTATGAATAGAACAGCCATAGAAGAGATCCCTGATTATTTATTTCCGCAATAAATGGTACATATGCACAAGCTGAGATTCTTGAAATAGGTGTTTTTATAACCTGTTTTATTCAGGATGCCGATTAAAGTTTTTCCTTCGGGGAAAGCATTTACAGAATCATTGAGGTATTTATAAGCATCGGCATTTCCGGAAACTATTTTGCCTATACGTGGTGCAACCAGACGCAGATAGAATTTATAAAAAGGAAGAAAAAATCCTCTATTTGGTTTTGAGAATTCCAGTATAACGAGTCTGCCACCAGGCTTCAGCACCCTGTGCATTTCTGCAAGCCCATGTTCGAGGTTCTGAAAATTACGTACTCCAAATGCCACGGTCACCGCATCAAATGAAGCATCCGGAAAATGAATTGACTCCGCGTCGCCTTTCTCCAGCCAAATAGTTTTTTCTAATCCAGCCTTTGTAATTTTTTGCTTACCCAGTTCAAGCATTCCTTCTGAAATATCAATTCCAGTGATCTGATCAGGTTGTAAAATCCTATTCATTAATATTGGCATATCAGCCGTTCCGGTCGCTACATCGAGGATGGTTTTGGGTTTTGAATGAATGAGTTCTCGTATTGCTTTTTTGCGCCAGTTCCTGTCGATCCCTCCGCTGAGAAAACGGTTCAGGAAATCATAGCGAAACGCGATTTTATCGAACATTTCTGCTACCTGTTGTTTTTTAGGTGTATCAGAGTTTTTGAATGGGACAATGGTATCGTGCTGATATTCCGACATGGAAAGCAAAATTAATCCGTTCACCGCAGGAAATAGATAATTTCATTCATTGTAGCCATTTGAGACGGAATCATAACTTGCACTATGGAAATCCGCTCCGCTAAGTATATTATCAGTAGCCCTTCTTATAAGGATTGCCCGGATACTGACCTTCCTGAATATGCATTTATTGGCAGAAGCAATGTGGGAAAATCCTCTCTTATCAATATGCTCACTGATATTGATAAGCTGGCGAAAACTTCTGCCGCTCCGGGTAAAACACAACTCATCAATCATTTCACCATCGAAAGTATTGATGAAAAAAGGGTTGTATCCAAATGGTGGCTGGTAGATTTGCCTGGGTATGGATTTGCCAAAGTTTCCATATCTCAGCGCAAACAGTGGGAAACCATGATCGAGGATTTCCTGAAAAAAAGAGAAACCCTGGCTCATGTATTTTTGCTGATAGATAGTCGTCATGAACCTCAAAAACTGGATCTTGATTTTGCAGACCGGCTGGGGAAGTGGGAGATTCCTTTTACCCTGATATTTACGAAATCTGATAAGGAAAACCAGAGAACGGTAGCTGCGAACGTAAAATCCTTTCTTCAAAAAATGAGTGAGCACTGGCAATTCCTGCCCCGTCATTTTGTAACGAGTGCTGAAAAAAAAACGGGCAGGAGGGACATACTCCGACTCATCGAAGAAATGAATGAGGATTGGAAGAAGACAGCTTAGTTCACTACTTTATTTGCGCAGCTGCTGCTGGCAAAGGCTTCCGGTTTGGCTTTGAATGCAAAGCCCATCCCAAGGATATAGCCCATGGCTTCTTTCAATGCATCGTTGCTCTTGAAATGCGGATTGGTATTAATATCTGCATGTACTTCCATATCCACATTGTATTGGGTAAACAAAGGACAAAGTTCATAGGCAATTTCAATACTTTTCGCTACTTCCACCAGCATACGTTCTTTAATGCTGTATCGTGTTTTTGTTTTTTCATTGTGAATGAACATGAACCCGCCATGCCCTTCACGTAAAAAAACAATAACGGTGGCAAATTCAGTTTCGGCTCCCTTTACCTGGGAGTCGGTTCCGATGCAGACTTTGAGATGAAATCCATTTTTTGTTTCACGCCGGATAGCGTTTTCTACTTCTCGGATAATCGGTAGTTCAATAAGGTCGCCATTAAATTTTCGCCAAAGCATATGATAATAGGTTTTTCGAATGTAACGAAAAAACAGGTCAGCAAAAAAAATATATGTTACTAGTTGATTATCTTTTGTGCACCAGAAACAGATTCGCCCGACCATTGAAGAACTAATACACCTGTAGATGCAGGATTGGTGCGGATTTCATTGTATCCTGTTTTCAGGCTTCCCTGTGTAAGTAATCGCCCGCTGATATCAAAAAGCCGGTAACTATAATTACCTGAACTATTCAGTACCAGGGATCCGGGTTCCTGCTTTTCAATTTTTACAGCATTTTCTGATGAAGCAGTCTCTTCGCCGGTTTTCCGGTATCCGATATAGTTAGGTGCTCCAGCGATCATGGCTGTATCACTTTGCATATTTTGAGCTCCTGTTGATGGATGTCCGTCCTTCCAGTCTGCCTGTTTATAAAACGGTATGCCCATCAGGGGCGCTTCGTTGGATAGAATATTGTTTTCACCACCGCTGAGTTCGGTAATCATTACTCCGTAACCATCATAGAGGCTTTGATGTTGGAGTCCCAATGTATGACCAATCTGGTGGGTTGCAGACGCAGCAATAAAAAAAGGATTATTTCCCAGTGCATTCATAAAGACCCAGGCAGGTGTATCATCTCCCCAAACAAAAGATCCGATGGCGGAAACACCGGGAACCTGCCCATACCAACTCCCATCCGGTGTGATGATGATGCGTGTGCGCTGGTTTACAGGCGCTCGTTCATATACTGCAGGATCCGTCGTAATGTTAAGATTGAATAATTTAAAATGGTCTGAAATCAATTTATGAATCCAGGTGATGGAAGCAGAACTTAATCCGGATGGCGCGGCAATAATCCTGCCCTGTTCATTCCAGATGGTACCGTTCACTTCTGTTCCGTCAAAATCCAGGTAAACTGTCGGGGCCGCAGCTGAATAACTATTGAGCAACGGTGACTGTGCGTATACATTTATATGTATAAACAGTAAAAGGGAGGCAATGATATGGTTGGAATATCTTTTCATTCTGTTACCAGGAATCTTTGTTGTGTTTCAATGAAAAAATAGTGTTTGTCTTTTTCTACCAGCATCATTCCATCGGGTTCATGCAATTTCAACAGTCGGCCGGTATAATAAATGCCGCCCTTTGGATCTTTGTAGCGGGAGATGCTCAGCATGCTGCCCGCTGCGTTATTTAGTTTTACCAAAAGAGAAATCACAGAATTCCCATGGTTTGATTTGTTTTCAATTTTTCCATCAATACGAAATCCGGGTGCCAGTTCCATAGAAATATTTTCAGGAGCATGGAACAAAGATTCCAAAGCCTGATCACTCACTTCAATTTTATTTGAATATGGAAGTTCAGCCGGAGCGTTTTTTTCTTGTGCTGAAAGCAGGAGACTGCTCAATAGGCATAGCCCGCTTAAGATTGTTTTCAGGGTGTTCATCGGATTGGGGAGCAGCTTAGGAAGCCACCTTTATAAAAACGAATTGGCAAAGCTTTAATTGCAATAAAATGGCTCCCAATTTGGGAAAAGAAAGGGAAGAAAGTGTGAGAGTGTGAGAGTGTGAGAGTGTGAGAGTATTTTAACCCTCACATTCTCACACTCTCACACTGGTTAGAATTGCCCTGTGGAAAGTAGAACCAAAGTACATGCCTCAAGCACTTTAATCCCTTTATCTGCTAGCATCATTTCAAATTCGGGATTTTCGGCACCAGGATTGAATATGACCCGACGGGGATGTTGCGATTGAATAAAATCATAATAATTTTTCTGATTACCCTTATTCAGATAAATCGAAACGGTATCAAGATCTGTAATCGGAGTGGTCTTATCCTGAACGGTAACATCTGCCACCATCGCGGGCCTTATTCCAATGGCGATTACCGGATGATCGTGTTCCCGCAATCTGTTGATGGCAAGAAAACTATAACGTTCCGGATTAGCAGAAGCTCCCAGCACAAGCGTTTTTTTGGAATCAGCTGACATGGAATATTAACAATGAAATGAGACAAAGGTTTAAATCTATTGAGATACCAACTTAAAGTTAACCGGTTGCATTTTATATGATTTTACCGGAAGGCCTTTATTTGTTGCAGGATTCCATTCGCCGGATTTCTTTATAAGCTCCAGAGAAGCCTGATCAATAGAATATTCGACTGATTTTTGAATGAACAGATCTTTAACTACTCCATTTGTATCAATAATAAAATCCACCTGAACCTGTCCCTGAACTTCTTTTGAAATAGCTCTTTCGGGATAAACCAGATTCTTGGCCAAATACCTGTACCAGGCTGCGATTCCCCCCGGATACTCCGATTCTTTCTCATTGGTAGTGTCTTTGACCTTTTCTTTGTTTTCCGTCAGGTTAAAAAATTTCACGAGGCTGTCATCCCGATAATTGTATTGATGAATGGCCCTGATGCTGTCCTCGGTATAACTTCGGTATTTATAAAAACTCCCGTTTTTTTTCCCGTGATCATACATGCCAACAGAATCCAGGTTCCCATTTGAATTGTACAAAAAAAATCGTCCATTCTGTACTGTGCCATCATGGTCGGCATAAGAAGTTGATTTTACCAGGGATCCCCAGGTATAATAATAATCCCATTGCCAGTTGCTGTCTTCCTTTTCATGGATCCATAAAATATATTTGGAAGAATCCAGCACTGTTTGATTCATATTCTTATCCAGGGCATAGAACTGATTTTTATCCTGTGAGAAAGAGCATAAAAAAAATCCGTTGAAACAAAAGAGTAAAATTAATTTCATTCGACAAAATATAAAATAATTTTGAAAAATCAGACAATTTAATATTCAAGTGTGGAAGTGTGGTAGTGTGGTAGTGTGGAAGAGAAATGACTACCACACTACCACACTTTCCTCAAAATCTCTCCCCATGTGTTTGCCTGATCAGCGCACGCACCAGGAATGGAAAAGGTTTCAGTGCGCGGATCAGGAATATTGACCAGAATGTTTTTCCGAAAAAACTTTGTATCAGACGGCCCGTCCTTAACCTGCCTGCAAATTGGCGGTTCCAGTTTTTTTGATATAATTCCTCCATTTCTTCACGTGAAATCTTATTTTCGAGAAACGAAGGAATTATTTCAGCTGCTATTTTGGATGCATGAAGGGCCATGCTCATTCCATTTCCGCAAAGAGGTGTAATCATGCCTGCGGCATCTCCGATGCAAAGCACATGTTGCTCAAGCTGAGTTTTTTTTGAAAAACTGATTTGTGAAATCGTTACCGGTTCTTCATACAATATATCCACTTCATCCAGTAGTTTCCTGAGTGCCGGATTTTGTTTCAGGATTTTTTCTTCCATAACAGGAATGGATAACTGATTATTTTTTAAGTTTTCAGATTTAGTGAGATAACAAAGGCAATATTTCCCATCTTCAATTTTTGAAATCCCACAATACCCCCCCCTGAAAATTATGCAATGCAATCTCCTGGTCGGGTAAATTTACTTTTACATGATATTTTACTCCTACATAATTTTGGGATTCATCCTGTAACAGGAAACTTCGCTTCCATTTCACATCAAGGTTACTTTTTTTCCCGTAACAGGCGCAGGCAATCTTTGCAGTAAATAAACCAGCGCTTGTCCTGATCTTATGACTTCCGTTTTCAAAGCCGATATCATGGACCTTGGTATTTTCAAATATCTCCACACCCGCTGATCTAGCAATATCAGCCAGGGCCGCATCCAGCTTATACCTGCTGATCCCGAATCCACCAAGTGGCAGTTTTTCTGAAATGGATTCTCCATTGGGAGCTGTTATAAATAGTTGGTGAATCCTGGGCAGGTTCCAATTTTCAAGTGGCAAGCCGAGGCGGACCAGGAAATCCCAGCTTTCCATGCTGATATATTCACCACAAACTTTATGAAATGGGTAAGCTTCTTTTTCAAAGAGTGATAACCGATATCCTTTGCGGGCAAGTGATATGGATAAGGATAATCCGGCGAGACCTCCGCCTACAATTCCAATATCATATGTATTATTTGTACTCACGAGCGGACGATCACCAGCCAGCGGAATGCCCATTTCCACTGAATAGTGTATTTTAAAATGCCGGCTTTGTTCAACAATTCTTCCAATTCCTTTTTTTTAAACCCTCGTAATACAGATAAAGGTGCATCATTTTTTACCAGGTAGGATTTTGAAAACAGTGATGTCAATGAGCGTATCGAATAATAGGCCAGCGGATGACGATGCAGGTCATTGATGAAAAATCCGGACCGGCTGTTTTCTTTCATCCAGCGAAACATTTCTATGAGCTCATTTTCTTTGAAGTGATGGCAGAATAATGAGCAGAAAATAATATCGGGCTTTGACTGGAAATGCACTTTTTTATAATCACTTACCAGGAATTGGACGGGTTTTTTCCAGCCATTATTTTCTGCAACCCTGATACAATC
>Ga0206982_1276_pt1 | contig 11249 bp, 13 predicted proteins | sample Alteio_BWMinCont_18_FD_153493 | JGI IMG/M metagenome (GOLD analysis project Ga0206982, IMG submission 153493) | Enriched cells from forest soil in Barre Woods Harvard Forest LTER site, Petersham, Massachusetts, United States -... | ecosystem: Environmental > Terrestrial > Soil > Temperate forest >... | reverse complement strand
CCACGCCGCTCCAGCCAGGGTAAGTAAAAGACAGAAAATCAAAATTATGATATAGTATTATCATTAGAATGGCTAACCCTCTAAGGCCGTCCAATGCAGGAAAATAATCTCCTATTGAAAATTTTGCATTGCTTTTGTCATTCAGTTGGAGATTATTCATTTATGATAACAATGCATTGAATTACTTTACAAGAAGAAAAGACAGTTTTCAGTTTCATTAATTTTTTAAATATTATTCTAATCAGGAAATTTCTATTGTAGTATGCCCATCTCACGTAAAAAAACCCATCTTTGAAATACAAACTAGTAATTCCGGGCCGGTTTTATGATAAACTTTTTGTATTTATATTTTTACAACTGCTTTGAAGAATTAATGAATATAGCTGATCAATAGCCGGTTAAGTGGTCCGTAAAACCAGACCTGAGAAGCGGAGAAAATAAAAGGGGAATATTTGAGAGCAAGATTAAGAATAACTTTTTCAAGAATTCTTATGTTTTGACATCATTCTTTCGACATATTTCCCTATCAGGTCAAATTCAATATTTACTACCGAACCCCTAACAAGTTCACTAATATTGGTATTTTCAAAAGTATATGGAATAACAGCTACAGAGAATGCGTTTTCAGTCACTTCAAAACAGGTTAGGCTGATTCCGTTTACCGCCACGGAACCCTTTTCAATGATAAGATTCCTGAAAGACTCAGGAAATTCAAAACTAAAAACCCAGCTACCTTCCTGATCTTGTCGATCCAAACAAATCGCCGTCGTGTCTACATGGCCCTGCACCATATGTCCATCGAGCCTGCCATTAAGCTGAAGGCATCTTTCGAGATTAACCCTGCTCCCTGATTTCCAATGAGATAAACATGTTTTAGACAGGGTTTCCGCGATAGCGGTAACCTGGTAACTACTGCCCTGTACTGATTCCACCGTCAGGCATACTCCGTCATGCGAAAGACTTTGATCTATATGTAGTTCCTGCGACAGGGATGAAGAAATCCGAAACGTATTGTTCGTCCCTTCTTTAGAGATGGAAGAAATGATACCTACAGCCTCGATAATGCCAGTGAACATGTTGTAAAAATCGGGATTTCCGCCCTTTTTATTACTTTATTTAAAAAACTTCTTATCTTTGCAAACCGAAATTTATTATTAAAACAGAAATTTCATGCTGATTATCGATTCCAAGGATTGTGAAAATATTGACAAGGCTTTAAAGAAGTACAAAAAGAAATTCGAAAAAGCTAAAGTACTGATTCAGTTACGTAACCGTCAGTCATTTACCAAACCTTCTATAAAAAGAAGGGGTGAAGTATTAAAAGCGGTTTACAAACAACAGCTTGCTACCGGCAAATTTGACATATAAACCTTTTTATCTTATTTATAGTAGCCTTTCCATTTCACGGAAAGGCTTTTTTATTTTTTAATTTTTACTTTCTACTTTTAGGTGTCCCAACCGCAAGGCATTGAACATACTCAGCCAACCTTTTATTGATTATTTAAAATTCGAGAAAAGATATTCGGCACATACTGTCAGGGCTTATAGAGACGATCTTGACCAGTTTTTCATTTATCAGGGAACCATATTTGGAGATACAACTTTATCGGCTATTTCCACTCCGATTATAAGGTCATGGCTAGCAAGCTTAAAAGAGCAAAAAATGACTTCTAAATCCGTAAACAGGAAGATTTCCTCACTAAAATCCTTTTTTAAGTTCCAATTGCGCATGGGTCTTCTGGAAAAATCTCCTATGGCGGGTATTATTAGTCCGAAGTCAGGGAAAAGACTACCGGTTTATGTGGAAGAAAAGAATATGCAATTGCTTATGGAACACGTGGAATTTCCGGATAACTGGAAGGGCAAAACCGATCGTTTACTGATCCGGATCTTTTATAATACCGGCGTCAGGCTTACTGAGCTTGTTACGCTTAAAAACGGCCAACTGGACACAAACGCAGCAACTATTAGAGTGCTTGGTAAAGGAAATAAGGAAAGAATGATTCCAATAAGTCATTCGCTTGTAGAAGATATCAGGCTGTATCAAAAAGGAAAAGAATCCAGCCTCGGACGGGAAAGCCTCAATAAAGCAAAAACCCTGTTTGTAAATGAAAAAGGAAATGCACTTTATGTTAAATATGCTTACCTGGCAGTGAAGAAATGGCTTTCTCTCGTAACGACTATTGATAAAAAAAGCCCGCACGTCCTTCGGCATAGTTTTGCCACCCATTTAATGAACCATGGAGCCGACCTTAATTCTGTAAAAGAGCTGCTTGGACATTCAAGCCTGGCAGCCACACAATTATATACTCATAATAGCATTGAAAAGCTTCGTGAAGTGCATAAAAAAAACCATCCCAGAGGTTGATTTCCGGGTGAAAATACAAGGAATTTATAGGTCGAAATATTTGGAAAAATTCATCTAAGGAGTTAATTTCATTCAGCAGGCTTTTTAAAATTATGCCTGTAAAAACGCTCTTACATTTATTGTTTCATTGTTAAAAAGTGAAGATATGACCGTAAACATTCAGACAGTGCATTTTGAAGCTGATAACAAATTAGTAGATTATGTAAACAAAAAATTATTAATACTCGATACTTTCCACGATAGAATTGTAACCGTGGAAGTTTACCTTAAGCTCGATAATGTGGTTCACACGATAAAAGATAAGATAGCAGAGATCAAAGTTCATGTACCCCGTCAGGATTATTTTGTAAAATGTTCCTCCAAATCATTTGAAGAATCTTTTGATAAAGCGATGGGATCGATCATCAACCTGATAAAACGAAAAAAAGATAAACAGGCAGCTTAGACAAAAACCCCGTAACGGGGTTTTTTTGTATGAGTTCGAAGATGAAATAAAGGATCCGCATCATTCCGCAGAAAAAATACTTCAAAATTTTTCCATTTAACAAATTCGCTTACCTTTGCCTTCCCAAAAAAACGGGCGGATAAATCCGTCAGTTTTAGTTCTTTGTAAAACGGTCAGGCCCATATTATTAAAGAAATCATGCCAGAGTAGCTCAGATGGTAGAGCAGCTGATTTGTAATCAGCTGGTCGGGGGTTCGATTCCCTTCTCTGGCTCAGCTGGCAGAATAGTCGTTTTTCCGAAATGGGACATTCTTGTCAGGCGTGGAAAAGTGAAACCGGGCAAGTAGTCAAGTGGCCAACGACAACAGACTGTAAATCTGTTCTCTTCGGAGTTCGGTGGTTCGAATCCATCCTTGCCCACTATCCCGCAAAGCGGGAGGTATGGAAGTGTGAGAGTGTGAGAGTGTGAGAGTGTGAGAGTGGGCTTTCATTTCACATTGAAAAAGTTCTTTGATTGAGAAATATGGTTTGGGCGAATATGAGAATGTATTTCATTCTCACACTCCCATACTCTCATACTTGTATTACGCGGAAGTAGCTCAGTTGGTAGAGCGACAGCCTTCCAAGCTGTAGGTCGCGGGTTCGAACCTCGTCTTCCGCTCTTACCCACCGGATCCCGCAATGGCGGGAGAAGGCGGGTCTTAATTCTGCCGAAGCTATGACGCAGATCATGCCGTTGTAGCTCAGTGGTAGAGCACTTCCTTGGTAAGGAAGAGGTCAAGAGTTCAATTCTCTTCAACGGCTCATACTGAACATGGTTGTTGAATGGAAAATAGGAAAGCAGGTTTAAGGAAAATAGAATCAATTATTTAAAAACACAATTAAAAACTAGATACCAATGTCAAAAGAGACCTTCAAAAGGGATAAACCCCACGTTAATGTTGGAACCATTGGTCATATTGACCACGGTAAAACCACTTTAACAGCTGCCATTACAACCATTTTGTCTTCAAGAGGATTGGCTACCGCTAAGAAGTACGATGAAATTGATGCCGCTCCTGAAGAAAAAGAGCGTGGAATTACCATCAATACGGCACATGTGGAATATCAGACGGCTAACCGCCACTACGCGCACGTGGATTGTCCGGGTCATGCTGACTATGTAAAAAACATGATTACAGGTGCAGCACAAATGGACGGTGCCATTCTTGTGGTTGCTGCAACCGATGGTCCTATGCCTCAAACAAAAGAACATATCCTGCTCGCCCGCCAGGTAGGCGTTCCGCGCATGGTAGTTTTTATGAATAAAGTTGACCTGGTCGACGATCCGGAATTACTGGAACTGGTTGAAATGGAAATCCGCGAACTGCTTACATTCTACGGGTTCGACGGTGATAATACACCAATAATCCAGGGTTCCGCCACAGGGGCGCTTGCCGGTGAAGCAAAATGGATTAAAGCAATTGACGAACTGATGGACGCTGTAGACAGCTACATTCCATTACCACCCCGCCCGGTTGATCAACCCTTCCTGATGTCAGTAGAAGATGTATTTTCAATCACAGGCCGTGGAACCGTTGCAACCGGACGTATCGAGAGAGGCCGTATTAAAGTGGGTGAAGCAGTTGAAATCGTGGGATTAATGGAAGCACCACTGGGTTCAACAGTAACCGGGGTGGAAATGTTCCGCAAACTTCTGGATGCAGGAGAAGCAGGTGATAATGCAGGTCTGCTTCTGCGTGGAATTGAAAAAAACCAGATTCGCCGTGGAATGGTACTTTGTAAACCGGGATCAATCACACCACATACTGATTTCAAGTGCGAAGTTTATGTACTGAGTAAAGAAGAAGGAGGACGTCATACACCTTTCTTTAATAAATATCGTCCTCAGTTTTACTTCCGTACCACAGACGTAACAGGAGAAGTTGAATTACCGGCAGGTACTGAAATGGTGATGCCAGGTGATAACAGCGCATTAACTGTTAAACTGATCCAGCCTATCGCGATGGAAAAAGGTCTGAAATTCGCGATCCGGGAAGGCGGACGTACAGTAGGTGCAGGACAAGTAACTGAAATCCTGAAATAAGCCAGCTCTCCAAGAGGGAAGGATAAATCAGATTTTATTATATTTGCAAGAACTAAAAGCTGTCTCGGTCAAGCGGGATAGCTTTTAGCTTTCTACGGGAATAGTTCAACGGTTAGAATAGAGGTCTCCAAAACCTTTGATCAGGGTTCGAATCCTTGTTCCCGTGCAGAATTAATTTGAAAATTACTATGAACAAAGTCACGAATTATTTCAAAGAGTCCTATAAGGAACTGATGGAGAAAGTAACCTGGCCAACCTGGTCAGAACTTCAGCAGTCAACAGTGATCGTTCTGGTTGCCACCATGCTCATTACGGTACTTGTAGGTGTTATGGACCTGTTCTCCAATGGTATCCTAAAATTTATATATTCATTATTATCCTGATGGAAACAATTAATCAAACAGCAACACCGGATCCTGCAGAACAGCCCTCTCAGGCCTCTGTAAAGGAAACCAAATGGTATGTCCTGCGTGTAGTAAGTGGTAAGGAAAGAAAAGTTAAAGAATACCTTGATAAGGAAATTTCCCGTGGCGGCTGGAGTGAAGTCGTAAAACAGATATTCCTGCCCATTGAAAAAGTCTATAAGGTACAGAACGGCAAAAAAGTGATGCGCGAAAGGAACTATTACCCTGGCTATGTGATGGTTGAAGTGGTGGAAGGTAAATTAGGAGACGATTTAAGGGATGCCGTCAAGAATACTCCAAGCGTCATCCATTTCCTGGGAAAGGAAAATCCGATCGCACTCCGCAAAGCTGAAGTCAACAAGATGCTTGGTAAAATGGATGAAATGGCCGAAGCCGGCGGAATGAGCATGAGTGAACCTTTCATCATTGGAGAAACTATCAAGATCATTGAAGGACCATTTAATGATTTCAATGGAATCATTGAGGAAGTAAACGATGAAAAGAAAAAACTGAAAGTTACCGTCAAGATTTTCGGAAGGTCCACACCTGTCGAATTAAATTATATGCAGGTAGAAAAAATCGCCTGAGAATTTTTTTGCCAGAATAAAAAAGACGTCCTGCTTAAAACGAGACGTCTTTTTTTATTCTTCGGTTATTGTATGTCGTTATCCTCAAACTGCAAAACCAATCTCAGAATGAACTGCCGCCTGAATCCTGACTTCCTGAACCATTGGAACTATCCGGGCTTGAACTTGGCATAGAAGTAGCCGGCATAGCAGGGGCAGATGGTGCCGGACTGGGTTTTTTAGCTGCCTTTTTCGGTGCTGCCTTCTTTTTAGGGGCTGCTTTTTTCGCAGCTTTCTTTTTAGGGGCCGCTTTCTTTTTTGCTGCGGCTTTTTTCTTGGGGGCAGCTTTCTTTCTGGGAGCTGCTTTTTTCTTAGCTGCTTTTTTCTTTGCTGGTCTCTTTTTTGCTGCCTTTTTTGCGGACTTTTTAGGCGCAGATTTCTTTTTAGGCGAGGCCTTTTTCTTAGCCGCTTTTTTCTTTGACTTTGCCATAATTTGAAGACAATTTTAAATGATTTGAATGCTATGGATATTTGTGGCAAAAAGTTAAACAGAAATCTTCATATAGAAAAAAATGAGCGCACTTAATTGGAAAACAATTTCCTTTTAAAGCCTAAAGCCTAAAGCTTAAAGCCTAAAACTTCTGAAGGAAAACCTGTTTTCGAACGTTCAACTCTAACCGATTTAAAAGATGATTAATAATAATCCGGGTAAGAATGAAGCGACATTTAAATTCGTTTTGACAGATTACGTATTTTGAATAATCTCATCTTTGATGAGCTATAAAAGATTTTACCTTTACTCCTCACCAAATCTTTAGGCTTTAGGCTTTAGGCTTTAGGCTTTAGGCTTTAGGCTTTAGGCTTTAGGCTTAGGCTTTAAGCCTGTTTTTTTTGAATATTCCGGAATAAGCTATAATTTCGCGTCCCCAATCGAAAGTTCTTAGTATACCGTATGGTTTGGGAGTGGCGCCGAAGGCGCTACGTTAACACCAAAAAATGTAAACATGGCAAAGCAAATTTCCGGTTATGTCAAGTTGCAGGTAAAAGGAGGTCAGGCCAACCCGGCTCCCCCCATAGGACCTGCATTAGGATCCAAGGGTATAAACATCATGGAGTTCTGCAAGCAATTCAACGCCAGAACCCAGGATAGAATTGGGAAAGTACTTCCCGTTTTAATCACGGTTTATTCCGACAAATCCTTCGATTTCATCATCAAAACACCGCCCGCTGCTGTTCAGATACTGGAAGCAGCGAAATTACAGAGCGGATCCAAAGAGCCAAATCGTAACAAAGTAGGTAAGGTTAACTGGACCCAGGTAGAAGCAATTGCAAAAGACAAAATGCCCGACCTGAACTGCTTTACAGTTGAAAGCGCCATGCGCATGGTTGCTGGTACGGCACGCAGCATGGGAATCAATGTGGAAGGCAAAGCTCCATGGGACAATTAATTCTGAACACTTAAAAAAATTATGATATGGCTATTTCCAAAAAAAGAAAATCTGTTGCCGCCAAGGTCGACAAAAACAAAGCCTACACACTGAAAGACGCTTCTTCCCTGGTAAAGGAAGTAAACATCGCAAAATTTGATGCCTCGGTAGACCTGCATATCCGTCTGGGTGTAGATCCGAAAAAAGCAGACCAGTCTGTCCGCGGTACCGTGAGCCTTCCGCATGGGACAGGAAAAACCAAACGCGTGCTTGTATTGTGTACACCGGATAAAGAAGCGGATGCTCGTGCTGCAGGTGCTGATTATGTCGGCCTGGATGAATTCATTCAGAAAATTGAAGCTGGCTGGGTTGACTTCGATGTAGTAATTGCAACCCCTTCCGTCATGCCAAAAATTGGTAAACTGGGTAAAGTACTTGGACCCCGTAACCTGATGCCGAATCCTAAAACAGGCACTGTAACAAACGATGTTGCAGGTGCTGTGAATGAAGTAAAAGGTGGTAAAATCGCTTTTAAAGTGGATAAGGCCGGTATCATTCACGCTTCTATCGGAAGAGTAAGTTTCACACCCGATAAAATAAATCAGAACAGCCAGGAATTGATCAATGCAGTGATCCGCGCAAAACCGGCCACTTCAAAAGGTATATACGTAAAAAGCGTATTCATGGCAAGTACTATGAGTCCGTCTATTTCAATTGATACCCGCGCATTCGCTCAATAAAACATTTTTAAAAAAAGGTTATGACCAAAGATCAAAAAAACGAAGTAATTGAACTGTTGAAAGGCAAGTTCTCACAATGTGACCAATACAGAATCTCTGACTGTGGAACAGGTTGGTAAGCTGCGGCGGATCTGCTTTAGTAAAAAAGTGGAAATGAAAGTAGCAAAGAACACGCTGATCAAAAAAGCACTGGAAAATCTTGATTCAAAAAGGTATTCCGGAATGTACAATTCTTTAAACGGTGTTACAGCCCTTCTTTTTTCTGAAAGTCCGAAAGAACCTGCATTGATCATCAGCAGTTTCCGTAAAGATGGTAATCTTGAAAAACCGGTGTTGAAAGCTGCTTTCATTGATGGTGACGTGTTCGAAGGCGATAATCAGCTGAAAACACTTACAACCATGAAGAGCAAACACGACCTGATAGGAGAAATTATCAGTCTTTTACAATCACCTGCTAAAAATGTAATCAGCGGCCTAAATGCCGGTGCAAAACTCGCAGGATTGGTACAGGCGGTGGGTGCAAGAGCACAGGCGTAAGGCGTAAGGCGCAAAGCTTAATGCTTAGCGCAGGAAGAAAAAAGTTCTTTATATAAAATAATAATAGCAATTAACCGCCAGGCTTTAAGCTTTAGGCTTTCAGCTTTTGGCTTTTTTAATAACCATCCTCCGGAGTTGGCCGTAAGGCGGACCATGAAGGGGGAAAAAATCAAACAAAATGGCAGACTTAAAATCATTCGCAGAACAGTTGGTATCCCTGACTGTAAAAGAAGTTAATGAACTCGCAAAGATTCTGAAAGAAGAATACGGTATCGAACCTGCTGCTGCAGCCGTTGCTGCTGCTGGTCCCGCTGCCAGTGGAGCTGCAGCTGTTGCTGAAGAAAAAACAGCATTTACTGTAATTCTGAAAGCCCCTGGTGCAAACAAACTGAATGTGGTTAAAATAGTGAAAGATCTTACAGGCCTCGGACTGAAAGAAGCAAAGGACCTGGTGGACGGTGCTCCAAAACCAGTTAAAGAAGGTATTAGCAAAGCAGATGCCGAAGGCCTGGTTGCTAAACTGAAAGAAGCAGGTGCTGAAGTAGAGATACAGTAAATTGAATTATTGTTGACGGTTGACAGTTGACCGTTGACGGATATCAGGTGTAAATTCACACTAAAAGGCCGTCAACCATCAACCGTCAACTATTTTATAGAGAAAGGTCCTTAATTCAGCTTAAATCCTTAACTTTGCCGTCCGTTTGTATTATCAATTAAGCTATAAATATTCAGCACAATATAACATGCTAATAATCAATGCATTGGGAATTCATTGAATTTCCAGGGCATTTTTTTGTTTTCCCGCGAACTGTAGTTTGAACATTTAAAATAGGATATATACCGTATGTCTTCAACAAAACTCACACCAAGGGTAAATTTCGGTAAGATTAAGCACCTTGCAGAAACACCGGACCTGCTCGAAGTACAGATCCAGTCATTTAAAGAATTTTTCCAGCTGGAAACCACGCCGGACAAGCGAAATATTGAAGGCTTGTTCAAAGTATTCAAAGAGAATTTTCCGATCACCGACACACGGAATATTTTCATGCTGGAATTCCTTGATTACTTCATCGATCCCCCCCGCTATACGATTGAAGAATGTATGGAACGCGGTCTCACTTACGCAGTACCTCTGAAAGCAAAACTCCGCCTCAGCTGTAACGATGAAGAGCACGTTGATTTCCAGACCATCGTACAGGACGTTTTCCTCGGAAATATTCCTTACATGACGCCAAGAGGAACCTTTGTGATCAACGGTGCCGAACGTGTTGTTGTTTCTCAGCTTCATCGTTCTCCCGGTGTGTTCTTTGGCCAGTCCATTCATCCCAACGGAACCAAAATATATTCTGCACGCGTTATTCCTTTTAAAGGAGCGTGGATGGAATTTGCGACTGACATCAATAATGTCATGTTTGCATATATCGACCGGAAAAAGAAATTCCCGGTTACTACCCTGCTGCGTTCCATCGGATATGAAACTGATAAGGATATCCTCGCACTTTTCGGAATGGCCGACGAAGTGAAAGTGGATAAAAAAACACTTCATAAATACATAGGTAAAAAACTGGCAGCCCGCGTTCTGAGAACATGGGTCGAAGATTTTGTGGATGAAGATACCGGCGAAGTAGTTTCAATTGAAAGAAATGAAATTGTACTGGAACGTGATACGGTGCTGGATGAAGAAGCCATCGACATGGTCATTGAAATGGATGTGAAAAGTGTTTTCATCCAGAAAGAAGATGTTGGCGGAGATTATGCCATCATCTACAATACACTGAATAAAGATACTTCCAATAGTGAACTCGAAGCCGTGCAACATATCTACCGTCAGCTTCGTGGCGCGGACGCGCCAGATGATGAAACGGCTCGTGGTATTATCGACAAATTGTTTTTCAGCGACAAACGATACGACCTCGGAGAAGTGGGCCGTTACAAAATTAATCGTAAGCTCAATTTGAATTTACCACTGACTCAGAAAACTCTGACGAAAGGTGATATGATTGAGATCATTAAATACCTGGTTCGTTTAACAAACGGAAAAGCGGAAATTGATGACATTGATCATCTGAGCAACCGTCGTGTACGTACTGTAGGCGAACAATTGTATGCACAGTTTGGCGTGGGTCTTGCCCGTATGGCAAGAACCATCCGCGAAAGAATGAATGTGCGTGATAACGAAGTGTTCACTCCGGTCGACCTGATCAATGCAAGAACACTTTCATCAGTGATCAATTCTTTCTTCGGAACCTCGCAACTGTCTCAATTCCTGGATCAGACAAATCCATTAAGTGAGATTACGCATAAGCGTCGTATCTCCGCCCTTGGGCCCGGAGGTCTCAGCCGTGAAAGAGCAGGTTTTGAAGTGCGTGACGTGCATTATTCCCACTATGGCCGTCTCTGTACGATTGAAACTCCGGAAGGACCGAATATCGGACTCATTTCAACACTTTGCGTACACGCGAAGATTAATGAAATGGGATTCATTGAAACGCCTTACCGTAAAGTGAATGAAGGCAAAGTGGACATGAAAAAACTCACTTACCTCAGTGCGGAAGAAGAAGATATTGCTAAAATCGCACAGGCAAATATTGCCCTGGATGACAAAGGAAATTTCGTAGAAGATAAAATCGTTTCACGTCAGACCGGTGATTTTCCGATACTTGACAGGAATGAAGT
>Ga0206982_1224_pt1 | contig 11249 bp, 10 predicted proteins | sample Alteio_BWMinCont_18_FD_153493 | JGI IMG/M metagenome (GOLD analysis project Ga0206982, IMG submission 153493) | Enriched cells from forest soil in Barre Woods Harvard Forest LTER site, Petersham, Massachusetts, United States -... | ecosystem: Environmental > Terrestrial > Soil > Temperate forest >... | reverse complement strand
ATCGAGACGGGCGACCGTTACCGCTTGCAAGTTTCCGAACAGGAGCTGTACGGAGTGCTGGAACAGCTTCGAGCAGTGGGAGCGAAGATACTTTCCGTAGCGCAAATCAAGGCTTCCCTGGAAGAGTATTTCATGAACCTGATTGAGGCGGACCGCGCCCAGGCGGCGGCGGTCGAGGTGAGCGGGAAATGAGGCGCGCTGGCGCAGTGGCGTTGAATACATTCCGCGAAGCGGTGCGCGACCGCGTACTGTACAACCTCGTTTTTTTTGCCTTACTGATGATGCTGGCGGCGATTCTCGTCGGGGGAATCTCGATTGGCATCGAGGATCTGGTGATCAAGAGCCTGGGCTTGAGCGCCATCTCGGTGATTGGGCTGTTGATCGCGGTGTTCATCGGCGTAGGACTAGTCTACAAGGAGATGGACAAGCGGACGTTGTATGCGCTGCTGGCGAAGCCCGTGCGGCGATGGGAATTTCTTTTGGGAAAATTCGGCGGGCTGGTGCTGACGCTCGCCGTAAATACGATGGCGATGGCCGCGGGGTTGTTCGCCGCGCTGTTGTACGTGAAGCACCATCTCGAACGCACGGACGCCGTGCTGCTGATCGCCATTTATTTCATTTTGCTGAAACTTACGCTGGTGGTAGCGCTGGCTCTTCTTTTCTCGTGTTATAGCACGCCCTTGTTGGCGATTTTGTACACTTCGGCGCTCTACATTGCCGGATTATTCGTGGAGGAGATGCGAACTTTTCACTCTACCGCCGCGAACCCTTTGCTGGAGGCCCTGCTTCGAGGACTTTCCTACCTGCTACCGAATTTTGAGAATTTCAATGTGATGGCCGCGGCGGCGCACGGCCGGGAAATTCCTGGCGCTTTGGTTTTGCAGAATACGGTTTACGCCGCGCTGTACAGTGTCATCGTGCTGCTCGTTGCGGCCGCCGTTTTTTCGCGGCGGAATTTGAAATGAGTCCGGCGAATTCGAAAAAATGGCTGCTGCTGGTCTTGCTCCCGCTGGGTTTTGCCGGAGTCTGGGAACTGCAGCAACGCATCGACATCCAGCGACGCGCTTTCGAGCAGGAGCGCGACGAGCTGGTGCTGCGCTCGGGCAAGCTGGTCAGGGCCATGAGCCTCGAATATGCGCCGTTGATGGCCGACATCTATTGGACGCGCGCGGTGCAATACTACGGCGACAAGCACGCGAGACATGATCCGAATTTCGAGCTGCTGTGGCCGCTTCTGGATCTCACGACGACGCTCGATCCCAACTTGCTGGTGGCTTACCGCTTCGGCTCGACATTCTTGAGCGAGCCTTCGCCGCGCGGGGCGGGGCACCCGGAACTGGGCATCGCGCTCCTGATGCGTGGAATGCAGGCGAATCCCGACTACTGGCGATTTTACGAAGACTTGGGGTTTATCTACTATTTTGAGTTGAAGGATTACCAGAAGGCCTCGGCGGCGTTTGCGGAAGGAAGCAAGCATCCGGACTCGCAGATTTGGATGAAGATCATGGCCGCGAAAATCGCGGCGGAAGGAGAGTCGCTTTCGACGTCCGTCTTCTTGTGGAACGAGGTTTACCAAACGACGAAAGATCCGCAAGTGAAGGATAACGCGATGTCCCATCTGCATTTGCTGCGCGTGGAGCAGGATTGCCAACAACTTGATGCGCTGGCGGATGAATTCCAAAAACGTACCGGCCGGCGCCCGGCGCGCGTGGGCGAACTAGTCCAGGCGAAACTGCTGCCGCGACTCCCGGTGGATCCCATGGGCTTTCCCTACGTTTTCGGACCGGACGGCAAGGCGGTCCTAAATATCGACAGCCCGTTACTCGAGCAGCAACTGCTGCAGCAAAATTCGAAGTAGTCTTTGCGCCAGTCTGGAGTCCTATGCGGTCAGCGCTTTCTACCGTTGCGAGCGCGTAATTCTCGGGAATCAGAGGATCCTTGGCTGTCTTCCGGGGAACCCGCGTTCGATTCAGGGCTTTGACGGATTGTTCAGAAGGCGCGGAAACTTTAGTCGGTTCTTGTTGCCAGTCTTGAATAAGAGTTTGATGGACGTCTCTCGAGGCCCTTCGAGGCCACTATTCCGTGGTGCACAGGAGCGTCATTTGGGGGTCGATGACCAACTTGTGCGGTGGGAGTTGTGTGACGAATTGGAAGGAAGTTTCTGGGCTGGCGGCGATCACGGCGCCTAGAAAGACGTTGTGTCCGGAGCCGTTGTTGGCGTAGAGAGGAACGCTGGTAATGAATGAGCGCGGCACGCCGGTCTGAAATAGCTTGCCGTGAACGACTTCACCCTTGTCGGTGTGGCGTGTGGAGAATTCCACGCGGTAGTGAGGGATTCCTGTCCCGCGCACCCATTGCTCGAAAAACCATTCCATGGAGCGGCCCCCTTCAAGGTCCATGGCGGGCGTCATGGCGGCCTCGACTTCGCGCCGCAGATCGTCCGTGGAGAGCGCGCGATAGGCGTACTTTGTGGAAATGGCGCGAAGTAGAGCTACAAAGCGCGCGTCGGGATCCTTTGCGCCGGGCTGGCGCAGCATTTCGCGCAGCATGTGAATCACCCAAGAGCCTTTACTGTAAATCACTTCTTCGAAACCGAATGGCGACTTTGAGGAATTCAAGCGGTTGCCGAGAGGCAGAGCTCCAATTTCGTTTGCGGGTCTGTCCGAGCCTGGAACTTTTTCCTCGAGCTGCTTGCGATAGCGCTCCAGCCAGACGCGAAGTTCGTGTGCCGAGGGCTTCCTGCTGTCCGCGAAGAGCAGCGCGAGATAGTTGGCGATGGCTTCATCGATCCACTGGTCCCGGTAGTTGGACCAGCCGACTACGTTGCCCCACCACTGATGCGCGACTTCGTGATAGGGGACGATGTCGGTGAACGCTTCCTGCCGGGAGGCAGAGAGTCCCGCGCGGTTTTGCGCTTCCGAAGACAGAAAGGAATAAGTCGAGATGTACAGCAGGCCCGGCCAGCCTTGGCCGAAAGTGCCAGGGATTTGCGAAACGCTCAAGGTGTGAAAGGGAAAAGGGCCGCTGAAGCGTTCATAGAAGCGAATGGAAGAATCGATGTCCTTGCCAAGTTGTTTGAGGGCGTCGGCGGGGCTCGGCGGCGGAGGACGCATGGCCTCGCGGCTCCTGCCGCCGGACATGCTGAACGGAATATCGATTGGTGGCAGCGAGTCCGGGCTCGCCGAATCGAGACGATTGCTCAGGGCTTGTTCGAGCTGGCGATTGGCGTACACGTCAATGATGCGCGATTCCGTGGCGCTGGAGCTGGAAGCGTATTCTCCGAGATTGAAACCAGCGATGGACAGCGGCTTATCGCTTCGCCAATGGCCTACGCGAAAGTCTCCGGCGATTTGTTCATCGATCTTGGCGCCGGTGGCGACCAGTTTCAGACGGCGCGGCCAGCGCATGGTTAGGTCATAGGAGGCGAAGTCCGCTTGATCTCCGAAGCGCGGATACCAGCTTTCGCGCGCGCCGACGAAGATAACGCCGTTGCCGGCGTCCTCGATGACATTGCCGCGGTAATGAAAATGAATCGTGAACTCCTGGGCTTGCTGCGCGGGCTGCGGAAGCACGACTTGGAGATAGTCATTGCCTCGGACGCTGCGCTCCTGGAGGTTCATCCCTTCGTTTTGGAAATAAGCGAGCGGGTTGCCCCGCTCGTCCGTAACGGTTTCTGCGTGAAGAGCGCGGGAGAGTTGAAATGTAAGTACCCGCTCGCCGGAATGTTCAGCACGCAAGTGGACGGCTGCTGTAGCGTCGAGGGAGTTATCCGGCAGAACGGTGGTGTCCATGGTGTAATCCAGCGCGTGGAATACGACTGGTGGAGGAACGGAGCCGGGGACGCTGTAGGAAGCCCAAACATCGTAGTAGACAGAGTTGCCGGATTTCCGGCGCTGGCCGAGAAGGACCTGCTCCCTCCGTTGAAGATCAAAGAGGAGATCGAAGGCGCCGGTTTCGACGCCTTCGAGCGTGGCATAAAAATAGGGTTTTGGATCTTGCGAAAGACAATCTTCGAGGACGCGCAAGGATTGAGAAGCATTGAGCTGCGCGACGAATGGGTCCGAGAGAGAAGCGAAGCTGGTGTCCAACTGCGGGGAGAGATTGGCGGAATGGAACTGGCGAAGGAGCTCGTCCGCGGCGTCATCGGTGAAGCGCACGTAGGCGCTGAGGAAGACCTGGTCAAGAACCGGAGCTCCCAGAAAGTGGGCCATCTGTTGCTTTTCCATGACATCGCGCGGGAAAGCCAAGGCATGGCCGCGGCCGGAGAAGACGAAACCGGTGATGCGGCCGTCGATGGGAGCCAGGAAAGCGAGTTTGCCCTCTTCGAAGTAGATTTCCACGTCGCCGCGGCGGAGTTCGATACGGTTGGCGGTCACCAGTTGGTAGGTGGAAGCGGGATCGAGACGCAGGGCATTGAGCGCGTCGTAGAGCTCGTGCGGCGACGACGGGGCGGTGGACGAGAGGGGCGGCGCAAGGAGACACCACAAGATCGAAAGTGCCACACCTGGCCGCATGCAAGAAGTGTAGTCACATTCGGCATGGCGGAACAAGGCCGCGTCGGGAGCTTCGAAGAAGCAGATTAAAATGAGGAGATGCGGCAAATGTCACGAGGGGCTTGTGCTTTGTTTGTCGCCGTGGCGTTTTTTCTGGGGGCGGCGCAAGCGGACACCATCGTTCTGAAGAATGGACGGCGCATTGTCGCATACAACGTGAGAGAAGAGGGCGAGAAGGTAAAGTATGAAACATCCGCCGGTGAGCTGAGCCTGCCGAAGTCTATCGTCGACCACATCGAAAAGAATGGCACTGGGCCCCCGGGGAATTCTCCGGCGGAGGCAGCGGCGAATCTGGCCATTACCCCGCCTGCCATGGAAGCGACCAGCGGGGGTACGGAAATTGAAAGCGGAGCGGTGCACGACGGCGCCGTTGACAAGGAGTACATCGCGAAACTCGAAGAAGCGGCACGAGGCGGCGGAAAACGCGCGAATGCGAGCGCGGCCTTTGCGCATTATGCGGCGGCACAGTTTGAACTATCGCGCGGCGAGATGGAGCGCGCACTGGCCGACGACCGCACCGCGCTGACCTACGCCCCGGAAGAGCCGACGCTGCTGATGAACGTGGCCTACATGCATTTGCGGCGGAGCGAGTACAAGCAGTCGCTGGAATATCTGGAACGAGCGCGGCGGGTTGCGCCGGTGAACGCCGACGTGGCGAAGCTGGCGGGCTGGGCGTATTACGGCATGAACAAGATGGATCAGGCCGTTGCGGAATGGAAGCGAGCGCTGACTTTGCGGCCCGATCCGGAAGTCGAGGAGGCCCTGGACAAGGCGCAACGGGACAAACAGGAAGAACAGAGCTACAAAGAAAACGAAAGCAGCCACTTCACACTACGTTACAGTGGCACGGCGGAGCCGGCGCTGGCCCGCGAAGTCCTGCGCACGCTGGAGGTGCATTTTTCAGCGATTGAGTCCGAGTTGAGTTTCACGCCTTCGGATTCCATCGGTGTGGTCCTCTATACGCAACAGGCATATGCCGACATCACCCAGGCCCCCGATTGGGCGGGCGCGTTGAATGACGGGCGAATTCGCGTGCCGGTACAGGGATTGCGCGGTGTGACGCCGGAGCTTTCGCGGGTGCTGAAGCACGAGTTGACACACAGTTTTGTGAGACAGAAGACGCGTGGTCATGTGACCACCTGGATCCAAGAAGGTTTGGCGCAATGGATGGAAGGCAAGCGCAGCGGCGATAGTGCCGGCATGCTCGCCGAAGTTTACCGTGAAGGACAGGCGACTTCGCTTGGCAAGCTGGAAGGATCGTGGATGGGCCTGCCGAGCGATAGAGCGGGCTACGCGTATGAGTGGGCGCTCGCGAATATTGAATATATCGTCGAAACCAGCGGCATGGGCGACATCCAGCGCATCCTCGACCGTATCGGCAGCGGTAGTTCAACGGAAGAAGCTTTGCGTGCGGTGTTGCACGGCGATTACAACGACTTGATGCAGTCCACCGCGGAATATCTGCGTAAGACCTACGGACGCTAATCGCACCGCAGCCTTCAAGGCTCTTCAGGAGGGAAGCAGCAAAGCCGCTAGAAGCGCGGCGCGGGCGGGCATGGTGTCGATAATGATGTGTTCGTTGGCCGAGTGAGCGCCATGACCGACGGCGCCGAGGCCGTCGAGGGTGGGGACCCCCAGTGCGGCGGTGAGGTTGCCGTCAGAGCCGCCTCCGGCGGTGCATTCTCCCAGAGACAGGCCCATTTCGGCGGCCCGGGCCTTGGCTTTGGCGAACAGTGCGGCGCTGCATTTGCGTTCGAGTGGAGCGCGATTGAAGCCCCCACGAACCTCAAGCTTCGTGCCGGGTAGAATCGGACGGAGCGCGTGTAGTTTGCGCTCTAGGCGGCGCATGTCCGTGACGCGCAGCGCGCGAAGATCGAGCACGGCGCGGGCGCGTTCCGCAATGACATTTACGCGCGTGCCGCCTTCGATGATGTCGGCGTTGACAGTCACACCGCGGCGCAGGTCGTTCCATTCCTGGATGCTGGTGAGCTGCCGCGCCAGCTCGTGAATCGCGTTGACGCCTTCCTGAGGCTCGAGGCCTGCATGGGAAGCGCGGCCATGGACGATGAGTTCGGCCTCGCCTACGCCTTTGCGAGAAGTCTTGATCAATCCGCGTGGCCCGAGCGAAGGTTCGAGGACGAAAACGGCTTCGCTGCGGCGGGCTTCTGTTTCGATAAGTTTTCGCGCGGCGTCGCTGCCGATCTCCTCGTCGGAGGTGCACAGAAAGACCAAGCGGTGGCGCAGCGGGGCTTTCGTTTGCTGCAGAGTTTCGAGGGCGAAGAGGGCCTGCGTGAGGCCGGCTTTCATATCGAAGATGCCGGGACCATAGGCTTTTCCGCGAGAGACACGGAAAGGTATCTTGGCGAGAGCGCCCGAGGAATAGACCGTGTCGTAGTGGCCGAGCACGAGGAATTGACCCACGGGCCGCGATTTCTCGGGCCACCAAGTGGCGCGAAGCTGGTCGCCGCGGAGTTTCTGCGGGATTCGTTTGACGCTCGCGCCGCGCTTCTGCCATTCCGCGGCGAGTAGGTCGCAGCAACGGTCGGCGGGAGCTTTTTCTAGGCTGGGAGATTCCGCAAGGACCAGCCTCTGGAGCGTGGAGAGCATCTCCGGCAAACGGTTTTTTAGGAGGCGCAAGTATTCCTTGGGGTAGTTGGTATCCGGCATGGCCGGGACATGCTAACAATGTGCGGCTCAGGCGGCAATGATCGAGGCCGCGCGCAGGAAGAGCGCCAACTTCGGTGGGCGAGAGCACATTAAAGCGGAGGGGCCCTTAGATGCAGATCGGTAAGTCTCTCGCGCACGCGCCGCAGGAACTCGTCGCCAGGATCCGACTTTCGGGTCCGGTAACCCGGGACAAGTTCCAGAAAGAGAGGAGTTTTCTCCATGCGGCGATATTCGTTGTGGCCGAGCAAATAAGCGACCGAATATTTTCCGGCTAAGTAACGGACTAGGGATGCGTTAGCCTCCACCTGGCGATCGGTGAGCGGGTATTTTTCGCCATCACCCACGTTCTCGATGCCGATGGCCACGCGGTTCAAGCCTATGCAGTGCCGCGCCATCCACGTTTCGGGCATGAGCCGATAGATTGTGCCATCACGATCGACCAGAAAGTGAGCGGAGACGTTGAGCTCCCCTTCGCGTTGAAGCTCCGGACGAGCCGCTTCGATGCGCGTGTGGCTAAAATAGGTCCACGTTGCGTCAAAGGTAGGCGTTACCGTGTAGTGCAGAACGATGGCCTGCGGTGTGATGGTGATATCTTCGGCATCCGTCGCGTAGTGCTTGTGGATGTATTCAAGAGTGAGCCGGATACGTTCCTTGTCAAAGGGGATGGGCTGGTCAACGATGCGGAGACTTTCGGGGCTCTCGGCGGCGGTGGCAGCCATCAGCGTCATCGCGACGATCGCGCTCCGGAGTGCTAGCGAGAGTAGTAGCTCTAGGGAGGTCTGTCTGTGGATTGGCGGCGATGTGAATTTGGGCACTGCGAAGAATCCGGTCCTGAAACCGCTCGAAGACATCCTGAAAGGCGCGTTAGGAATTGTCAATCTGAGAGGTCCGGCCGCGGAATCGGAACAAGTGCCGAGCGGAAAGAAAACTAGTATTGACTAACGCTCCCGAAACTTTGTCGCAGCTTGGCGACGTCGGGGTACGCCTGGCTGCCATCGCGAACGATGGTGTTGCGCAGAAGGGCTAGCTCCCAGAGTGTGCGGCCGACCAAATCGGCAGGTGTAATCTCGTGGGTGTAATACAACGGACCATCAAAACTGGTGTTGAAGTCCGGCGCACTGCGAATGGACGCTGGTTCTTGCGCTTCGACGGGGAGCGGCGCGAAGGAGAGCGCAGTAGCCTTGGGTTCGCATATAATAGGGGGTTTGCCGGGGAACAGTGAGGCGCCGCTGTAAGGATCTGTGGCGCGATGGGGAGCACGGATGATACTCGACGCAGTGGAGATTCAGAAGATTTTGCCGCACCGTTATCCGTTTCTGATGGTGGACGCGATCCTGGAAATGGAACGACTGAAGTATATTGTCGGCGTCAAAAACGTAAGCATCAATGAATCGCATTTTCAAGGTCACTTTCCGGGCAAGCCCATCATGCCGGGAGTGTTGATCATCGAAGCGATGGCGCAGACGGGCGGGTTGCTGCTCCTGCTGGAGATTCCGGACCGTGACAACAAGCTGCTGTATTTCGTGGCTGTGGATGGCGCGCGATTTCGCCGGCCGGTGCTGCCTGGCGACCAGTTGCGGCTGGAGGTCAAAGTGATTTCGTGGCGGGGCGACTTCTGCAAGCTCGACGGCAAGGCCACGGTAAACGGGCAGTTGGCTGCAGAAGCGACGCTGATGTGCAAGATGGTGGATCGCGAGTTTGGCACTAAGGTGGAAGAACCCGCGAAATGAGCAGGCCGGAGATTCATCCGCAGGCAGTCGTGGCTTCGAGCGCGAAGCTGGGCCCTGGAGTGAAGGTGGGGGCTTACGCGATGGTGGGCGACGACGTGGAGCTCGGCGAGGGTTGCCTACTTCACCCTCATGCCACTGTCGGCGGGCCCGCGAAGTACGGCCGCAACAATGTGTTCTATTCGTTCTGCGCGGTCGGCGGTGATCCGCAGGATTATACCTATCACGGTGAGCGGACCGAGCTGCTTGTGGGTGACGGAAATATTTTTCGTGAGTACGTCACCATCAGCCGGGGCACGCAAAAGGGCGGGGGCCTCACGCGGGTTGGCAACGAAAACTTTTTTCTGGCTTACTCGCACGTAGGACACGACGATCAGGTTGGCAATCAAACGTTGTTTGTGAATGGCGCGACGCTGGCGGGGCATGTGGCCATAGAGGATTTTGCTACCGTTGGTTCGTTCTCCGTGGTGCACCAGTATTGCCGCGTGGGCCGTTACGCTTATGTTGGGGCTTCGACGGTGATTGTGCAGGACGTGCCGCCGTTTTCGCGCGTGGTGACGGAACGTGAGACCAAGAGCTATGGCGTCAACACCATCGGGCTGGAGCGCAGAGGTTTTTCGAAAGAGCGTTTGCAGGCGCTCGATCGCGCTTTTCGTTTGCTGAGCCGCTCGAAGATGAATACCACGCAAGCCCTCGCCGCGATGCGAGCGAAACTGCAAGGCTCTGACGATGTCGAGGAACTTATCCGATTTATAGAGACTGCCGAGCGCGGAATCGTGAAGTAAGCGTTGCCGCCCACCGTTCATGCCATGCCGGATGCTATCAGCAACACGACAGGATGGGGACTGATTGCCGGGAACGGGCGCTTTCCGTTTCTGGTGCTGGAAGGTGCGCGCAGCCAGGGAATCGAAATGACGGTGATTGCCCTGAAAGAAGAAGCCTCGCCCGAATTGGAAAAGAGCGCCAAGCGCCTGCATTGGGTGAGCCTCGGCGAATTGAGCAAGGCCATCGACCTGATGCACAAGGAAGGCGTTACGCAGGCGGTGATGGCCGGGCAGGTGAAGCACAACAAGATTTTCAGCGCGATCCGGCCCGACTGGAAACTGGCCAAGCTGCTCTTCTCGCTTCCGCGCAAGAGCACCGATGCGCTGATCGGCGGAATCGCGCGCGTTCTCGAGGATGAAGGGATTCAACTGGTGGACTCGACGCTGTTCCTGAAGCCACTTTTGCCCGAGCCGGGGGTGCTGACGCGCAGGGCCCCCAACGAGCAAGAAACGGCCGACATTGCCTACGGGTATAGCGTCGCGAGGCACATCGCGGGTATGGACATCGGGCAAACGGTGGTGATTTCGGACCAAGCCTGCATCGCCGTAGAAGCCATGGAAGGAACGGACGAAACCATCTCGCGCGCGGCGCGTATCGTCGGCGGAAAACCCCTGGTAGTCGTGAAAGTCAGCAAACCGCGCCAGGACATGCGCTTCGATGTACCCGTGGTCGGTTTGCCAACCATCGAACAGATGAAGAGTTCCCGCGCCACGGCCCTGGCGGTGGATGCGGGCCGCACCTTGCTGTTTGACCGTCAAAAACTGATTGAACTGGCTGACTCGGCGGGCATCGCCATTCAGGCGTTTGCGCCGGCTATGGTTGCGGAACCGAAGAGCGCTTCAGGGGGAATCAACAACAAATGAGCGGCGGAGGACAAGAAACGCGGAAAATCCGCACCGCCGTCGTTGGAACGGGAGAGTTTGGCCGCAACCACGCGCGAGTGTATCGCGAGCTGGAGGGTTCGGAACTCGTTGGCGTTTACGACCGAGATCAGGCTCGGGCAGAAGCCGTCGCGCTAGAATTTCAGACTAGCGTGCTGCGCAGCCTCGAAGAACTACGAGAGCATGCCGAAGCGGTCAGCGTAGCGGTGCCAACAGTCGCGCACGCCGAAGTGGGTTGCCGGCTGCTTGAAAGCGGACTCGACGTGCTGGTCGAAAAGCCCATGGCCGTGAATCTCGCGGAGGCGGATGCGCTGCTCGATGCGGCGCGCCGGCACAAGCGGATTTTACAGGTGGGCCACGTCGAACGCTTTAACCCCGCCGTAGTGGCGGTTGCGCCGATTCTCAATCGGCCGCTTTTTTTCGAGGTACACCGCTTGGGAGTTTTCACTCCGCGCAGTCTCGATGTGGAAGTGGTTTATGACGTGATGATCCACGATCTGGACATTCTGCTGGCGCTCGTCAAAGAGCCGGTGACCGAATTGAAAGCCGTGGGCATTCCCGTGCTGACCGACAAGGTGGATATCGCTCATGTGCGG
>Ga0206982_1235_pt2 | contig 11254 bp, 14 predicted proteins | sample Alteio_BWMinCont_18_FD_153493 | JGI IMG/M metagenome (GOLD analysis project Ga0206982, IMG submission 153493) | Enriched cells from forest soil in Barre Woods Harvard Forest LTER site, Petersham, Massachusetts, United States -... | ecosystem: Environmental > Terrestrial > Soil > Temperate forest >... | reverse complement strand
ATCTGGCTTCCAGGATAACCGGCGTTACGGTTGATATTACTGCAGGCACTACTGCCGGATTAAATTACAGGGCTGCTGCTGGTTTTTCTGATTCTGTCTAAACAACAGTTAAATTCTTATTTATTCGGGTTACTTAATTCCTGATCCGATATAAAGAAAAGACTTCAAACATTATTTTAATGATTGCATCCGGTTGTGGAATCTTTTAGATTTTGCATCTTGGTTAAATATTTTCTTTATGAAAAAAATTCTTTCAGTGTCGATCACTGTGCTGGTTTTTATTGCCCTGTATTCATGTAGCCAATCTCATAAAGAATCTGATGCATTTCAGATAAGCGATATGGTGGTTGATTCAATTGGAAGGCCTACTGATCCGGTCTACGAATCTGTTCAAGGAGAATTGGGTGAACGAAAATTTATAAGAACAGCCGACCTGAAATTTAAGGTAAATAAAGTGGAGGATGCTGTGATAGATATTGAAAACAAAACGAGGGCATTTGGCGGATTTGTTAATCTTAGCCGGCTGAAAAATATCATTTTGGATTCAACAAATGTATCCATAAACCAGGATTCTTCACTTCAAACCATACATTATGTTACGGAAGGATATCTCGTCCTGAGAGTGCCTGATTACCGGATGGATAGCCTGTTGACTATACTGAACCCATTATCTACGCTTTTGCTGAGTCGAGAAATTCACGCTGACGATGTGCGTATTCAGATGCTCGTTAACCAACTTAGCAACCAGAGAGCAATTAGGACAAGTCACAGGATGGTGCATGATATTGATACAAAGGGTAAAAAATTATCGGAAATTGAAGAGGCCGAGAAAACAAGAGAAGGAGCTGAAGAATCTGCGGACAATGCAAAAATATCCAATCTGACTTTAAATGATGCGGTAAAATTCAGTACTATTTCCATCGAAATATATCAGGATCCTGGTATTCGGCATACTGGAATGGTGAGAGAAACAAGGATCAATGAATATCAGTCACCATTTTTATCTCAGTTAAGCGATTCTTTTGCAAATGGCTGGCAGCTGTTGAAAGATATTATAATAGCGTTGACAAGATTCTGGAGTGTCTTCGTTTTATGTCTGCTTGCTTATTTCGTTTTTATAAAATACTTCCAGGCGGTGAAGCAGATTAAGACGGACGGGTAATTTTATATCAAAAAAAACGGGTATCCTCCGATACCCGTTTACAGAACGATCAATAATGATTAGTTAATCAGTATTTGTTTTTTTTCAGTTTCTTTTCCTTCAATGACAGGAAGACTGACCTGCAGAACACCATCTGCATATTTAGCAGATATGTTTTGGGTGTCAATGCTTTCATTTAAGGTAAAAGTTCTCCTGAAGCCACCCCGGCTGTATTCCCTCAATATCCATTCCGGACGAGGAAATCCTTCTGGCGGATTGTAGGAAATAGTGAGTTCATTTCCATTCATATCCAATTGAAAATGTTCTTTGATGCGTCCCGGGGCAAATACCAGCAATTCATAGCTGTTGTCTGTTTTGTAAATGTTCACGGCTGCACGCTGCATAGAGCGGGCGTACAGATGTTTGTTTCCGTGATCATAGCCTTTTGCGGCCCATGACTGATTGTAGTACATGTTTTTTCGTTTTAAATTAAAAAATTGATAACATGATACTAAACCTAAAAAGGATGCCACAGATCTTGTATGAATTTTTGGCAGTAGCTATTTGGCATAACAAACCCTTAACAATTTATTTTTTGAAGACGGTCCTGTTTCTCGTTCCTTCTACGATTAATTGCTAATCGGGATATTCAAAACAATATTTATGTTATGCATTTTAAATTACAGTCCTTCCGGCCATGCCGGGCTTTGAATCCATACATCCATTGTTATGTAAGCATGTCTGAGAACCAGGAGCCATGGAATCAATTATTAATACCGAGCAGTATTCAAAACCTGGGTTTTATTTTCGATGGGCATATGACTTCTTCCCTCGATACAGACAATGTGGTCAGCAGGAGTTTTGTAGTCGGACAACAGGAACATCCACAACTTGCCAGTTTTGGCAAAGACCTCGATATCATAACTGTATTTTTTAAACCTTCAGGTATGCACCGATTATTTGGCATAGCTATGAATTTATTCACCGAGCGGGCAATCGATTTCGAATTGGTTTGTAGTACCCATGATAAATACAGAGTTCAGCAAATTCTTGAAAGCAGGACTATCATTCAGAGAATTGCAACCATTGAATCTTATCTATTGGAAAGACTTTCCCACAAAATCTCGTACCATGCCCAGCAAATAGAATATGCGAGTAGAATTATTATTGAAAGAAATGGAAATATTCCTATCAAGCGTCTAGCAGAAGACCTGAATATGAGCAGGAGAAACCTGGAGCGCAAATTCACCGAACATGTCGGGATCGCGCCTAAAAGCTTTTCAGGAATTTCCAGAATAAGGAAAATACTTGAAATGATAGAACATAAATCAAATATTACCTGGAAGGAAATATCGAATTATTTTGAATTCACGGATCATGCCCATTTTATCCATGAATTCAAAAAGTTTACCGGGAAAACACCTGTGGAGTATCATAAGTCAGCATCCGAGTTCGAACATTTCGTATACACCACCTAAAGTTGTCGCATTTATACAATAAGGTCTTTAGGATAAGCAATAATTTAGAATCCTTAATTATTCACTCCTAACAACCTTCATTTATGAAAAAAAAACTTTACTTATCCTTTGCAGCATTTATTACAATCATTCTTTTTTTATCTTCCTGCAAAAAAAATGGTTCTGAACTATGCAATTGTAGCCCAGATAACCTGGTCATCACCTCTTCGATGTTTTCTAGTGGTCTAAATAGTCCGCGAGGTATAAAATTTGGACCTGATGGAGCTCTTTATGTTGCAGAGGCCGGAGTAGGTGGAACATTCATGAGCACCACCTGTACGCAGGTCCCGCAAGCTGGCCCTTATACAGGAAGCGATACAGGGTCAAGGATTTCCAGAATTGACAGGGAAGGCAGGAGGACCACAGTTGTTACACATCTTCCATCTAGTACCACAAGCCCTGCAACTGGAGCTGATGTGATGGGTGTAGCGGATGTTGAATTTATCGGCAATACCTTGTATGGATTGCTTTCTGGTGCAGGTTGCTCTCACGGAGTTCCGGATATTCCTAATCAGGTATTCAGGGTGAATCACGACGGGACCTGGACTACGGTTGCAAACATCAGCAATTTCCTAATGAATAATCCGGTTGCCAATCCTGACCCGGCTGATTTTGAACCGGATGGAACTCCATACAGCATGGTGAATGTGGATGGACAATTGTATATCACACAGCCCAATCAGCAGGAAATTGACAAGATATCCCCTGGCACAGGGTCCATCCAGCGAATCATAGATATTTCCAAGACCTACCCTGGAGCTACTAATTGGATTGGGCCAACTTCGATGGTATATCACGACGGGAATTTCTATTTTGGTACCCTTACCCCATTTCCAATTGTCCAGGGTGCAGCGAATGTTTATAAACTTACTCCTGAAGGGAAATTAAGCGTTTTCGCAACCGGCTTCACCACTATCCTCGGAGTCACTTTTGACGAAGTTGGAGGATTGTATGTTCTTGAAAACACTGTAGGATTTCCATTCCCGAGTCCTGGAGCCGGTGATATAATAAGGGTTGATCCTTCCGGAGAAAAGTTGACTATTGCTTCCGGGCTCAATTATCCGACAGCGATGACATTCGGTCCGGATAATAAATTATACGTTTCAATATGGGGCTTTAACGGCGTTCCGGGACAGGGAGAGATATGGCAATTTGATGTCACTTGTGCCAAATCAAAAAGTATCAAAAAAAATAACCTGAATGATTAACCGAAATCTGCAATCAATCATTAGCCAGTAAAATGGAATTCCCCTGATATATCCTGCAATGAATGTCAGGGGAATTATCATTTTTTATTGTAGCAAAACAGTATCTGCTTGTCCGTACCAGTTCACTTTTTTACTGGCGTACATGGTAAGTGCAAGGATAACAAACAGGCCAATACTTCCAACTAACAGGGCCGTGTCTTCCAGCCTGATCAGGACGAATATAAATCCATAGAGCAGGATCAGCACACCGGAAAATATTCCTGCAGATTTCCAGCTTTTGAAATGACTTTTTGCATACAAGCCTATCAAAAGAATCGTTGCAACAGATGCAATCAGGTAAGCATAATCAAAATCAAGAAACTCACTGATTGCTAATAGCAAACTATAAAAAATAACTAAACCCAGGCCAATCAATACATATTGAACCGGGTGAATGGGTTTGTGTTGCATGAGCTCTATGATAAAGAAAAGAGAAAACGTCAATCCAATAATCAGAATAGCATATTTGATGGAACGATTTGTTTTCGCATACTGGTCTGCTGGCTGAACAATCGTTACACCAAAAGCCAGTGCGGACTGGTCAAATTTGAAATCATTTAATACAGTACCAAATGGCAGGTTCGCTTTATTAAAATTCCAGGCAGCAGTGAATCCCTTTTCACTTACAGTTCTTTCGGAAGGAAGATTGTTGCCGTCAAAACTGGGACTGGGCCAGGTGGATTCCAATGTATAATGACTGTTACCACTCAGCGGAACGAAATGCAACATTTCACTTCCTTTGATTTTTAAATGAATCTGATAATTCAACGGTTTACCCATATCTGAAGCAGTTATAACAATAGGGGCGGAGAGACCCTTCTCGTCCGCATCATCTGAAGGAAGTCCCGGTGATAATTCATTATCAGTGCCATTGAACCGAATGACGAGCCTTTCTTCAATGCCTTTGAAATCGGAGATTCCAAAACAAATTTTTGTATCAGCCCATTGAACCTGGTCGGAAGTAATATCTTTTGGAAGCTGCAGAATAAAATTACCCTGGTCAGATATGGCAGCTCTGTACAATAGAACTTTATAAATGGATCTTTCTCTTAACTCATGATCGATTTTGCCATCCACCTGCTTATTATCGGGAAGCATCAATAAATGACTGGTGACCAATGCAGGCTTATTGGAAGCATCCATCACAATCTTTTTATATGGCAGATAAATATAAGGACCTGTTAAAGTCTGTGCCATGGCCCAGCGACTGTCTACCTCTTTTACAACTGATTCGTTTCTGGCCTGCCTTTCATGAACCAGGTCGCTGATAAATACTGTTGGTATCATCATGATTCCTATCAGTCCAGCAGTGATGGCCCCTTTGATCAGAATTTTGTTTGAGCGACTTGTTTTGTACTCAGCGGGATTACTTTCAGCATAATTTGATGTTTCCATATTTCTGTTTTTGTTTGTTAACGATATATTTTTACTGTATTCAAAATATTTTGATAATTGATTTTTTGATAGATATAAAGCGATCAGCGATATACAAAACAGGATTCCTGTTATAGCCAGTAAAATTTTAAGACCATCCGTTGACCAGTAATCTGAAGTATGGAACTTTGTAGCACCCAGGAGATAGCCAAAAGAGCCATATATTAATGCACAAATTCCGCATGCCAGAATCGTCAGGTATATCTTGTTATTGAATGAATCGATTAATCTTTTGATGACTGGCAGCAGAATGGCCAGGACAATAAATACAGGAAAACTTCCGGCTAATATTGCAAGTAATGCAGGTAAGAAATAATACCAGCCCAGCGGATATAGAATAAGACAAATAATTAAAACGCCCATATCTAATAACAGGGAAGAAATGAACCAAATTCTCGCAGAAAATATAATAGTGTTCATTTTAAGTAATTTTAAAAGTACTTTGAAATACAAAGTATAAGCATAAAAAAAATCAATCCATCGATCGTATCATTTTTTCCAAAGCATCCAGATGCGACTTAAATGCTTTCTTTCCGGAAGAAGTGATAACATAGGTTGTATTAGTTTTTCTGCCAATAAATCCTTTTTCCACCTGCACATATCCGGCTTCTTCGAGTGTTTTCATATGGCTTGCCAGGTTACCATCCGTAACCTGCATGAGTTCTTTGAGATCATTGAAATTAGTGCGGTGGTTCACAATGAGCGAACTCATGATGCCCAGTCTTATCCGGCTGTCAAAAACCTTATTGAGTTGTTCAATCGGATTCTTCATGATCAATCTGCTTTAATATCACCCATATTCTGTTCTGCAACAGGGACCCTTTCGTATTTCCACCACATAGCGAATCCATAAATAATGTGAAGCACTCCAAAACCAAGTGCCCAGAAAATAATAGCCCTGCCAGGAAACCATAGATTCACAATCCCCAAAATGATTTCACCATATCCAAGCCACCTTACTTCGCCCATGGTGTATTTGCTTCCGTTGACCAATGCCAGTCCGTAGAATATCAGCGAAGCCGGAGCAACCATCCCATAACCGTCATTTTCAATTAAATGCCAGATTAAAAATCCTCCACAGGCGAGGGGAAGAAAGGTATTCCACATCAGCCTTCTGGCTGTTGTTCCCCAGATCGCAACACCTTCTTTTCTGCTTTTCAGAAAAGTAAAAAAACTGGCAAACGTAAAAGCAGCGATGAAAGTGAGGATGGCTATGAAAATCAAATCATATTTCAATTTTGTAATAGCACCAGGAATTTGAAGATATTCAGACTGATAATAATGAATGATTCGCTGACGTGCAAAACCTGCCCCTGCTAAAGCACAAATACCCGCGGCTATTCCGCTCCAGCCACTCAGGCTGATAAAACGACTGCTTCGCTCCATCATACGTTTTATATCGTGTAAGGTTTCAAGGCTTTGTGCTGGATTGCTCATAAAAAAGTACTTTGAAATACAAAGTAAATAAAGATTTTCGGGATTTGCAAGTATTTCAGTCTACTTATTGAATTAAGAGGTGCAATTCTGGTAAGGTGATCAGATCTTCGGGCTTTGGCTAAGTGAAAACCCTTATTACTAGTATCTGTCATTTCATTTTACTATATTCATAATTCAGCTTATCATAAGCACATGCTTAATTCCTGATTAATTTTAGCCTTGAACCTAATAAATTACAATATGAAAAACTCATTGCTTTGTTTGATTTTATCAGTTTCATTTTTTTTATGTTCCTGCAAAAAAGACAACAGCTCATCAAATTCAAACAACCCGACCCAACCAAATACTTATACTGAAGATATACGTTCTTCTATTATAGGTAACAGCCTTACTACCTATGATCTTTCTTATGACATAAGCGGCCGGCTAACAGCCATAGCAGCAATTCCCTCTCCACCATCCATCAATTTTGTTTATACTTATCCTTCGGCAAATACAGTTACGATGAACCTTTATGAGGGTGGTATCCTGAATATCCATGAAATGATGTGGTTGAATTCTTTCTCCTATCTGGACACTACCTTTCAATATGATAATACTGGTGATACTACGACAGAAAAATATGTTTATAGCGGGAATAATCTGCTCGTACAGGCAATTATTTACAACTATTCTACTTCCGGCACCAGTATATATAACACGACGACTTATACTTATGACAATCTTGGAAATGTTATTTCTTCAACAGATCTCCTCGGGAATATGATTAGCTATTCTTATTATACAAATTTGACCAATACTTTAAGAATTGGCCAGACCTTTCTTCCGCAACCGGCAAATTGTATAAAAACAGAAATACTGAATTCAAACGGGTCTATAGAGACAGTCAATCATTATTATACGTTTGACAGTAATAACCGGTTAATTGAAGACAGTACTTATACCCCCGAAGTAGATCTCATTGCAATTAAATCCTACACGTATTAATTATCGAAATTTCCTTCTGAATGAAATTCAACAGGCGACTCCTGCTGATCACAGGTTTAAATATCATAATCAGTTTTATTTTTTGTTATATTCTGGATACTGTTGAAGGGGATCACCATGATCATAGTGCGGTGGGAATAAATATGGGTCTTGGCTGGATATTCTGGCTGGGTATCTATACGGTGGTTGCACCCCAGTTTCTTAGAGATGAAGACAAAAGCGCCATCTTTTCCAAACCATATATAGGTGGAACATTCCTGCTGCTTTTATTTACTATTCTGTCAACGATTCTTACAGGTTATCTTGCAGCGGCATTGGTATTGAACAAATAATTAATTATGCCAGTTAACATGTTCCTGTTTCTCAATTAAACGAATGCCTGAATTCCAGAGGAGAAAGACTTGTTTTTGTTTTGAATAATTTGCTGAAAGATTGCGGATGTTCAAAGCCTAATTCATAAGCAATTTCGCTTACGGATAAATCAGTAGTGGATAGTTTTTCTTTAGCTTTTTCAATCAATTTGTCGTGAATATGCTGTTGGGTGCTCTGTCCCGTCAGTACTTTAAGCAATTCACTTAAATAATTAGGCGATACATTTAACTTGCCGGCAACGTGCTGAACGGTAGGTAATCCTTTTTGGGATAAATCGTCACCTTTAAAATATTCTGTAAGAATATCCTCCAGGCGGTCCAGGATTTTATGATTGGAGATTTTCCGGGTTATAAACTGACGATGATAAAACCTGTCAGCATACGTAAGCAATAATTCCAATTGGGCTATAATTACATCCTGACTAAATTTGTCAATATTTGAATGATATTCCTGTTCTATGTTCTGCAACATGCCCGTGATGGTAATTTCTTCTTTCTCAGAAAGAAACAAAGCTTCATGCACCGAGTAATTAAAATATTCATATTTCTTTATTGATTTAGCTAACTGGGTATTCCATAAAAAATCGGGATGGATCAGTAAAAGCCAACCCGAACGTTTTAACTCCACATCTTTGTTCACCTCGATTCCAAATACCTGCCCGGGTGAAATAAAAAACATGATGCCTTCATCAAAATCATACTCCTGCTGACCGTATTTTATTTTGGCATTGAAATCCCTTTTCAGAGAAATGGAATAGAAATCAAATACCAGGCTGAATGGATTATCTCCGGGATTATGCTTTACGGATTCTAAATTTATCACACTGATTAAAGGATGCTCCGGTTTGGGAAGACCCATAACCTGGTGATATTCGCTTATCGTTTTTATACGTAGAAGTTTTCTGCTTGTCATTTTACAGTTTAATTATTTTTGGTTGAAGGTGATTGCGAATTCCTTTGCAAAATCCTTCATTTTAACTTTACCCGGAACCGGTCTGTTTCGATAATAATCTTCCATCAATAAACCGCTATGCTGGGCTGCAAACATTTCAATAAAACCACCGGCGATGGCCGGATTCATACCGGCTGCTTCCAAACCGGATTGCCATTGCTCATTGGAAAGAAGTATCCATTTCAAATCCGGTTTACCGATCGCTGTACCTAAGATGGTTGCTGTTTCATTTCCGGTGAGTTCATCGCTTGCTACATAAATTATTTTTCTGCTTACTGCCGGCGTTTCGATTTCTTTACCGATCGCGTTTGCAATATCAATGGGAGAGACCCATACCAGGTTATCATCTGCGCCATAGTTTGCGGCAATAAAACCCTGATTTTTTATCACAGACAAAAAGCTGTACAAATTGTAATAGAATCCAACCGGGCGCATGAACGTGATGTCCACATCCGACAGTTTATTCAGGATATCTTCGGCGACACGATGATAAAGAATAAGGCCTGAGCCCTTCTCTAAATGAGCGCCAATACTGCTGAGATGAATCACCCGCTTAACTCCGGACTGCTGAATTGCTTTTGCATAATTATTACCGATGCTGCGGGTATATTTCATCAGGTCAAAGTTCGGATCGAAGTAGGAATTGGCTGGTGGTAGCATGGTATATGCTATATCAGCGCCGGTAAAAATGTTTGTAAGAAAATCAGGGTCTTCCACTGTGCCGATGGCAGCGGTGGCGCCTAAGGCTTCAATGTTTTTTTGTTTTTCAGGTTTACTGCTGACAACCTTAACCGTATGCCCTTTTTGTACCAACTCTTCAGTCAATGGTTTGCCTATATGTCCCAGTGAACCTGTTACTATAATTTTCATTTTACTGTTTTTTGACGTTACAAAGTTTTGTAACGATTATGAAACAGGTGTAGCCAGATCTACTTTTGTTGTAGCCAAAATAAGGGCAGTTATTTTGTTTCAAGTAATTTGAAGAACTGGTCAAGCTGCGGTAAAATAACGATCCGCGTACGGCGGTTTAAAGCACGGCCTTCTTCGGTAGCATTCGTAGCCACCGGTTGATATTCGCTGCGTCCCGCTGCTGTAATATGATAGGCTGATAATCCATATTCATTTTGTAGAATCCGTACAACGGCAGTTGCACGCTTTACACTAAGATCCCAGTTGTCAAGCAGGGGAGGTCTCTTATAAGGGATACTATCAGTATGCCCTTCTACCATAAATTCCAGATCCGGTTGGTTTTTTAGGACCAGGGCTACTTTTCCGAGAACTTCCTTCGCCCTGTCTGTAATATCATATTTTCCGCTCTTAAATAAAAGCTTATCGGAAATATCAATAAATACAACCCCCTTGTCCACTTTAATATTAATATCCTCGTCCGACATATTACCAATGGCGCCTTTCAGGTTCATAACGAGCGCCATATTCAGCGAATCTTTTTTCGCCATTTGTCTTTGCAGGTCCATGATGTATGTATCCTTGACACCGATATTTTCCATTGATTTTTTAATGCTTTCAGCCTGTGTACTGGTAATCACGGAAAGATCCTGCAGCTGTTTCAGGGCCTGTGTATTATTTTCTTTCAGAAAATTATTTTGGTACTGAAGGTCGGAAATCCTTTTATCCTTTGCATTTACTGAATCCTTACAGGTATTTAATGATGCCAGCAAATTTGAATTCACTCCCATCAGGGAATCACGTGTCAACCTGGCGGCAGTCTGTGCCTGCTCAAATTTTTTATTGCTGACACATGATAAGAAAATAAGGGAGGAAAGGCATGCCGGAATTATAGTTGGAAATCTCATAACTAATAATTTATATGATTAACTATATGATTAAATAATTAACGGCTCAAATATAAAGTAATGGATACCCGCTTCAAATTTTAATATGTTTTGTTTTTGAAAAGATTATACTTTAACAGCTGTTTTTTTACCAGCTGTTTTAAATTCTTTGCAATCCTCCTGTAATTTTTTCTTATGCATAATACCCCAGTTTTTTAATGAATTGATGACCGGCCTGAGTGTTTTACTGTGGGCCGTTAATGCATAAGTAACTTTCACAGGATAAGAATTCTGCACATTTTCTTTGCAATGGTTTCTGTATGAATAATCCCACTTCCCGCCGTCATCATCTGCAGATCACCCCCTTTCATTGTA
>Ga0206982_1269_pt2 | contig 11269 bp, 12 predicted proteins | sample Alteio_BWMinCont_18_FD_153493 | JGI IMG/M metagenome (GOLD analysis project Ga0206982, IMG submission 153493) | Enriched cells from forest soil in Barre Woods Harvard Forest LTER site, Petersham, Massachusetts, United States -... | ecosystem: Environmental > Terrestrial > Soil > Temperate forest >... | reverse complement strand
TCACAGATGGATCCACCGATAAAACACCGGACATTATTGGCCGGTATAACCAGATTCGATTACTTCATCAACCTGAACGTGCAGGCAAAATTGCCGCGGTACATCGTGCTATGAAGTTTGTTGATACCGAAATTGTTGTGTTTACAGATGCTAACACTTTTCTTAATAAAGATGCACTAATCAACATCTGCAGGCATTATGCTGATGATACAGTTGGTGCTGTTGCCGGTGAAAAAAGAGTGCAGATTGATGAGAACGCCGATGCCAGTTCCGCAGGCGAAGGTTTTTACTGGAAATATGAATCGGCCCTTAAAAAATGGGATTCTGAATTATACTCTGTAGTTGGCGCCGCCGGGGAATTGTTCAGTGTGCGCAAATCACTTTATCAGGATGTCCCTTCAGACACCGTTTTGGACGATTTTATGATCTCTATGCTCATTGCTGCAAAAAGCTATCGTATTATTTACGAACCTGATGCCTACGCTATTGAAACAGCATCTGAAAATGTATCAGAAGAATTAAAAAGAAAAATCAGGATAGCTGCCGGTGGCATCCAGTCTATTTTACGATTGAAACGTTTATTCAATCCCTTTAAATATCCTGTTCTTTCCTTTCAATATATCAGCCACCGGGTTTTGCGATGGACAATTACTCCGTTGCTGCTTATTTTAGTTTTCTTTTTAAATGCGTTGCTGGTTGAGGATACCTTTTATCAGTTATTCTTCTTTGCCCAGATATTATTTTACGTTTTGTCTATACTTGGATTTATAATGGAAAAAAGACAGATCCGCATAAAGGCTCTCTTTATTCCTTATTATTTTTGTGTAATGAATTATGCCGTTTTAATGGGCATAATCAGGTATTTTACTGCAAAACAAAGCGCTGTTTGGGAAAAAGCGAAAAGGAAACAGTAACGCTACTAATTGATTTCATAGTAGCCCCAGAGGCAACGCTATACTAATTTATGACGGTACACTGACTTTTTTTGAATAGCAAACGCTCAATTTTACTTCAACAAAATCATCAAAACTTATGAAATACAATTTTTTAGGAAACACCGGCCTGGTGGTTTCCGAACTGTGCTTTGGGACTATGACTTTTGGCGGGAAAGGTTATTGGGAAGCTATCGGGAAAATTCAGCAAAAAGAAGTTAATGATTTAATGAAGGTGGTGGTTGACTCCGGCATTAACTTTATTGATACGGCAAATGTTTATTCTTTTGGCGAATCGGAAAAACTATTAGGCCAGTCCATTAAAGATATTGGTGTTAACCGCAACGAACTGGTAATAGCAACCAAAGTACGCGGCCGTATGGGCGAAGGCGTAAACGATATGGGCCTTTCGCGTTATCATATCTTCCAGTCGGTTGATGATAGCTTAAAACGTTTGCAATTGGATCATATTGATATGCTGTACGTGCATGGTGTTGATCCTAAAACATCTGTTGAAGAAATAGTTCGCACACTCAATGATATTGTGTTAACGGGCAAAGTACGCTACATTGCTATTTGTAATTGGCCGGCATGGATGGTGATGAAAGCCATTGGCATTGCAGAAAAACACGGATGGAACAAATTTGTGGGCCTTCAATACTTCTACTCATTGTCTGGTCGTGATATTGAAAGAGAGATTCTGCCTTTAGCAGCTGATCAAAACCTGGCAGTAATGCCCTGGAGCCCATTGGCGGGCGGTTTTCTTTCAGGAAAATTTACCCGAAATACAGAGGCCACCGGCAATTCGCGCCGGGATACTTTTGATTTCCCTCCTATCAACAAAGAACGGACATATGATATTGTTGATGTGATAGCAGAAATTGGCCAGCAACATGGGGTATCAATTGCTGAGGTAGCCTTGGCTTGGGTACGTCAGCAACAAGGCGTCACCAGTACCATTATAGGCGCCAAAAATGTCGATCAATTAAATGCCAATATAAAATCAACTGAATTATTATTAACTACAGATGATCTGAAAAAAATTGATGAGGTTAGCGCGTTACCCAGGGAATATCCAGCCTGGATGGTAGAACGCCAATCAGCCGATAGGGCTGTAAAGTCTTAAGTTGGTAGTCAGGAGTCTTAAGTCAGTTATTTTTGACTTAAGACTCTTTTCGATATTAAAGACTACCCAAAACCTTTACCACATGCTCAACCTGCTCAGGAAAAACATCCAGGTGCAATACGAAACGGATGCGGTGTTTATCAGTAGGCAGCGCTTTGATTCCGTGTGCGGCTAATTTTTCTAAAATTATCGCCGCGGGCTCAACGGTATCAAATAAAATGATATTGGTTTCTACAGGCAAAACGCTGGATACCCAATTACATTGCTTAAGCTTATCTGCTATTATTTGGGCATGGCTATGGTCAATTTTCAGCCGTTCTACATGATGGTCAAGTGCATAAATGCCTGCTGCGGCTAAAAAGCCGGCCTGGCGCATACCACCGCCAAAAACTTTGCGTACCCGGCGGGCATATTTTATAGTTTGTTTATCTGCCAAAAATACCGAACCCACAGGCGCTCCCAATCCTTTTGATAAGCAAACAGAAACGCCATCAAAACATTTACCATAATCGGCAGCCTTATCACCTGTCTTTACCAATGCGTTAAATATTCTTGCACCGTCCAGGTGAAGTTTTAAGCCTTTGGCTTTACATAAGTCTGCAATAGGTTTTATCTGCTCGATAGTATAGCATGCACCGCCGCCTTTATTAACTGTATTTTCGAGAGCAACTAAACTGGTATGCGGATAATGAACATTTTCAGCATTAATTTCCGGCTCTATCATATCCGCAGTAAGTATACCGCGTTCCCCGTTTAATAAACGCGTTGATACGCCAGAGTTAAAGGCTATTCCGCCGCCTTCGTATCTGTAAATATGTGCGGTTTGATCGGCTATCAACTCATCCAGGGGCTGGGTAAAACATTTAATGGCAATCTGGTTAGTCATGGTTCCCGATGGGCAAAATATCCCTGCTTCCAGGCCAAATAATTTAGCTGCTTTTTCTTCCAGTGCATTTACAGTTTCATCCTCGCCAAAAACATCATCGCCAATTTTTGCATTCATCATGGCCTCCAGCATACCGGGGGTAGGTTTTGTAACCGTATCGCTTCTTAAATCAACAATCATCTTTGCTTAAATATTGAATTCAATTTTAATGATTTTATTTGTTTTAATTTTTAGAAGAATATAATTTGATATGGATGTATCCAGGAATTTACAAAACTAAGCCTGCATTAAACAGTTTTCAGCAACAAAAATGCTAATCTTGTACAATAAAAATTATAGATCCCTGTTATTGCATAGTTATGAATAAGTATACCTTTTTAATTTTTTGTTTTGTACTAATCGCCATATCGGCACAGGCTCAGAAATGGCAGCCAGGTCATTTTACAGATAGCAAAGGAAATATATCGGCCGGCTTTATCCGAATTGATCCATCTTCTAAAGGACCCGTTAAAAATGAAGGTTTTATTGAATATAAACAGGATAAAGCAGCAAAAGAAGTTAAGATCAGTGCAGGCGCGTTACAATCATTTGTGATGGGCCGGGATAGCTTTGTGGTTACACATGCCCCTCAAAATCAATTTTGGCCCCGATATGAGCTTGATTTTGTAAAAGTTGTAGTGAATGAAGACCTTAAACTATATGCAACCTACAGCGAACATAGCGCAGAACATTATGCTGGCGGCGGTTCAGGATTTTCTATCGGCATTGGCGGCGGAACAGGTTTTGGCACACGTGGTTTCGGTGTAGGTGTGGGTGCTGGTGTTGAAGTTCCGCTGGGCGGTTCAGGCGCCGGCAGAAGCGGTTATTATGGGGGACCGGTTTACTACTACGGCGAAAATACCGGAGAAATGAAAATTATAACCAACGAAAACTTTGCAGATGTAATGACGGACGTTATGGGTGATGAACCCGATGTAGTTAACAAAATAGCTGCAAAAGCATACACACTACAAAATATGGATAGCCTGATAGCCTACTTTAAACAAGTACAGGCTGCACGTAATAGTCAGTAGCTTTTTAGTTCAAGGGTTATAGTTCATGGTTCATAGCAGAAAGTTCAGCCATGAACTAAATGATTACAAATTCTGCGCGATAACAAAGCCGCTGGCCCATGCCCATTGAAAATTATAGCCGCCAAGCCAGCCGGTAACATCCACACATTCTCCACCGTAATAAAGTCCTGCTATTTTCTTTACTTCCAGTGTTTTGGATGATAATTCATCGGTTGATACGCCTCCGCGCATCACTTCGGCTTTGTCATAGCCCTTATCGCCGGCCGGTTTCACTTTAAATTCATGTATCAGATTGCTGATATCTTCAATATCTGCTTTACTTAATGATGCCAGGTTCTTATCGGCAGGAAGTTTGTCACTCAGTGCTTCTGCAAATTTGCGGGTAAACAGGCCTGCTAAGTAAGCCAGCAACATCTTTTTACCGTTCGCCTCTCTTTCCGCCTGAATCAAGTCTGCAATATTTTGATTAGGCAATAAATCAATATAAATAAATTCGCCTGGTCGCCAATAGGACGAAATCTGCAATATAGCCGGGCCGCTTAATCCCCAATGGGTAAACAAAATATTCTCCTCAAAACTTATTTGATCATTCCATACCCTGCAAAAAATACTATTTCCCGACAGTTGCTCATACCAGGGCTGATCTTTACCGGTAATGGTTAGCGGCACCAATGCAGGCGCGGTGTCATTAATCTTTAAACCAAAACTACGTGCTGTTCGTAACCCAAAATCAGTAGCACCCATTTTAGGGATAGGTAAGCCGCCGGAGGCAATCACCACTTTAGGCACTGATAATTTTTCCAGCTTCCCATGCTTTTCAACAAATACCGTGAAACCATTATCTGCTTTTTCAATACTTTTCACCTCTGCATCACACCATATTTCCTGATCTAAATCTGCACACAAGCCGGTAAACACATTTACAACATTCTTCGCTTTATCACTTACCGGGAATAATTGGCCCAAGGTCTTTTCTTTGCCTTCAATGCCATAAGTTTCAAAAAAGCTAATGGTATCCTCAACCGTCCACTGGCTCAATGTCGACTTGCAAAAATGCTCATTTTGCGATATAAATTGCTGGGGGCCAGCATATAGATTAGTATAATTGCACCGGCCACCACCACTAATTAGTATCTTCGCTCCTACTTTATCATTCTTTTCCAGTATCAGTGTGCGCTTGCCTAAAAAGCCGGCTTGCACGGCGCACATTAGTCCGCAAGCGCCGCCGCCAATAATTATAGCGTCAAAATCTGTTTGTTTTATTAAATTTGCTGTCATGGCCGGGGTTTCGCAAATATCAGAATTTGGAAAGATACTCATCTTCCTAATTACAGGAATAATAATGGTATGCTTTGCTTTTTTTATAAATAAAGTTTTAGCACCCAATAATCCCAATCCCGAAAAGCTGTCTTCGTACGAGTGCGGCGAAGAACCAACCGGCTCGGCCTGGCTTCCGTTTAACTCCCGATTTTACGTTATAGCCCTGGTTTTTCTATTATTTGATGTGGAGATGGTGTTTGTTTTCCCATGGGCAATTGTATTTGGCAGCCATGAAATGAATAATGCTGATAATCGCTGGGGAGCTTTAGCTTTAACTGAAATGTTTGCTTTTTTAGGCATCCTGATACTTGGATTAGTTTATGTTTGGGTTAAAGGCGATCTGGATTGGATAAAACCTGATCCCATAATACCGGTTACCGATACTGTTGTTCCGCAATCTTTATATGACCAGTTGAATACAGAAATGGGAAATTATAAAGTAAAGGAATTTGCGATACAGGAAAGTGCTTTACAAAATGTAGTAAGTACAGCAACAGTTGAAACTACTGAAGCAGCGCCAGCCAAAAAACCAATGTTTAAACCAACTTTTAAAAAGCCGGCAAATGAGTAACGATATAACCAGCGAAAACGGCGGTGTAGTGATCACCAAAATGAATGATCTGCTCAACTGGGCGCGTTTATCATCCTTATGGCCATTAAGCTTTGGCATTGCCTGTTGTGCAATTGAATTTATGGGTGCTTTTGCATCTACATATGATCTGGATCGTTATGGTGTTTTCCCCCGTCCGTCTGCCCGCCAGGCGGATGTGATTATTATTGCCGGAACCGTTACCTTTAAAATGGCCGAACGTATTAAACGCCTGTACGAACAAATGCCCGAACCGAAATACGTAATTTCCATGGGTTCGTGCTCCAATTGCGGAGGCCCTTACTGGCAACATGGTTATCACGTGGTTAAGGGAGTTGATCGTGTTATCCCAGTTGATGTTTATGTACAGGGATGTCCGCCACGCCCCGAGTCATTGATCGGTGCAATTTTAGAACTGCAGAAAAAAATTGAAGGCGAAAAATTGTTTGGTAAACTTGAAAGCCAGGAGGTCTAATAATACATAAAAAATATATTTGATTACATTTGGGCAAACCACTTTGTAATCCTTTATGAAAAAGCATCTTCCGGCTTTAATCCCGTTAACCTTATTGTTTATACTTGGCCAAAAGGCAAATGCCCAGTCATCTAACCCCAAAAAAGACATATTTCCGCAAGGTACCGTTTTCTTTGAAAACATTCCTTATGCCAATGATACCCTTAAAAAACATCTGCTGGATATTTATTTACCACCGGTAAAAAAAGCAAGCTATCCTTTAATTATATGGGTACATGGCGGTGCTTGGATGCTGAACGATAAATATGCTGACATGGGTTATATGACCAATACCATAAAGGCGTTTATTGATAGCGGTTATGCCATAGCATCTATTGATTATCGGCATAGTACAACGGCCCCATTTCCAGCCCAGATTCAGGATTGTAACCAGGCTATCGAATATTTATATCAAAATGGAGCTAAATATAGCTTAGATGTAAACAAAATAACATTGATAGGCTTTTCAGCCGGTGGCCATTTGTCTTCATTATTAGCTTTATCCAACAATAATAAGGTGAAAGGTTTTTATGCTGATGGCAAGAAGCCTGACTTTAAAATAAAACTGGTTTTGGATTTTTATGGCGCTTCGGATTTGTTAACGCTTAAAGGCAATGATGATAAAGACCCTAAAAATCCCATCACTCTGCTTTTAGGAGCAATGGTTGCCGATAGGCCTGACCTGGCAAAAAAAGCGAGCCCGGTTACTTATATTGATAAAAACGATCCGCCATTTCTAATTATTCAGGGCGAAAAAGATCAATCGGTTAACCCTGATCAATCAGTTAATTTAAGTGCCCGGTTAAAAAAAGCGGGGGTTAATAATGAGCTCATTATAGTACCAGGTGCACCACATTTCGGTGTTATGTTTGATGCTGAATTTATCCGCAAAAGGATCTTTTATTTTTTGGATGAATACATGAAATAATCAAACGGTCTTTTTATCATTCTTCAACAAATCCTCTTTCATCGCCTCTTCTGTTGATTCAATAGCATCTTCAACCGAGTGACTTTGAGTGTTTGACTTGGCTTTTTGTGTCAGTTCAACCAGCGTACGATAGTGTTCATACAAAGTGTTAAGCTGTTCTTCGCTCAAATCCTGAATGTTGAGCAAACGATTACTGGCATTGTTATTAGCCGCTATCAACTCATTCAATTTAAGCTGAACAGCTATCGACTCTTTATTTTGCGATTTCTGGATCAAAAACACCATCAAAAAGGTAATAATGGAGGTGCCCGTATTAACAATCAACAGCCATTTGTCTGAATAACCAAAAATCGGCCCGCTCACTCCCCATATTAAAATTAACGCAACCGCTCCCAAAAAAACAGGCGAGCTACCGCTATAGGAAGTAATGGTATTACTCACTTTTTCAAATCCTGAAATATTTTCATTAGGCTGATTGCTCATTTTTTGTTTGCTTTTAATTATTAAGCCAATAAGCATCTAATTGTTTGCAACCAGTATTTATGAATTAAGCATTTCAACAAAAAACCCGGCTTTCTACGAAAACCGGGCCACTCATAAAATATGTTTATTTACTTATTTCGACATCAATACGCCGTCCACTCCATCAATTATACCGTTTGTACAAGGTGTATCAAATGAGGTTACTTTTACCGTGGTACCCTGGGCATCGGTAATAGCCAGTTTTTTATCCTTTACCGATAAGGTGAGCTCCTGCCCATCAACAGTTTTTAAAGTTGCTTTGCCTTTACCGGCTACTAATGCTTTAATAAGGGCAGCTTTATCATATTTGCCGCTGATAACGTGGGCATTTAAAGTAATGGCCAGCTTTGTCGGATCTTTCATTAAACTATCCAATTTTGTTTTGGGTATAGCATTAAATGCATCATTATTAGGAGCAAGTACAGTAAACGGACCTGCACCTTTTAATTCGTTGTCAACATTGGCGGCTTTTGTTGCACTTACCAATGTAGTTTCTTCAGCAACATTAGCCAATGTTGCTTCTATATCTTTGGTTGAATCTGCAGATACAGCGGTAGTTGTGGTTGCAGCTTTCTTTGCTGTGTCTTTAGTGGCAGTTTGCGCAAAAAGGCTGTTTGATATTAAGCCGATAGTCATTGCTGTTGTTATTATTAAAACCGTTTTTTTCATCTCTAATTAATTTATTATTGTTTAAGCTTTTATTATTATAAAACACCCGTTGCAATTTCGTTGCAATTAATTTATTTAAGTTTAGTAACTCCCATTACTGATTATGGTTTTAAATAACTGAAAATATTTGAAGAATGGTATACTGAAAACCATTTACAACAAAAAATTTACATTAGAATAGATCTGCTTTCTGCCGGATGAAAAAGCTCTTTATTATAGTTTTGGAGTCCGTTTTGTGTTGCAACCAGATGAATTATTTATTTAGAATGTAATCAGGGTCTCAAAAATTCAGATTTTTACTTTTCGCATGCGTTATCTACAACCAAAATGCTCAACTTTGCTGTTTGTTTTATCAATCCATGACTAAGAAACTCCTCAAATCACTTTTTACAACATCTATTATTTCCATTGCTGTTTCAACGGCTGCAACGTGTATATTTTATGCCGTTTTGCTAAAAAATGGCGATTACAGCCATGCTGTTCAACAAATTATATCGGGTGTTTTCCTGCTAAACTGTATTCTGCTTATTATGTCGTTACCTGTTTTATTTCTGGGAAATGCTGAGTTGTGGAATAATAAACCTTTCAGGATCGCCCTTTACTTTTCGGGCGTTCTATTTTTTATTATTACGGCCCTATTTTTAAAAGTAGGACAACAGGAAAGAATAGTTTACCTCATGACCGGCGTTATATTTTTGTTAACACACGCTTTTTTTTATTACCGGCTAACAAAAACACTATCATAACTGGCGTTCGGTTCTATCTTATTTATGTACTTTGAAAGATTTAGGCTAAACTTGCATCTTTATAAATGAAAGCATTCTACGGAGATCTTAAACTTGGAATTTTAGGCGGCGGCCAGTTAGGGCGTATGCTGATACAGCAGGCTATAAATTATAACGTAACCGTTAAAATTCTTGACCCTGACCGCGAGGCACCCTGCCGCAAATTATGTGATGAATTTGTAATTGGCTCCTTAAGCGATTACGAAACCGTTTATAATTTCGGCAAAAAGGTTGACCTCCTCACCATAGAAATTGAAAAGGTTAATGTTGATGCGCTGGAGCAACTAGAAAAAGAAGGCGTTTTGGTATATCCCCAACCACGCATCATCAGACTGATACAGGATAAAGGCTTGCAAAAGCAATTTTTTAAAGAAAATAACATTCCAACAGCCGAATTCCAGGTAATATCATCGCCTCAGCAATTAAAAGAAAGCCGCATACCGTTCCCATACATCCAAAAGCTTCGTCGTGATGGTTATGATGGCAAAGGTGTATATAAAGTAATTGACGAATCGTACCTTAAAAATGCTTTTAAAGAGCCCAGCCTTATTGAACGTTGGATTGATTTTGAAAAGGAAATAGCGGTTATTGTAGCACGTAATGAAAGCGGTGAGGTGAAAACATTTCCGTTGGTTGAGATGGAATTTAATCCGCAGGCCAATTTGGTTGAATTTTTAATATCACCGTCAACCCTGCCTTTTGAAATACATCAGGAGGCCGCACAAATAGCTATCAAAATTGCCGAAGATCTTAAAATAGTGGGATTACTTGCCGTAGAGATGTTTTTGGATAAAAATGGTAAGATCTTGGTGAACGAACTGGCCCCGCGCCCGCATAATAGCGGTCATCAAACTATTGAAGGCAATGTGGTATCGCAGTTTGAACAACATTTAAGAGCCATATTTAACCAACCTTTGGGAGATACCAGCTGTCTAAACAATGCCATTATGGTGAACGTTTTGGGCGAAGCCGGATATGAAGGCCCTGCCATTTATAAAGGCATTGAGAAGGTATTAAAATGCCCGGGCGTTTATGTACATTTATATGGCAAAGCGCTAACCAAGCCGTTCCGGAAAATGGGACATGTTACTATTGTAGATGCCGACCGGGAAAAAGCAATAGAAAAAGCCAAATTTGTACAGGAAACATTAAAAGTGATCAGTTAAGCGGCCTAAAGGTTATAAACTATCATCTATAAAACATGAACTAACACCATCATGAGCCAGAAACAACCAAAAGTAGGAATTATAATGGGCAGCAAGTCTGACTTGAATGTTATGCAGGATGCTGCCGATATTTTAAAAGAACTAGGTGTTGACTACGAAATTACGGTTGTATCTGCCCACCGCACCCCCGATCGTATGTTCAGCTATGCCCGCGAAGCTGCTGGCCGCGGTCTAAAAGTAATTATAGCTGGCGCCGGTGGTGCCGCCCATTTACCGGGAATGGTGGCATCATTAACACATTTGCCGGTTATTGGTGTTCCTGTTAAATCAAGCAACTCTATTGATGGCTGGGATTCTATATTATCTATTTTACAGATGCCCAATGGTATACCCGTTGCTACCGTAGCCTTAAATGCTGCAAAAAATGCCGGTATTTTAGCCGCGCAGATACTTTCGACAGCGGATGATCAGATCACTAAAAATCTTATCCAATACAAAGAAGATCTCAAGAAAAAGGTAGAAGAATCTGCATTAGAAATGGGGAAGCAGTAATAAGAGCTCAATTCAATGCCGGATTCTCAGGAAAATTAGCAATATGTGCATAGCGCTGCCCTAATCCTATTACAGCCTGGCGCCATAAATTTTCCTCGCTACAAGTGAATATCGTTTCTGCATTTACATTACTTGCCACTATCCAACTGTCTTCCTTAATTTCGTCATCAAGCTGGCTCGGGGTCCATCCGCTGTATCCGGTAAAAA
>Ga0206982_1270_pt1 | contig 11395 bp, 8 predicted proteins | sample Alteio_BWMinCont_18_FD_153493 | JGI IMG/M metagenome (GOLD analysis project Ga0206982, IMG submission 153493) | Enriched cells from forest soil in Barre Woods Harvard Forest LTER site, Petersham, Massachusetts, United States -... | ecosystem: Environmental > Terrestrial > Soil > Temperate forest >... | reverse complement strand
GACTCGTTTTTCGTAAGAAAACAGACTTAAATTATGCCACAATTATTTCTTCCTTCGTCACAAAAAAATATTATTTTCACCCGTAACTAAAACTTTGCCTTATTATAATGAAATATCCTATCCTGTTTTTACTGGCGCTTTTGATGTCGGTGAAGATTTCTTATGCACAAAAAATAGAATTAATAGACTCCGGCGACATTATCAAACAGGGAACTGCACTTCACGACTCCGGACAGTACAAAAAGGAGCTCCTCTTATATAACAAAATAAGCCGCAGTGATACCAATTATGTATCGTCGCTTTACGCAAAGGCCAGAGCTTGCGAGGCCGATAGCCAATATACACAGGCGGCAAAGTACTGCCGTGAGGGCCTGGCGCTTAAAGAACAAAGAGAAAACGAGCCCGATTTATATAACGTTTTAGGCAATGTGCTGAATGATTTGGGCCAGCATGACGAAGCCTTAAAAGTATTTGATACCGCTATTGCAAAATACCCCGCTTATGCTTTGTTATATTTTAATAAAGGCGTTGCGCTACAGAGTTTAAAACGACTTAAGGATGCAGAATTGCAATTTCAACAAGCCTTGCTTATTAACCCCTATATGTATAGCGCGCATTATCAATTGGGGATTACAGCTTTAAATCAGGGTAAAATTGTTCCCTCATTTTTATGTTTTATGGGCTACCTGTTGATGTTGCCCGACGGAAAATACGCCGGAAAGGCGATTAAACTTTTGAGCGAAATTGCAAATAATGCTGATGAGATTGCAGAGTTAAAGAATAAGCGTACCGGGCAGCCTGATGCCAATTACCAGCAGATGGAAGATATTTTGATTTCAAAAATTGCGCTCGACAGGGATTATAAATCCATCATATCATTAGATGATCCAATAAGCCGGCAAATGCAGGTAGTATTTGAAAAGCTGGACTATAGTGATAGCAATACTGATTTTTACATACAGTATTATTTGCCTTATTATAAGCAGGTGTATAACCAGAAAGAATTTGAGCTGTTTGTTTTTCATGATTTTTCTGGCGTAAACCTGCCTATCGTTAAAAGTTATGTTAAAAGCAATAAAAAGGCGCTGGGGAATTTTGAGACAGAAGCCGGCAATTATTTTAACCTGATACGCGCCACCAGGGAACTACAGGCCAAAAAACGCGATGAAATTACCGAACGGTATTATTTTGATGATGGTAAGCTAATAGGAAAAGGCACGCTGAGCAACAACGGTAAAATAGTAACAGGCCCGTGGACTTCGCTTTACCCTGGGGGCAACCTTAAGGCGTTTGGCAAATACAGCCCAACCGGCCAGCAAGAGGGCGATTGGGTATATTATTTCCGTTCGGGTAATTTAAAGGCGAAAGAACATTATGAGAATGGTAAACTTCAGGGTACGCAGCAATATTATTATATAAATGGCAACCTTTCATCTAATGAGAATTACAATGCAGGCAAGCTTGACGGGCAGGTAATTACCTATTATTATGGCGGAAACAGAAAAGGTATATCTAACTATAAGCTTGACAAAAAGAATGGCGAACAACACAGCTATTATTCCAATGGGAACCCGGAAGTTACTGATAATTATATAGATGGCGTACTTACCGGCGAATACAAAGAGTTTTATAAAAGCGGGCAATTAAGACAATTGCAGCCATATGTAAACGGGAAAGAAGAAGGCCCGTATAAAAAGTATGCCGAAAATGGTAATTTGATTGTTGAGGGAAATACAGCTAAAGATTATAGCGACGGGGAATGGAAATATTATTATGACAATGGTAAGAGCAAAGAAATACGCAACTATATCAATAGCGTTGAAAATGGGCTTCACCAGGAATATTATGACAATGGCCAGCTTTCGGCGGCATACACTATGAAAAAAGATAAAATAATTGGCGAAGCCGATTATTACCGCAAGGATGGTAAGGTTTATGCAAAATACACTTATGATAATGGTATTATTAAATCAGCAAAATTCTTTAATGCTACGGGCGCTGAAGTAAGCTCGGTAACGGATGCCGATAAAGCAGGCAATATAATTACCTATTCTGCTGATGGAATAAAAAAAGCGCACGTTAGTTATGATAAAAAAGGTGCCTTAAGCGGCCCCGATACCTCGTTTTACCCATCAGGTAAAATTAGCCAGATCAGTCAGTTTAAAAACAATAATCGCAATGGCAATATGGTTACTTATTACCTGAATGGTAAAAAGAAATCAGAAGTGAACATGACCGATGACAAGGAAGACGGTTATTATACCGCTTATTTTACTAACGGGCAAATACAAACGGAGGGGTGGATTAAAGATGGCCAATACCAGGGGCAATGGATCAGTTATGATGAATTGGGTAATATAAATAACAAATCATACTATCAGGATGGAGATTTAAGTGGTTATAAAGAAAGCTTTTTGCAGAACGGTAAAAAAACCTTGGAAGAAAAATATTACCTGGGCTGGCTTGAAAAATTAACCCAGTTTGACACCACTGGTAAAGTGATGGAAGTTGATACTTTTCCCAAAGCTTCGGGCAAATACACGTTACGCTATCCAAACGGTAAAATAATGGCGCAGGGTAACTATGTAAACGGCGATTTGGACGGCCCATATAAAACCTTCTATTTTGACGGCAGTGTTGAAAATAGTTTCTTTTATAAAAAAGGCGTATTAGATAGTTCTTATATAAGTTATTATTATGGAGGGGTAAAATATACCGAAGGGAATTATTTGCATGGCAATAAAACAGGCATATGGAAGCTTTATAACGAAGACGGCACATTATACTCAGCAACACCCTATGTAAATGATATGCTGAATGGTGAAAAAACTGTTTACGAGACGAATACCAGCAAAGATTATACGGAGGTGTATAAAGATGACCAACTGGAAGGCCCCGAAAAAAAATATGACCCCGATGGTGCTTTTGCTTATCAGATACTTTTTGAGGATGATAACCCGGCATCATTTACTTATTTGGGTGCTGATGGTAAGCTGGTACCGGCTATTTCAATTACCGGAGGCAATGGAACGGTTAAATCGTATTTTCAAAACGGAAAGCTATCCAGGGAGAGCAGTTACAGCGATGGTGTAAAAAATGGCACAACCAAAATATATTATGCTAATGGTCAGCTGCGCTCTGTTGATAATATGGCTTATGGTATTAGCGAAGGCTTATATCAGAACTATGCTGAAGACGGAAAACTACAGCTTGATTATAACTATAAAACGGATAATGCAACTGGTATTGGCAGGGAATATTATAAAAATGGGAAATTGAAAAAGGAGGTAACTTTTGTAAATGGCATTAATAATGGCCCTGCAAAATATTTTGATGAAAATGGAAAGCTCATCAAAACACTGTGGTATTATTATGGAAAATTAATGGCTGTAAAAAATGAAAAATAAATCTTATTTGCTGCTTTCGTCAGCGCTTGTTTGCCTTTTTTTGCAATCAAAAAGTTTAAACGCGCAAACGTTCGATGCCCTGCGCAAACAATTTCCTGATGAAAAGGCCGTATTGCTCAACCGCACACTGGAATATAACATCAACCTGAAAGACGGCAAGCCTTATGTGGAAAGTAACGAGCTTCAGCAAATAGAATATTTGCTGGGCAGTGCAACAGCCTACATGGGTGAGTACGGTTTTTCGCACAGCGATTTTCAGCAGCTGGTTAATTACGAAGCTTATACACGTACCCCTGATGATAAAAAATTGAAGGTAAGTGAATTTAAAACAAGTACCGATAAAGAAGATTTTGTTTTTTATGACGATGTAAAAGAAACTACCTTCAATTTCCCGGCGGTTGAACCGGGATCAATCGGCAACCTGCAGATATCCTATTTAAATAAAGACCCTCATCTGTTATCGCCGTATTATTTTAAAAGTTATATCCCTGTAGCCAACAGCGAACTGAAAATTAATGTATCAAAAGACATTTCGCTGAAGTATCAATTAGTGGGCCTGGATACCAGCCAGATTACCGTAAGTGTTGAGAGTAAACACCACAATAATATTTACACGTTTCAATATAAAAACTGTATTGCCAATAAACGTTATCCTGATGCGCCTGGCTTTGCCTGGTACTCGCCGCACATTGTTTTTTATATCGAAAACTATAAAGACAATAAAGGGAATGTTGTCCCTTATTTATCAAATGCCGATGATTTGTATCACCTCAATTACAGCTATATTAAAGCGGTAAATAACACGGTTAGTCCGGAGTTGAAGCATGTGGTTGACTCATTAACAGGTAAACTTACCACACCTGAGAGCAAGGCCCGCGCCATTTATTCGTGGGTGCAGCACAGCATTAAATATGTTGCTTTTGAGGATGGTATGGGCGGCTTTGTGCCCCGCGAAGCAGGCTTGGTTTGCAACAGGCGCTTTGGCGATTGTAAGGATATGGCCAGCATTTTAACCCAAATGCTAAACACCGCCGGCGTAACGGCCTATTTTACATGGATAGGCACACGCGATTTGCCATACAAGTTTAGCGAAACACCGTTGCCGCTGGTAAGCAACCACATGATATGCGCTATAAAACTGAACGATAAGTTTGTTTTTTTAGATGGAACGGATCCCACTTGTGTTTTTGGGATGCCCTCAACCGCTATACAGGATAAGGAAGCCATGATAGCCATCAGCGAAAAGGAATACAAGATTGTAAAAGTACTGGCCATTGAAAAAGATAAAAATACGCTTACCGATACTACCTGGCTTCAGTTAACGCCAAACGGCATAAAGGGACAAATCAAACAATCGCTTAACGGTTATTTTTCGTCAGAAATGTATATCAAGTTAATGTACTGGCGCGATAAGGACATGAAGGAAGATATGAAAAATGAGTTTGAGCGCGGATCAAACAAATTTCAACTGGATACCTTCCGGGTAGACAGGAAGCCTACAACCAATGAAATTACCCTGTACGCCGATTTTAACCTGCCCGATTATGCTAAAAAATTGGGTAGCGATTATTACTTAAACCTTAACCTGTTTAAACTTTATGACGACGAACAGATAGATTATCCTAAACGGAAAGTTCCTATTGAATATAGCTTCAAGTCTGTAAAAAAATACGTTGCCATGCTAAAAATACCCGATGGTTATAAGGTCTCCTATCTGCCTAAAAGTAAAAACTTTCACAATAAAGTATGGGGATTTGATTTACAGTACCAACAAAAAGGTAATTATGTAATACTTACCCAGGTATTTGACAACGAAAACCTGATGTTAACCAACGATCAGTTTGAGCAATGGAACAAAGTACTCGAAAACCTGCTGCCATTATATAAAGAAACGCTAAGCCTCACAAAAATTTAAAAGAAACATGAAAAAACAAATTCTTTCCCTGGTAATGGGTTTATTATCATTTCAACAGCTGTATAGCCAAAAGATTGAAAGAGAAACATGGGCCGATAAGCCTGTTATTCATACCATTGATAGCAAATTCAGTAAAGAAAACGCCGTTATTTTGTACGATAACAGAAGAATTGAATTTACCGATGAGGGAAGAGACGAGCTTGTGGAGTACTATACGCTGCACCGTATTATTCATGTTAATGATGACCGGGGTATTGAAAATTTTAACAAAATATACCTGGGCTTTAGCGAAACATCAAATGTGGTAGATGTAAAGGCCCGTACTATTTTACCTAATGGTAAAATTATTGAGCTTGATAAAAACAACATTAAGGATCTGAAAGAGCAAAACGGCAATATTTACAAAATATTTGCGCTTGATGGTCTGGAAAAGGGCTGCGAAATTGAATACCTGTATACTTTTAAAAGATCAACATCCTTTTTTGGGCGTGAAGAGATGCAGGAAGCCGTGCCGATATTGCAAACCGACTTTAAAATTATTACCCCTGCCAGGTTAACGTTTCAAATTAAACCGTACAACTTTACTTTGACGCCCACAGACACGGTAATTGATAAAAAAAGAATAACACAATGTGCAGTAAAAGGAATGGAGGCGGCTGATGATGAGAAATATGCTTTTTACCAGGTTAACCTAAAACGAATAGAATTTAAGCTTTCATATAACGATGATACCCGCAAAGGCGAGCGCCTTTTTACCTGGAATGAGTTGGCAAAAAGAATCTATAAAGCATACACGTACTATACCGACAGAGAATACAGTAAAGTTGGCGATCTGGTTAAGGATAATGCCTGGGATAAAATTGATGGCGAAGAGCCTAAAATTATTGCCGTTGAAAACTACGTAAAGAAAAATTATTCGTACGAAGAGGATGAAAGGGATGATGATGCCAATAGAGTGGAGAGCATTTTAAAAAAGAAAATAGCGGGCACTATGGGCATCGTACGATTGTATTCGGCCATTTACCAAAATTTAGGGGTAAAATACCAGTTTGTTTTAACAGGCAACAAAAGCAAATATTTAGTTGACGGAACTTTTGAAAACTGGAATAACTGCGATTACCCGCTGTTTTATTTCCCGACCGAAAACAAATTTATGACGCCAACCCGGCCAGACTATCGTTATCCATGGATTTTACCTTCGTGGGGTGCTACCAATGGCTTGTTTTGTAAAACCCTGTCTGTTGGCAGTATTACATCGGCCATAGCAGAAGTAAAACCTGTTGAACTGGAAGATTATACCAAAACAGTTGATAATATTGATTCAAAGATAGAGATGAATAAAAACCTCGATTCTTTAACGATAGATGCGCGCCGAAGCTTTTGCGGTTACACGGCTATAAGTATGAGAGATGAATTTAACTTTGCCAATGATGAGCAAAAGAACACATTCATTAAACAAATGGCTAAATCTGTTGCCAGTACGGATCATATTCTTTCATCGGAAGTTTTGAATAAAGAGTTTGAGGATGCCAATACCAATCTGCCAATAATTCTACATATTAAAACAAAATCAGATGCATTAATTGAGCGTGCCGGTGATAAGCTATTGGTAAAAATTGGCTTAGCCATAGGCCCGCAAACACAAATGTATCAGGAAAAACAACGACAGTACCCGATAGATATGGGCTTTGCGCATGTAGAGGAAAGAAAGATTGATTTTGTTATTCCGGATGGATACACGGTCACTAACCCCAATGATTTAAAGATTGATCAAACTTATAAAGACAATGGCGAACTAACCATGGGCTTTGTCTCGAACTACGAAATTAAGGGAAATGTATTATCGATCCATATTATGGAAGAATACCGCAAACCTTCTTTTCCACTTAATCAGTTCGATCAATTCAGGAAAATTATCAATGCATCATCCGATTTTAACAAAGTGGTGCTGGTGCTTGCAAAAAAATCATAATCACCACAATTCCACTTATAAAAAGGCCTGCTAAAATCATCTTTTAGCAGGCCTCATTGTTTATATTGAAATGCTGATTTATTTAGCGAGATAGAATTTCTCCCAAAAATCTTCTGATTTATAAAGCTCGCTTGGTGCATCGGCACCCAAAGCTTCGCTGTTATGGTTGCCATGACCGCCGCCATGCCCACCACGACCGCCGCCGCCCATACCACCACCACGGCCACCTGTTCCGCCGCCCTGGCTTTCTGAACCGGGTTCGCTATTTCCGGTGTTTGGCTTTTTCTGCAATCCGTTTATCCGGAAATTAAAGGCCCATTCGTTTTTATCCGAACCGTCGGCATGAAAAAAGCTCATCGGGATGGCCGCCTCACAAATAAGGTAGTCATTATCATCGTACTTTACCGCAGTTTGAAAGCCATAGGTATTTGAAGTAGTGATCATGTCGGTTTCAATATCTTTAAACCCAACTACTTTAATACCGCGCAAATTGGTTAAACGCTCGCGCATCAGTTCGTCGCGATCTTCCTGGGTAACATCTGTTGGCACATCGTCCTTTTTAAGCGGAGGCAGCGATACACTTCCGTTTACGTTAAGTGGAAAGGTGATGCTGTAGGTTTCTTTTTTCTTACCCTTTGGGTCGATGGTAAAAGTAATACCGGCCCTTAAAATACGTATTTGCTCCGAGCGGTCATTAACCCTTATCGCCAGGTAAAGTGTATCCTTTGTGTTGGCGATAGCGTAGTTGATCTTTTTTTCGGTATTATAATAACGTAAGCTGTCGCCCCATTCTTTGATATCGCCATCAATGACAATTTTTGCCGGTGGCGCCTGCAAGGTTCCGATAACGTTTTTGTTTGATTGTGCGGTGCAAAAGCTTATTGCACCGAGCTGTAAACTAACAGCGATGAAAAAACTGGGGCCTGATAATTTCATGAGGCAAATTTAAAGTAATTTTTATTGTGCTGCTCAATAGCAGCATTTTAAACGCGATTGTAACATCTTTTAAACAAATAACCTGCTTAACCGAAATTAAGCCTGCCGGTTAATTGAATAATGAAGGGCAAATCAACGCAGCTTATTCAACACGATTTTGGCTTTTTTATTATTCTTTTTGAGTAAATTTGTAGCTATATATGTCAACCGAAATACAGGAAGAAACATTAACGCTTGAGGAGATACTTGCAGGATTAAAAGAACTGCACCGTTTAATATTGTGGAATGATGATGTCAATTCTTTTGAGCATGTAATTTTTTGCATGATGAAGTATCTGGATTATTCTGAAGCCCAGGCCGAAAAAATAGCATGGAAGGTACACAACGAAGGCAAATGCGCCATATTGGAAGGCTCATTTACCGAAGTTGAAATTTACCGCAAAATACTTCAGCAGGAAGGTTTGACAGTAAGCGTGGAGTAATAAACGCTTAACCCAATGTTATAAATACTTTTCCCACCATCCCGAATTGTATTCTTTTACTTCTGTTGGTTTACCCGGTTCGGGTATAAATAGTTTAATGTGCTTTGTTTTGGCATAATCCAGCAGGCGCTCAATAGGTTCGTACCAGGCATGAGGAGCAAGGTTAAAAGTGCCCCAGTGTATAGGCATCATTATTTTGCCCTTTAGTGCCAGATGCGCATTGGAGGCGTGATCGGGTCCCATATGAATATCGGCCCAGTATTTACCATAAGCACCTATTTCAAGCATGGTTAAATCAAACGGGCCAAATGCTTCACCGATGTCGCTAAAGCCCGGAAACCATCCGCTGTCTGCACCAAAAAATATATTGTGAACGGGGCCCTTTATCACAAAAGATGACCATAGCGTTTCATTGCGCCCGGTAACGCCCCTGCCACTAAAATGCCGCGATGGGGTAGCCGTTACGGTGATATCCGAACCAATCATTACGCTATCGCCCCAATCCATCTCATTGATGAAATTTTTGGATACGCCCCAGTTCTCCAGGTGTTGACCTACGCCCAATGAGCAGTAGAAAGGAATATTTTTATCGGCGAAATATTTTATCGTAGCCTTATCCAGATGGTCGTAATGATCGTGCGACTGGATGATGGCGTCTAAAGGAGGCAGTTCATCCAGCGCTAATGGTGGTTGAAAAAATCTCTTGGGGCCAAAATATTTCGAAAATGACACCCTGTCGCTCCAAACGGGGTCGGTTAGTATGCGCTTGCCGTCAATTTCTATCAGCAGGCTGGAATGCCCCACAAGTGTTATCCTTAAGCCGTTTGTCGGTAGTGTTTTATAGATTGATGTATCGGTTTTAAAAGGACCGAGTTGTTTGGCGGGGGTATTTTCGGCTTTATTATTAAGGTATTCTTTTAAAATAGGGATTAGTTTACCAAAACCGGCCTCATCGGTTGGAATTGGATTTTGAAATTTTTTACCCTTTTTGATCGACCCAACTAAATTCATATACTACTATAATATTAATAAGAATTGTTTTGAAAGCAATAGCGCCGCATTGTTACGCGCCAACAAAATAGTTATTACTTTATTTACCCTGCAATTACAATTTGAAGCAGGCATTAAAACTTCAAGTTGAACTTACGTACTTATCGTTTTTTAAAAAAAGCTATCGCCTGGTTGCAAAATTCCAGTAAAAACGGGGGTAACTCTTCATTTAAATAGGGGTGGCTGGAGCCAAAGGTATGATCGGCACCGTGGACTACTAAAAGTTCGGCTTGGGGTTGGGCGGCTTTTAGCTCTTCTGCACTGGCTAAAGGCACTGTTGGGTCGGCATCGCCGTGAATAATGAGCCAGGGCTGTTCTACCTGTTCGGCTTTGGCTATGATATTTAATCGTACGGGGTGTTTATCCAGATCATCCAGCAAAGATATTTTTAAGGGCAGTTTCTGGCCGGTACGTTTATTAATAATATAAGTGATGCCCTGCAAGCGCCATTGTGCTTCAATGTCTCTCTCCCATAAATTACGGAAATTTGAAATTGCGGCCATCGATACCAATTTCTTAACCCTTTTATCTTCGGCAGTTTTAATAATGCTGAGTCCGCCGCCCATACTATGCCCTATCAGATAAACCCATGGAGCTGCTGGCATGGCCGATCCACCGCAGGCAAAATCAATAACCACATCCAGATCGTCCAGTTCAATCGTAAAGGTATTGTCGGCAAAAGCTATCAGGTCAGTAAAATCAACCGGATGATCCGCAGTGGTACCGTTATGTGAAAAATTGAATTTTAAAAATCTGAAACCGTGTTCGGCAAAGTAATTGGCCACCAGGTTATGCGAGCCCCAGTCTTTAAACCCTTTAAAGCCATGCGCAAAAATTACCAGCGGTGCTTTTTTATGGGCATCGTGAAAGGTAAGATCCATCAGCATACCGCGGCCTTTGGCTCCGGCTATATTAAAATATTGTTTTCTGATCATCAGGTTAAGTTATTCTTGGCGCGAGTTTTAATTTAACGCAATTTGAATATTTTAATTTAAAAAGATACGCTGATTTTTAGAATCAATTAATTGAAGTCGGTACTTGCTCGTCATAATGTTTTTCAGTGGTTTGGTTTTTGGTACTTATGTGTGTAAATTTGAGTGAAGTAAATTTTGCAATGAGAAGGAATACAGTAGTAGATATACTTTTAAAGAATATTGACAATTTACACGAATTAGGCAGAGAAAAGGCTTTTGAACTTGGAAACCCTTTTTATGCACATTTTAAAGAAGACGGTGAATATTGGCGTAAAGAATTACCAACAGGAGAAAAATTCCTTGTTACTTTTGAAGTGATTGTAGATGAAAAAGGGTCTGCTCTTCAAATAAAAGACACTTTCCTCAAAGAATTATAATAATGATAAAAGCACCCGAATTGGTGTTTGTGGCAGGCTGTAATGCAGCCGGAAAATCAAGCTTTATCCGCACCCGCTTAAATGAACTTGCTGATTTTGAGATTTTAATGACAGATGTTTATAAAGGCAGAACAAAAGAATTGTTTTTTAACGCATTAAATTCCGGCAAAAACATCGTACTTGAAACAGTTTTCAATGACGAGAGTTTCAAAGATTTGGTAGATAGTGCGAATAATGCTGGTTATAAAACATCGCTGATTGCATTATTTTTGGATAATCCAG
>Ga0206982_1268_pt1 | contig 11585 bp, 10 predicted proteins | sample Alteio_BWMinCont_18_FD_153493 | JGI IMG/M metagenome (GOLD analysis project Ga0206982, IMG submission 153493) | Enriched cells from forest soil in Barre Woods Harvard Forest LTER site, Petersham, Massachusetts, United States -... | ecosystem: Environmental > Terrestrial > Soil > Temperate forest >... | reverse complement strand
TTCGCGCATCTACAGAATATGGGATGGAACTTCGTTTCCTGTCACGACCGGATTATGACAGGAAAAAAAAATCGGCTGCTGAACATCCTGAAAGCGAAAATGAACCTGATTCCCTGTTGATTCCCGAAGGTGGTGCTGGTCTGGATGGAATAAAAGGAGCAGAAGAAATTCTATCCCTAATGTCTCTATCCCGTTACTCTCATATCTGCTGTGCAGTGGGTACCGGAACCACATTAACAGGAATAATAAATAACGCAAGAGATGATCAGAAAATAATCGGTGTTTCTATTTTGAAAGGAACTCAAGGTTTCGAACCATTAAATATTTTATTGATAAAAAAACCTGAAAGACTTAAAAATGTTCAAATGATCCATACAGATCATTTTGGAGGTTACGCAAAAAAGAATAAACTTCTCATAGATTTCATGAACCAGATATTTGACGAATCGGGTATTCCTACAGACTTTGTATACACAGGGAAACTCTTTTATTCAATATCCCGGATGGCATCAGAAAATGCGTTTCCCAACGGAAGCCGGGTTTTGATTCTGCATAGTGGCGGCCTCCGGGGTAACCATTCTTTAGCGCCCGGACTACTGCAGTTTTAAGCGGCTGAAAAGGGTGCTTCCCTTATCTTTGCCGGGATCTTAGAATAAAGATAAGTTCATGTCATGCGTCTTTTTTTTGTACTGTTTTTATTTCCCTTTTTTATCCTGCCCTATGCCAAAGCACAGGATACCCTGCCGGGTTTTACAGCAACCCTGAAATCCAATGGGAAAGTGCTGATTAGCTGGAGAAACGCCTATCCGGCGATTAATCAGATCAGTATTCAAAGGTCATCTGACAGTCTGCGTAATTTTACAACGCTTATGACTGTTCCAGATCCACGTATTCCGGAAAATGGTTTTGTGGATAGCAAGCCTAATGGCGCAAAAATGTATTACAGGATTTTTATTTTATTTCCGAACAGTAAATACATGTTCACAAAATCCAGAAGAGCTGTTACAGAAACGGCCGAGCAACCCATGGTGGACATAAAACCTGCTGTGAAAGAAAAACCAAAATCTACGAATCAAAAAGCCCAGGCAATGCCGAAGGAAATTAAGCAACAAGCGGATAGTCAAAAAACCGTAATGGTTAAACCCCCAGAAGAAGAGGAATATCTGATTCTTCCTAAAATTGACAATTCCAGGATTTATTACCTGATGGAAAATTCGAATCTGAAAAGACCATCGGTAAATAATCCTGGAAAAATGAAAGGACCGACAATTGAAGTGGAAAAAATCCTGGTTGTAAAAAGAAAAGACTCGATAATTATGCTTCTGGCAGGCAATCAGGTGCGTCGTTTCAGTGATTCCCTGGTTAAGCAAACAAAGGACACTTTATTGTTTGTAAATTCTGATACCCTGCAAATAAACCCTTATGTTGAGGTTTATAAAGAACCAAAGGAAGTTTATAAAATATCACCGTTTGTTTTTACGTCCAAAGACGGTAACATAACAATTTCCCTTGCAGATTACAATCACAAAAATTATTTTGTCGCGTTTTATGAAACCGATAATACATTGGTGATGGAAGTAAAAGATATTAAATCCCCTGTTCTGATTATCGACAAGACCAATTTTGGTCATGCGGGTTGGTTCCGGTTTGAACTTTATGAAGACGGGAAGCTAAAAGAAAAAAATAAGCTGCTTATTCCGAGAGAATAAATTTAGTTCAACCATCAACCCTCTCCTCTTTCATCATTCTTAGTTCTGCTTCGAAGATTTCCTCAAAATGAATTTTGAGTTTTTCTTTTACTTCGAATAATTCTATGTTCCTCCCTAACTCACGTGCTAAGGAAGTAACCTGCTTGTTTTTAATACCACATGGAATGATTCCATTAAAATATCGCAGGTCCGTATTAACATTAAAAGCAAATCCATGCATTGTGATCCAACGGCTGCAGCGTACACCGAATGCTGCAATTTTCCTTTCCCTGCCAGGATTTCCGGGTTCTAACCATACGCCTGTTTCTCCATTTGATCTTTCCCCGAAAATACCATAATCTGACAGTGTGCGGATGATAATCTCTTCCAGATTACGCAAATATTTACCAATATCCGTTCCGAATTTCTCCAGGTCAAGAATGGGATAACCGACAATTTGTTCAGGACCGTGAAAAGTAATGTCGCCACCGCGGTTGGTTTTCACAAAAAGAATTCCGCGTTCCTGCAATTCACCTTCGTTCAATAATACGTTTTCTTCATGACCCGTTTTACCCAGCGTATATACAGGCGGATGCTCCACAAATAGAAGATAATTTGTTGTTGAGTTTTTTTTCTCTTTTTGCTGGGCGGAATGATAACGAGTTTTGATATCAACGTTTTGCTTCAAAAGGAATTCCTGGTAATCCCAGGCTTCTTTATACGGCATCACACCAAGATCTTTAAAATAAACGGGCTGCTTCTGCATCCGGCAAATTTACGCTTTAAAGTTGAAGGCTTACAGCTTAAGGCACTATAACAAAGATGTTTAAACAAAACTTATTTTCTAAAATATTATGTATACTCACCACCTTCAATAATTAATAATTGACAATTAAGCTTTATCCTTGGCCTTTAGGTTTAAGCATGTAATTTTGTTTAATGCTTGGTAAATCAGACAGATCTGCAGAAAAGGATCCCGGGAAATATAATAAATCCAGGCAGGAATTAATTGAGCAGGCTGACGAGTCATTTATATCTGATGAAACATCAGAATTTTCAGAGGTTTTATATGAAAGACTGAATCTGGTAGTGGACAAAGGCCAGGAGCCCATGCGGTTGGATAAATTTCTTACGGCCCGCATCGAAAATATTTCCCGCAATAAAGTTCAGCAGGCTATTGATGGAGGAAGAGTTCTCGTTAACCAAAAAGTAGTTTCGGCGAATTATAAAATCCGGTCAGGAGATAATATTGTTTGTTTCTCTGATAAAGAGGCGATTGGCGAAAAAATTATTCCGGAAAAAATGCCCCTGAACATTTTTTATGAGGACGATGAAGTGCTGGTAATTAATAAACCTCCAGGACTGGTAGTTCATCCGGCCTCTGGTAATTATAGCGGTACGCTCATTAATGGTGTCGCCTGGTATTTACATGAGAAGAATAAATCAATTACTGAAGAAACCCTGCCAAGATTTGGTTTAGTTCACCGCATAGATAAAAATACCAGCGGCCTGCTTGTACTTGCCAAAACGAGCCAGGCAGTAGCCAGTTTAGCAAAACAGTTCTTCGACCATTCGATACAGCGGGAATATGTTGCGCTGGTTTGGGGCGATTTAAAGGAAGATAAGGGAACTATAATTGCGCATATAGGCCGTCATCTACGATTCAGAAAATTATTTGAAGCATATCCTGAAGGTGATCACGGGAAAGAAGCCATTACACACTATTCAGTGCTGGAAAGATTTGGTTATGTAACCATGGTAAAATGCACATTGGAAACAGGACGGACACACCAGATTCGAGTCCATATGAAATACATAGGACATCCACTCTTTAATGATGAAACTTACGGAGGAGATAAAATATTAAAGGGAACAATTTTCAGTAAGTATAAACAATTCGTCGAAAACTGTTTCAGTATTTGTCCGAGACAGGCACTCCACGCTAAAACTATCGGATTTATTCATCCGGTATCCAAAAAGGGAATGCTTTTTGAGAGTGATTTACCGGAGGATATGAGCGAAGTTATCGAGAAATGGAGATCCTATGCTCAACGTGGAATGCCTAAAGATTAGACTCACAGGCTTGCTCCACGGACGCGCTATTCAAACACCAAAAGAAAAATTTACTAGCAGGTTTCTTCCAGGAATATATTCTGGGATCATAGAAGGGATATACCGGCAGTGAGTTAACATGAATAGTTTTCAGGCTGAAAAACTCATTTTATAGTCTACACTTATCTTTCCTCTGGAGATATCGTCTAGTTTGCTCTTTAGTAATTTACGCTTCAGGGGTTTGAGATAATCTATAAATAGTTTCCCCTCTATATGGTCATACTCGTGCAGGATGACCCGCGCCGTTAACCCATTGAAAGTTTTTATCTGACGCTGAAATAGCCGGTCATCGTATTCAATTGTAACTTCCTCATTGCGCATTATTTCCTCCCTGATTTTGGGAATACTCAGACACCCTTCCGTATATGGCCAGGGTTCACCATTTAATTTCAATATCTGTGCATTGATAAATACTTCCTTTATTCCAGGGCCATCGGGATATTTACCCTGTTCATCTTCTTCCAGATTATTAAAAATCTGTGAGCTGTCAATAACAAATAATCGGATTGGCTTATTAACCTGGGGTGCAGCCAGTCCTACCCCGCTGCTTTCATACATAGTCTCCCACATATCGTCAATCAGTTTATCGAGGTTTGGGTAATCCGCCTTGATCATTTTTCCTTTGGTCCTTAAAACCTGTGCACCATAAGCAACAATAGGTAAAATCATACCGCAAAATTACAATCTTAGGCCTAAAGCTCAAGGCCCAAAGCCAATAGTCGAAAAATTTACGATGACCGTTGACTGTTGACCGTGGATCAATAAACGAAAAGCGATGGTTGATCCACAATTTTAGGCTTTCGGCTTTAAGCTTTAGGCTTTTAAAAGATATTCCTGAAGCATCATGGTTGCAGCAACCTGATCTACAATACCTTTTTTCTGCCGCCGGATCTTCTTCATTCCCATGTCCACCATGGCACGGGAAGCCATCAATGAGCTGTATCGCTCATCCACTTTTTTTAGCGGCATATCAGGAAATTTTTTTTGCAGTATTCCTATAATGCGTTGAACATCTGCTGTCAGATCAGTCGGACTATCATCCAGGTTCCTTGGATCACCGATCAGGATCAATTCCACGATTTCTTTTTTAAGATATTCTTCAAGAAAGGTAAAAATCCGGGCAGATTCAATTGTTGTCAGGGCAGAAGCTATAATTTTTAAAGGATCTGTAACGGCTATTCCGGTTCTTTTCAATCCATAATCAATTGCCATGATCCTCGGCATGACCGGTTAATGTTTATGTGTGATGAACAAATCAGTTATTACAAAAAGTGCAAAAACCACACTTGCAATTCCGTTGGCAGTCATAAATGCTAAATTAACACGACTAAGATCGTTTGGTTTCACAATCGTATGCTGGTAAATAAGCATGCACGAAAATATAATCATTCCAACCCAGTACCAGGCTCCAAATCCCCCGAAAATACCAGCTATAATAACAAAAATGGCACTAAGAACATGTAAAAAGACTGATATCCGGAGCGCCTGTTTTTTGCCAAATGCTGTTGGAATGGAATAAAGGTTTTCAGATTTATCGAAATCTTCATCCTGCATGGCATAGATAATGTCAAAGCCGCTTACCCAGCAAATGACAGCCCCGGAGAACAGCAATGGAACCAATTCAAACCGGCCTGATACAGCAAGGAATGCGCCAATGGGCGCCAATGATAATCCGATTCCAAGTACGATATGACAAAGAGCCGTAAATCTTTTTGTATAACTATAAAATAAAATAACAAATAAAGCAACAGGCGAAAGATAAAAGCAGATCGGATTGATGAACCAGGAGGTGAGCATAAAAAGAAGACAACATAAAATCACAAAACGCAAAGCACTGTTGGGCGAAATGATACCACGTGGTATTTCTCGTATGGCTGTTCTTGGATTTCTCGCATCGAAATGCCTGTCCAAATACCGATTAAACGCCATCGCTGCACTTCTTGCTGTAATCATACAGATTAATACAAGTAAAAAACGAATGGATAAAACCTCCACACCGGGAGATTTCGTTTCATACATATTGTTCCTCCAGGTTATTTCATGAAAATTTTTCCACCCGAATATGCCCAGGAAAAATCCAATCATCGCGAAGGGCAATGCAAATAAAGTATGTGAAAATTTTACCAGGCTAAGATAATTTTTGAATCGGGACATATTAAATATTATATAATTGAATACTTCGCTACCGATCTGACCAGCTCCCATAGAACCATACCGGCGGCAACTGAAACATTCAGTGAATGTTTCATACCGAACTGAGGAATTTCAATACAGGCATCGCAATATTCCAGGACTTCCTCACTGACGCCATCCACCTCATTCCCAAATATCAATACCAATTTCTCACTTCCCTGCAATTTAAAATCCTGAAGGGTAATACTCCCCGCAACCTGTTCTACACCTACAATTTGAAAACCCTCTTTTTTCAGGAATTTCACAGCTTCAGGCGAATGTTCAAAATATTTCCATTCCACTGTTTCAGTCGCACCCAGAGCGGTTTTATGAATATCCCGGTGTGGAGGACGGGGTGTATATCCACATAAATAAATAGCTTCAACCAGGAATGCATCCGCAGTTCTGAATACACTGCCAACATTATGCATGCTCCTGATATTTTCCAACAAGAGGACGACCGGTAGTTTATCAGCCTGTTGAAATTCAGTCTTGTTTTTCCGCGGAAGCTCATCCATCCGAAGTTTACGCATTATGCAAAGATAATGGCAGGGCCTCTAATTCAGAAAGCTGGCCGTTGACGACCGTCTTTAACATTTTTCAAGTTGTTCACAACAGTGAAAACACTGTAATTTTTGGGGGGCTCTTTCTTACATTTGCCTCATTCGGCGCTTTAATTTCCGTATAGCAGCACCGGAACCTCCACATGTCGAAAATTTCAGCAGAAACACCCCTGATGCAACAACACCGGGCGATAAAACAAAAATATCCGGATGCTATTTTATTGTTTCGTGTTGGTGATTTTTATGAAACTTTCGGAGAAGACGCGATCCATGCCTCCCGCATACTGGGAATTACACTTACAAAAAGGAATAACGGAGCCGCAGGCTCAAGTGAGTTGGCTGGTTTTCCACATCATTCTCTGGATACCTATCTGCATAAACTAGTAAAAGGTGGATTCCGGGTGGCTATCTGCGATCAGCTGGAAGATCCTAAACTCGCTAAAGGCTTAGTTAAGCGGGGAGTGACAGAAATGGTAACTCCGGGTACTGCCACGCAAGACAAACTCCTGGAACACCGGAGCAATAATTTCCTGGCAGCCATACATTTCGGAGAAACCATGCAGGGGATTGCTTTTCTCGATATTTCCACAGGAGAATTTTTTACTACTGAAGGCCCTGCAGATTATATTGATCAATTGCTTCAGACATTAATGCCGGCGGAAGTTATTTTTCAGCGCAACCATCAAAAGGCATTTAAAGGAACATACGGTGACCGTTTCTACACTTATTCTCTTGAAGGCTGGGTTTTTGATGAATCCTATGCCAGGGAAAATCTGCTCAAACATTTTCAAACGCATTCATTAAAAGGTTTCGGTATTGAAAATTTACCATTGGGCATTGTCGCTGCGGGAGCTATCATCCATTACCTGAAAGATACTGAGCATCCCAACCTGCAACATATTACAACAATTCAAAGACTCGACAGGGAAAACTACTTATGGATGGATCAGTTTACCGTTCGAAATCTGGAGCTGCTTCCTGGAAGTGAACATCGATTTTCATTATTGCAAACACTCGATAATACCGCTTCACCAATGGGTGCCCGTCTGATGAAACGATGGATGTTAATGCCCTTAAAAGAAATAATGCTCATCCGAGAACGGCTCGACCTGGTGGAATTTTTTATTCGGGAGCCAGACTTAGGCTCCAGGATAATTCATCATATAAAACTTTGCGGAGACATGGAAAGAATGCTGTCCCGCATTCCTTCTAAAAAAATCAATCCGCGTGAAGTACTGCAACTCGGACGAGGACTTTATGAAATATCATATATCCAGGAACTTTGTAAAAACTATCAGGAACCTTACTTAACCAGATTGAACTCATTATTAAATCCCTGTTTAAAGATGGCGGACCAGATACTGAATGAACTGGTAGAAAATCCACCCGCACTCGCCTATAAAGGAAATTTAATCCGGTCAGGAATAGATCCCGAACTTGATAAACTAAGAAATATCGCATCAGGTGGAAAGCAATATCTGGCTGAATTACAACAGAAGGAATCAATGATGACCGGGATTTCTTCCCTTAAAATCAGCTTCAATAATATTTTTGGTTATTATTTAGAAGTTACCAATTCACACAAGCACAAAGTACCGGAAACCTGGATCCGAAAGCAAACCCTGGCAAATGCAGAAAGATATATCACACCTGAATTAAAAGAATACGAAGAAAAGATCACGGGTGCTGAAGAAAAAATTCAATTGATTGAAGCCGGAATTTATGATAAGCTCATGTTTCATCTACGGGATTACATTGCAGCGATTCAGGTAAACTGTTCTGTACTCGCTACTCTGGATTGCCTGCTTTGTTTCGCGGGAAATGCCGTTCGCCTCAATTACAAAAAACCATTTATTCAGGAAGAAACCGTTTTGGAATTGAAGGAAAGCCGTCACCCGGTAATCGAAAGGAATTTATCAGCAGGAGATGTGTACATCGCCAATGATTTGATTTTAGATCCGGAAAATCAACAGATCATCATTCTTACAGGACCGAATATGAGTGGTAAATCTGCCTTACTTCGGCAGGTGGCCCTGATCACACTCATGAGCCATATGGGAAGTTTTGTTCCCGCGATGCTGGCAAAAATACCGCTGACTGATAAGATTTTTACAAGAGTAGGTGCATCCGACAATGTGAGCGGAGGAGAATCAACGTTTCTGGTTGAGATGAATGAAACAGCCAGTATCCTGAATAATATTACAGCCAGAAGCCTGATCATTCTGGATGAAATCGGAAGAGGAACTTCAACCTATGATGGAATTTCAATTGCATGGAGTATTGCAGAATACCTGCATAAATCTATTTATAAACCAAAGACACTGTTCGCTACCCATTATCACGAGTTAAATGAATTAGAAAACAAATTCCCAGGCATTAAAAATTATCACATCACGAGCCGGGAATTAGGAAATAAAATTATATTTCTGCGCAAGCTCGCGCCCGGAGGATCAACACATAGTTTTGGAATCCATGTTGCAAAAATGGCTGGTATGCCGGTTTCCCTGATTGAACGTGCAAACCAGATTCTAAAACAGCTGGAAGATAGCCGGGGTGGGGAAAATACGGCCTTGAAAGATGGAGTTAAAAAAATATCCGGCCCGCAAGTGCAGCTTTCCATTTTTGATGCCCACTCACAAACCTTTGAACAAATACGCAAAATGCTTCAGGAACTGGATATTAACCGGCTTACTCCTGTGGAGGCACTCCTCAAATTAAATGAGATAAAGGGATTGCTCCAATAAATTCAACTTTATTTAAAGCTATCAAACGGAAATCGTAATTATATATAACTCAACCACCATTGTTTATGTGTTGTTTTGTAATGGTGGTACCAATTGCATATGGGATATAAAATCAATATCAGGGAAATCCATATTAAATAAACTACACCAAGTCCAAATCCGAACCGATCGGGACGAAACATAAAAGGAGAGTGTTGGGGAACAATATCTTTCGCAGGATATTTTTCAAGAAAGAAAAAAATCAGGGTAAAAAAATGGATGAGATATAAATGAATTACATAGTAAAAAAATGGAACAGTCCCAAATAGACGCAGAAATGAATATACTGAATAGCGTATCGAAATCCGGTCCAGCAATCCGAGTGCTATCATGGCCACACCAATTGTCATTGCGATATAATCAAGGGAAGGTGGATATTTTGTAAGGTTAATAAATGAAAAAAAGGAAAATAACGGATTACGTTGCTGGTACCAATGTGAAGGATCACCATATTGGTTTATGGATCGAAGGATGATGAATATCAAAAGGCAAATGGTTCCGAAAAGAAATAATAAATTTCTCCTTCTTATCGAATTAAAGTTAGATGAGAAAAATCTTCCTAATCCATAACCCAACATGAGTATGCCCGTCCAGGGCAAGAATGCATATACAATGATGCCAAAATGTTTTGGTATCAATTTTATTACCTCGAATTTCCCATAATGTGCCAAATCCCAGAAAAGTCCTACATGACCATTTCTGTTAATCTCTTCATAATCCAGCATATTATGAAAACATATAATCATCAAACCGGATATCAGGATCAGGTTGAGAGGAAGCCAGATAAGCAGACCCAGGATTATCATACTTATTCCAATTGCCCAAATCACCTGAAGGATAAGTAAATGATAAAAAGGATCAAAGGTCCAGGCAAGAGAAACAATCAGGACTTCGGCAATAATAAGCCAGCCGCCTCTTTTCACCAGAAATATGCTTAATTCCTTCGTTGTTTTTTTCTGACCAAACAAAAAGGCAGAAATTCCTGCAAGGAATACAAATGTAGGAGCGCAAAAATGAGTGATCCAGCGGGTGAAAAATAATAATGGCGTCGTGGTCAGCAGATTTGTCGGACTATCTGTGGATGCCGTATAATGAAAAAAATCCCGCACATGATCAAGAGCCATAATAATCATTACAGCTCCTCTTAATATATCGATCGAATATATTCTTTGTATGGAAGAGGTTGCTTTTGGCATTCGTAACCTTAAAATACAAAGCTGGTTGATTAGGTTGAAATAAAATTCCCGAGGTACTGACTCATTTTTGTAAATCGTTCCCATAGAGGGAAAAAATCGGTAAAAAATATAGCTGTAATAAGTTGATTATCAAATTATTACCACTTGGCATACCGGTTGGCTATAAAGAGTGTAATCAATTTTATGAAAACACTTATATCATTCATCGCCCTGATCATTACAACGACTTTCAGCTATGCCGCTATTACTTCGGATGGTGACCAAAATTCGAATCTATCCAGTGACCCAAGTGGTGGAAATATAGTCCTTACAAATTTCAAGGGCCTTTTCCTGGAAAATCAGGATGTTGATCTTACCTGGTCAACTATGATGGAATCCAACGTGGATTATTTTGAAATCCAAAGAAGTGGCGACGGAATGAATTTCGAGGATATTGATAGTGTCCAGTCGCAAATGAAGATTTCAACCAATGTATACCAGTTGCAATACAACTATACAGATACCCACCCTTTAATGGGAACTTCTTACTACAGGGTTAAAGTAGTAGGTAAAAATGGTTACACCAATCAGTCACCGGTTGTTCAGATAATTAATATTCCTGCCGAAGGAACCCGGATCTATCCGACCTTAATCCAAAATAATATGGTCTTTGTTGAATCAGATAAAAACCTGCGGGGAGCCAAATTGGAATTTTTCGATCTATCAGGTAGAAAAATAAGTGAAACCTGTTGGGAATCTTTAAGTGTTCGTCAGAATGTTCAGGTTTCAAAATCTGGAATTCTGCCAACCGGAACCTATATTGCCAGATTGACTGCCAATGGTCAGAATGTTAAAAATCAGCTGGTAATTGTTCAGGGTCATTAATAGAATTTGATGATGATTGGGTGCACCTCCGCACTTCCAATACTGAACCTATAATCCGGATTTACGCGGAAAGTAATTTTGAAACAACGGCGAATAATATCGCCAGACGTCTAATGAAAGACATCCAGGAGTTCATCTGAACTCCATTAAAATTTTCGCTCAGATGGAAAGAATTTATTTTGACAATGCAGCTACAACGCCGCTGGA
>Ga0206982_1266_pt1 | contig 11688 bp, 10 predicted proteins | sample Alteio_BWMinCont_18_FD_153493 | JGI IMG/M metagenome (GOLD analysis project Ga0206982, IMG submission 153493) | Enriched cells from forest soil in Barre Woods Harvard Forest LTER site, Petersham, Massachusetts, United States -... | ecosystem: Environmental > Terrestrial > Soil > Temperate forest >... | reverse complement strand
TGACTCTTGATGGTAATTCCTTTTTCACGTTCAAGGTCCATATCGTCCAGCACCTGGTCTTTCATTTCCCGGTCACTGATGGTGTGGGTGAGCTGCAACAGACGGTCGGCCAGGGTTGATTTTCCATGATCAATATGAGCGATAATACAGAAATTCCGGATGTTCTTCATGGGCAGTTCCCTTCATTTTTCAGGAGCCGCGAAGGTAGTGAAAAAGGCTTAAAGACGGAAGCAAGTATGGGAGTATGGGAGTATGGGAGTATGGGAATGGAGTGTCCAACTATCTATTTTCATCTTCGTACAGCTATAACTACTCAGCGTTAAGCTTTAGGCGTTGAGTGTTAGGCGTTGGGCTTTAGGCTTTCTTGTTCTATTTCCTTCAGATAGCGGACTTTTAGTCTGTCGTATAATGAATGTTTGTCGACAAGTAATGATGCCATGCTGGCAACCATTCCGGCAAGCATAAGATAAAAGATAAGGTTGTGCCGGTCGGTCATTTCCAGTACGATTATGGAAGAAGTAAATGGCGTCCTGGTGATTCCTGTTAAAAAACCTACCATTCCGGAAAGAATAAGCAGATTTGTATTTGAGTCGGTCAGATTCATCCAACCCGATAAAACGGATCCAATACATGCACCCGAGCTCAACGCCGGAGCAAATACTCCTCCGGCTGCACCGGTACTGAATGAGAAAATTGAGCCTGTCATCCTGACCAAAGGGGCATACCATGGAAGATATTTGTCGGAAGTAAATAGAACCTGTGTCATAATGGATTTGCCAGAACCAATCATTTCCGTGTTGGTCATAAAACCAAGCAGTGCAACTACTAATCCGCAGATAAGTACAAAGACTATCTTCTGGTTTTGTTTTTTTAGACGTGATCTTACATTCATAAATGACAACATAATGCGGCCTGAAAGACTTCCTCCCAAACCTGCTATCAGTGCAACTAAAATGACGCCGAGAAAAATAAAAGCGGACAAACCTTTAATAACCGGATATCCCAGGTATAGATAGGGACCAAATAATCCCTGCGCCGTTAAGCCGGCGATAATCACGGCCGTGAAAAGAGCAGTTCTGAAATAACTGATATGAGTTTTGGTTAGCTCTTCAATAGCGAAAACTATACCACCTAAAGGTGTGTTGAATGCAGCAGCCAGCCCGGCAGCTGCACCTGTCATAATCATATTTCTCTTTGAAATTTTTGGCCACCATGCGGGAAGCAGCTGATTTACTTTTCTGAAAACAGAACCGGCAATTTGTATGGTCGGCCCTTCCCTTCCCACAACACCCCCACCCAGGATCATAAAAAAACTGGATACAATTTTTATAACAATCACACGAATACTGAGTAGTTTCCTGATCTTTTCATTGTCACGTGGGTTGGCCAGTTCAATTGCAGCCATTACCTGGGGGATACCACTTCCTCCTGCGTATTTCTCAAATCGTTGTACCAACCACCATGCCAATAAAAAACAAATAGGTGTGATAATAAAAAGAAGCCAGTGAAAAGCTTTAAATACCGAACTGGCGTTGTTTTCGGCTAATAGAAATATTTTTGAATAGAATACAGCAATCAGGCCGGTAAGTAATGAAGCAATCCAGAATGGCACTGCGCGCAGTAAATTCAATTTAAGTTTTTCATTTCCTACCCGATCAAAAATCCGCTTAAACCAAATCGACATTTTTAACCGCAGACTAATTCCGTCTTTTTCATTCATGTTATAAAGATAATTTAAAGAAAGTATGGGAGTATGGGAGTATGGGAATGTGGAACGGTCTGCAGCCAACGGTCAACCTCTTTCAATTAAATCCTGCTTATTTTTGAAAAATGGAATACCAGTTGCTGGGGAAATCCCGGTTAAAAATCAGCCGGATAGGATTTGGTGCGATGTCGCTGGAATTGAACAATCCGCACAATGAATCTCTTTTGCACAATGCTTTGGATGAAGGAATTAATTTTTTTGATACAGCTGATATGTATCAGAAGGGATTGAATGAAATTTTGCTGGGACGGGCATTCCGTGAGAAAAGAAATCGAATTATCCTGGCTACCAAAGTTGGTAATCAATGGAGGGCAGATGGATCCGGATGGGATTGGAATCCTTCAAAAAAATATATTTTGTCTGCGGTAAATCATAGTCTCGAGAGACTTCAAACAGACTATATCGATTTATATCAGTTACATGGCGGTACACTTGAAGATCCTATAGACGATATTATCGAAGCTTTTGAACAACTGAAAGCAAGCGGGAAAATTCTTCATTATGGCATTTCATCTATTCGTCCGAATGTAATCAGGGAGTATGTCAAACGATCTGATATTATCAGTGTGATGATGCAGTACAGTCTGCTGGACCGAAGGCCCGAAGAAAGCATGCTTTCATTTTTATCTGAAAACAAAGTAGGTGTCCTGGCCCGGGGCTCCATTGCGAAAGGCCTGCTTGTTTCAAAACCGGCTGAGTCTTTCTTAAACTATTCTACAGAGCAGGTTGAAAAAATGAAGGCTGCTTTAAGATCCGTTTCTAACAGGTTTTCCCCGTTTGAAACGGCTACCGGATACGTATTGCAACATCCTCCAGTTTGCTCGGCTGTTATAGGAATAAGAACGAAGGAGCAGTTGCAGAATGCAATAGACGGGCGTCATTCACAAAAGCTTACTCCCTCTCAAGTAAAAGATCTCGGAGATATTTTGCCTGCAAATAAATACATTGATCACCGTTGATTATTTTTAAGTACGTCATCATAAACCTGCTGGATTGTTTTACCAATCGTTTGATATGAAAATTGTTCTTTTGCGTGTTGACTTATAAGATCTTTTTCATATAATTCATAATTCGAGATCATTTCCTTCATCGCTTCGAAAAGCCGGACTTCTTTTCCAGCTTCTACTAAAATCCCATTTTCCGGGTTAACGACTTCACGAATTCCTCCCACATCGCTTGCAATTACAGGGATACCCGTACAAAGGGCTTCCAGAATTACACAGGGCATGTTTTCATAATAACTAAACATTATCAGCGCATCGGCATTTCGCATTTCTTTCCCAACCTCCTCATAAGAAATTTCACCCGTTGTACGGATCCTTTCAGTGGACAAGACTTCAGCGGTTAATAATTTATTGACTGAACTGTTTAGAGGACCGACCAATACAAGTTCCACATCGAACCGCAAGTATAGCATATGAATAAAAGCGTTTATTATGCCTTCCGGATTTTTTGGATATAATAATGAAGAAATATGTATGAAACGGAATGTATGGGTTGTTTTCACTTCTGGGGGATAAAAAAAACGGGTATCTACAACATTCGGTATTTTTTTAAATGGGACATGCGCCCAAAATTGACTGATTTGTTTGCCAAGGGAGGCACTCACCGGAAGAACAAGAGTTGCATTTTTTAAAATCATTCTGGTCAGAAAACGTGTTAAAAATGGTTTTTTAAATAAACTATCTTTCGCGTTCGAGAAATACCCGGACCAATGTTCGGTAAGTATGTAAGGAATTTTATATTTCCATTTCATGTAAAGCGCGATCAGTCCGGCTTTCATTGCTACCTGAACGTGCACTATATCCGGAAGTTCATCTTTTTCACGGAGTTGCTTAATGAAATCTCTGTTCTTATTGAAATAATTCAAAAATGATTTAATTTTTGAAAAAATACTTTTAGCATTTCCTGAGGCCGGATAGAATAAAATATATTCCTTCAGGTTTGGCGTTCCGGACTCAACAAATAAACGTTCTGTTTTTTCTGAAAAATATTTGGGAGCATATTTCCCTACCCATAAGACATTCAAAGGCTGGTAAATCGATACCGCTTCTGCCTGTCGTTTAATAAAATCCCCGCTGAAAGGATCCGTTTCATTTGGATACCAGCTTGCCAGCCAAAGGACTTTCTTCATTTAAATGAATTTTATACAATATAGTTTTCGGGAGAAGGTTCCTGAATATCCGTTCCGATAGTTTGTCGAATCTGTGTAAGGTCAGACATGCGGATCATTAAAAAGTCTTTCCAGGGAACGGAATATTCCTTCCGGTAAATATAAATTGTATAACAATAGTAGCTAAAAAAACCGGCACTGCTCACTATGGAAGCTGATAAGACTCCGAAGTGTGGCAAAGCTATCAGGTCTCCCAGACAAATGACTGTCAGGGCCAGTAATGATCCCCGGATATTTATTTCAATTCTTTTGTTTGCTGAAAACCAGGAAGACATCGGATAATTCATTGTTACGCATAATATACCTGGAATAAGCAAAACAAAAAGTAAATACATATTATTGAAGGATGCGCCGAAAACCAGTGGAATTATATACCAGCCAAGGCAAAGAATCAAAATGCAGATCAGCCCATTGATCCAGAACAGCACTCGTATAACGGCGGTCAATTCTGTTGTGTTTCCGGTTTTTTTCAATGAAGAGAAAACGGGGAATAAAGTGGCTCCGAGAATTCCGGGGATTATAAACAACATTTGCGCAAGTTTGGAAGCCTGGATATAATTCCCCAGGTCTTTAGCTGAACAATAATATTGTACGAACCAGTAATCAACCCTGTTCACCAGAAAATAGATCAGGTTGGCAATCAGGGCAGCAAGGGAATATTGCAATACTTTTTTCAATATAGGCTGCGGCGGCATTATAAAACTGTATGATGAAGATTCCTTACTAAAAAAAACCAGCATCACAAGTATTCCCTGAAGAAAGAAGCTGGAAAAATAAATCTGTATAAAATGGGATTTTACAAATGGATTATTTTTCGCGATAATTAATAAAAGAATGAGGAGTATATTAATGGTGAACAGTATAATGTTTGGAGGGCCGAATTTTTTTTTTGCATAGAACAGTGCTGTAAAAAAAGTATTGAGCAGTACGCCAAGGATGAATAGAAAACTTACTAAAAGAAAATTTTCATGGTTTAAAAAAGCAGGATGTGAAAAATAAAGAACTATCCACCAGACCCCAAGCGCAATCAAAGAAGCAGCAGGCGTCCAGATCAAACAAAAGAGTGCCATTTGTGACGCTTCCAGATTCCCGGACGCTATGTAATAAGTTGACCCCGATTCAAGGCATACACTTACAATTAAGAGAATAAGAGCCAGGTTATTAACGATGAAAAAAATCTGCCCGCTTTTTTCTGCGGCAAAGAATCGCGCGATACAGATATTTAGAAGGAACACAGAAAAAAAATAAAGACCCCGCCATAGGATGTGATTGAGGATGAGGGTTGAGGTCTTTTTCATGAGAAAGATTAAAGATAGTGTGAGAGTGTGAGAGTGTGAGAGTGTGAGAATGTGGTTTCGATTTCATTCTCACACTCTCACACTCTCACACTCTCACACTATTATTTCAGTGCTTTAATTATCTCCAAAAATTCAGAAGCTAAAAGGGATGCGCCGCCAACCAACCCCCCATCCACGTCTTTTGACGCGAATATTTCCCGGGCATTGCCGGCTTTTACACTTCCGCCATATAAAATTGAAATCTGCTCAGCGATGGAATCTCCGTATTGATTTTTCAGAACGGACCTGATATATCCGTGCATTTCCTGTGCCTGCTCTGTACTCGCTGTTTTGCCTGTACCGATGGCCCAGATGGGTTCGTAAGCAATCACTATTTTCAGTAGTTCTTCTTTTGATAAATGAAAAAGAGACTCTTTCAATTGATTTTCTACAAAACCATTCTGTTTATTTTGTTCACGGGTTTGCAAGGCTTCGCCACAACAAAAGATGGGAGTTATTCCATTTGCCAAACATAAATTCACTTTTTCTGCCAGCATCTGATTACTCTCACTGAAATATTCCCGGCGTTCACTATGCCCGACAATACAATAGTCCAGCTCAAGGGACTTTAGCATTTCGGCTGAGACTTCCCCGGTATAAGCGCCAGATTTTTTGTCCGAACAGTTCTGGGCTGCAATGAAATAATTTTTTTTATGCTGAACTGTATCAATGGCCATTTCAAGATATGGAAATGGTACTGCAAAGACTGCGACATGATTTTCTTTCAGGGAGATTTCAGCAGACACCAAGGTTTGCAATAATGCAGCTCCCTGTTGATAGGTCAGATTCATCTTCCAGTTCGCCGCAGCAATTTGTTTTCTCATTTAAATTGTTTTTCCATGTCAAAAATATTTTTTAATTGTTTGATTTCCTCCTGGCTTAATTTCATCCCCTTAAGTTTTTTCCATTTATTTATATGCTGCATTGCTTTTTCAAAAGCATACACATTAGCACCTGAACCCCAGCTGAAAGGAGGAAGATAAGGAGGTGTAGGTCCATTTCCAAAAACATGGCAGCAGGTCCCAAGAACGGTTCCTGTACTAAAAGAAGTATTTATTGCTGATCTTGAATAATCCCCCATCATGAGGCCGCATTTAAGGCCGCCATCGACAAAAGATTTATTTAATGGATTCCAGAGTTTGATGGATCCTCCGGTGTTTTTAATATTAGAATTGGAGCTGCCAGCCCCAAGGTTACACCACTCCCCTATGACCGAATCACCAAGATAACCATCATGTGCCTTACTTGAATAACCGAATATTACAGAATTTTTGATTTCACCTCCCAATACGCAATAAGGCCCTGCAGAAGTAGCCCCATAGATTTTGGCTCCCATTTTTACGACTCCTTTTTCCCCAATGGCAAAGGGCCCGCGGATCATTGAGCCTTCCATCAAAATGGTGTCTTTTCCAATATAAATAGGGCCATTGGTGGCATTCAGAAAGCAATGTTCAACCACTGCTCCGGGTTCCAGAAAAATTGAAGATCCTGTTAGTTTATTTGTCGAAGAAATGGGTTGTGAACTGCGATCTTTTGTAATCAGAAGAAAATCATTCCTTATTTCCCTGTCATTGTAATGAATGATATCCACGATGTTTACAAGATTGCCAGATTGCTGAAAGTAATTTTCAGGATTATTTTCCGAAAGTGATCTGATAAGTGCAGGATCCGGGATAATATTAGAGGGAATTGAAAGTCCGCCTGGGACTCCCGGTTCATTTTTTAAATATTTGTTCCATTTCTCACGGATGGTTAAAATACCGCAGCGGATATCTGCCACAGAACGCATTAATGAAAAGGGGAAGAAATCATCTGAAAATGGGCCATCAACCAGTGAAAGGGAATTCATTGTTTAAAACTAATCTTAAAAACCTTTTCAAAAAAAAAGTCCCTCCGGTTTAAAAGGAGGGACTTTCTGGGCATTAAAAATATTAAGATTTTTTCTCGTAACGTTTTTTGAATTTATCGATACGTCCCGCGGTGTCCACCAGCATATTTTTACCTGTAAAAAACGGATGTGATGTATTTGAAATTTCAAGCTTGATCAATGGGTATTCATTTCCATCCTCCCATTTAATTGTTTCCCTTGAATTGGCGGCAGAGCGGGTAAGAAAACTCGTGCCATTACTCATATCCCGGAATACGACCAGGCGATAATTTTCGGGATGAAGTTTTTGTTTCATAATTTTTAATTTAGCCGTGCTCTTTATATTATGATTCCCGGCACGAAAGGGAGCGCAAAATTAAGGGTTTTCAGGGTGAAATACAAACAAAAGATGGTTGGCGGTTGATCCCGCACGTGCGGGAGCCGTTGACCGGCTGAACTTCATTCTCCCACTTGTTTTAGGCTTTGAGCTTTGGGCTTTAAGCCCTGAACCGCAGGTTCAGGATCTCATATTATCAAACTGAAGGGGAATGCCGAGACTGGCGGATTTACATAATTGGATAACGGCCTGAAGTTCATCGAGTTTTTTACCCGTTACCCGAACCAGATCATCCATAATGGCAGCCTGGACTTTCATGCCGGAATCCTTGATCAGCTTGACGATTTTTTTGGCATCTTCCTGTTTCAGGCCATTACGAACGGGGACTTCTTTTTTGGTTACTTTTCCGCTGGGGAATGGTTCCTTCGACATGTCATAAGCCAGTGGATCAATACCCTGTTTTATGGACCTGCTGATAAGTACATCTGTAATTTGTCTGATCTTCATATCGCTTGCTGCTTCCAGGTCAATTTTCATTTCTTTTTTATTCAGCTCTATAGAAACCGGCGAGTCCTTAAAATCAAAACGGTTCTGAATTTCCTTTTTAGTCACGTTAACTGCATTGTCAAGCGTTTGAGCATCAATTTTACTGACAATATCGAATGAGGGCATATACTTTAGTTAAGAACCTAAAAGTAAAATAAAAAGCCCGATCAAAATCTTCCATAAGTTTATATGTTCATATACTTCCATCAGTTTTCTTATGTGAGTAGAATCATGTTCGGCAGGAAATGAGCAAAGCACTCCCATACTCCCATACTTCCATACTCCCATACTTTCTAGTTATTTCCGCCTTTCTTCAACCTGTTTGATTCATCATCTGCTCCCCCGGAATGATGATTATTTTGCTGACCCTTAATCGCTTTACCGAATCGATAAGTAAATGTCAGGCTCAATTGGCGGCTGTCACGCGTATTATGAAATGTAGCTTCCGTTTCCTGAAAGTCAATGGTACCCCGTACCTGTTGGGTATAAAAGATATCGCGCAGGCCCAGTTTCAGGCTGGCCTTTTCTTTCATAATCTGTTTTGCAATAGCGGCAGAAGTTTGACCAAGTGGTTGAACCATAATCTGACCTTCAATTCCACTGGTTCTGTACCAACCTGATAATTCTGCGCTCCAGCCATTAGTAAACTTAAACTGATTGGTCATATTTCCCATCCCGGTTACTGCACTCACGTCCAGGTTTTCGCCATATAGTTCTCCCGTAAAATGATTGTAGTTTACATTTAAATATATCGTCGTATTCCACCATTTGGTCAACGGCAGATTCAGGCTGACAGCAAGGCCTCCGTTTTCCCTTCTTCCAATATTTCCTCTGCGAACTATGGTAGCGTGCCCATCCTGTTCAAATGTTTCTGCAAAGAAATTCTGCGTATTGCTATAATTCAAAGTTGTAGTGAATTTGTTCTTATATGTATGTGACAATTCAATATTCGTACTAAGTTGTGGCTGGAGGTATGGATTTCCAGCCTGGTAGGTATATTCATCCAGGAAAAACAAAAAAGGATTCAGGTCTCCATAATCCGGCCGGTCTATTCTTCTTCCAAAATTCAGATTAAAAGAGTTATTACTATTCAGGTCATAAGTAATGTAGGCAGTCGGAAAAGCATTTACATATGACTTTTTGAATGATGAATCGTTGTTGTTAACGGTATAAATATTTCCAAACTGGTGTCCGTCGTAGTTGGTGTTTTCTATACGCAGACCGGCCTGTAAATTCCATTTACCATATTTTTTTGTCAGGTTGATATAAGCTGCATTAATATTTTCATGGTATACAAAATAATTTGTCTTGGTCGTATCCGGAGTGTATACATCCCCGTTCACATCATAATAATACGCCTTATTGTCTGTTGATACAAAACTTGTCTTTAATCCGGCTTCCAGTTTGAAATCATTCCTGAAAGGATGTGTGTAATCTGTTTTAAAACTATAAATATTAATTGTTGAAGGGAGGTCGCCACTCAATGTATTAGATGACAGCAAATTCATATCGGGATTGTAGGTATAATTCTGGAACAACTGATTGCTCCCGGATTTATAGTAGATATAATCCGCGTCTGCTGTGAGTTCGCGTCCGCTTGAATCAAACTGTCTTCTGAAATTCAGGTTCACTGTTCCATTAGACCATATGCCATGAATATTTCCAAAAGATTGTACCAGGGAGTCTGTTACATTATTGGCATTTTTTAATGAGATATAACTTTGAGAAATATCTGTTTCATCATTCTGGTAACCGCTGAATACCACACCCAGCGTAGTTTTATTATCCAGGAAATAATCCATACCTAATTTTAAATTCAATTCGGGGGAAAGAAATTTCATATGAGTGCTCTGTGTAAAAATTGAGTTAATGTCCTTAGTCCCGGGGTCCAGGTAGTTTCTGTTTATATCAAGTTGTTGAAATCCCTGCCAGTAAGTATAGCCGCCGTTAAAGAAAATATTGAATTTATTTACACGATAATTCAGGTTCAGGCTGCCGCCGGGTTTTGCATATTTTCCCTGTGTATAAGTAAGTGTTGTAGATCCATTGAAACCTTTGCCTTTATTTTTCTTTGTTTTAATATTTATTATTCCTGAGTTACCTGCTGCGTCATATTTCGCAGAAGGATTACTCATGATTTCCAATTGGTCAATGGCTGAAGAAGGCAGACTTTTCAGATAGACCGCTAACTGGGCGCCTGACATATAGGTTGGTCTGTTATCAATCATAATCGTTACACCTTGTTTGCCTTTGAGGCTGATATTTCCATCCTTATCAACGGATACACCCGGGGATTTTTCCAGGACATCCATGACTGATGTACCTGCATTGGCGGGGGAAGCATCCACATTTACAAGGATGCGGTCAGATTTCTGTTCAATGAATGGTTTTTTGCCTACTACTGCGACAGATGCCAGTTCATTATTTTGCTTTTGAAGAATAAAAACGGGAAGTTCAATTGTTTTCATTCCTGAAACGATAGTAAAAATGGTTTCATCCACCTTTATGTGGCCAATTGCCGATATCCGGACATGATAGTTCCCGGCTGGAATCGCGCTAAAACTAAATCTCCCTTCCTTATCGCTTACTTCATTTTTAAAAGCAAGGGTATCGTTCCCCTTTATCAGGGAAATGCTTGCTGCATCCAGTGGTGCCTTGTTTTCATCCTGAATTGATCCTTTTACCATGGTTTGTGCATTCAGGTAACCTGTAAATGCCAGTAAAAGCAGTGTAGTAATGATTTTCATGATCTTTAGTTTGGCTTGGTACTATTGTTAGATGATTACAGTACAAAGATTGGTACTAAGTATAACATAGAACAATGCAATATGTTGGAAGGCTTATTTTGTAGATAATCGGAAATATTCAACCATGGAATTGGACGTAGTGAGAAAAAAGATGTTTCAGTCCGGGATTATATTTTGGATAAAAGCGGAGATTTAAGGACCAATGGAAAAGCGGGAAGCCAGTTAGGCGCTCGGCGTTAAGCGTTAGGCGTTAAGCGTTCAGTTTTAAGTCGCTGTTGCTTTTTAAGGTAATAATATAGAAAGCCACCACCAATAATCAGCAGAGTGGAAATGATTTCAGCCTGAGTTGGGTGAAATCCAAATATCGAATACCGTGTATTCACTCTGATCTTTTCAATAAAGAATCTTTCTATTCCGTTTATGATAAGGTAAAACGCAAACAGCGTTCCGGGTACCTGGAATTTCTTTCTTACTGACCAAAGAAGAAGGAATAATCCAATACAAATAATGGTTTCGTAGAAGGGGGTTGGGAAAACGGGAACAGGAAGATAACTGCAATAAGGTCCTGAGCAATTCGGAATCTTAATACCTGCTCCAATCACATTATGCGGATAGGGATACCCGAAGAGCCAGTTTGGAAGAAATGAAGGACCTTTTACTGAATAATGAGGTACGTCCAATGTGTGGAATTCACTCATAAAATAATCTGAATTTCTGCCCAGTTGAAATTGAAAGTTTTGTGCAGTAGCAGGAATGGATTTCAGATTTTCGCTTACTGCATAGGCACTGTTTGGAATTCCCCAGTCACCGTCACCCGATACCTGGCATCCAATTCTGCCGGTACCGTAAGCCAGCATCAGTGCAGGCGCGGCAGCGTCGTTCAGGTACCAGAATCCTATTTTATGTTTTCGTGCAT
>Ga0206982_1264_pt1 | contig 11724 bp, 13 predicted proteins | sample Alteio_BWMinCont_18_FD_153493 | JGI IMG/M metagenome (GOLD analysis project Ga0206982, IMG submission 153493) | Enriched cells from forest soil in Barre Woods Harvard Forest LTER site, Petersham, Massachusetts, United States -... | ecosystem: Environmental > Terrestrial > Soil > Temperate forest >... | reverse complement strand
ATTCAGACGCCAGATGCAACATTTAAAAATAAAGTGCGTCTTATGATCAATGGAAACCGGGCATGTATTGTTCAGATAAGGACGTTTCCCAATGGTTTTTAATTAGATCCTATTGACTTGCAATGTTTTATAATTGGGAACGTATAAGACAGCGTTAACAATTAACAATTGACAATTAACAATTAAAAAAGTGTTTAAGAACAATTTGAAAATCGCCTGGAGAAATCTGCTGAAAAGCAAGACCTATTCCTTCATCAATATCCTGGGCCTTGCAGCGGGTATGGCCGTGGCGATGATTATCGGTTTGTGGATTTCTGATGAGCTTTCTGCTAACAGGCTGTTTAAAAACTACGATTCGGTTTACCAGGTCATGATGCATCAGACCTTCGACGGAAAAAGAGGCACACAGACTGCCCTTCCATATCCACTGGGTGAAGAACTGAAGGCAAAATATCCGGATATGAAGGGCGTGGCCATGTGCGACTGGGGACAGAATCATTCATTGGTATATGGGAACAAAAAGATCAGCAAATACGGGCACTATATAGGGGAGGATGCCGTGAGTATGTTTTCCCTGAACATCCTAAGTGGTGACAAAACCCCCCTGCATGATCCTCGTTCCATTGTACTGACCGATGAAACGGCTAAAGCACTTTTTCCAAATGAAAATCCCCTGAATAAAATAGTCAGACTGGACAATACGGTCGACCTGAAAGTTACCGCTGTGGTTTCCAAACTGCCCAAGAATAGTTCACTCCAATTTGATTACCTGATACCCTTTCAATTGCAGGAAGCTATATATTCCTGGGTCAAACAATATCATAAAACCAACTGGGGAAATAATTCATGGCAGGTTTATGTTCAGCTGAATGATCATGCCACCGAAAAAGCTGTGGATGCAAAAATTAAGAATGTGGTGATTACACATTTTACGGATGAGAATACTCTTAAAAGTGTCAAACCCGAAGTCTTCATTCATCCCTTGTCCAAGTGGCGCCTGTATGGCGATTTTGAAAATGCTGTAAATACAGGCGGCTTTATAAAATACGTGAGAATGTTTGGCATTTTGGGTCTTGTCGTATTGCTTATAGCCTGTATTAATTTCATGAACCTGAGTACGGCGCGCTCAGAAAAGAGAGCTAAAGAAGTAGGTGTTCGTAAAGCAGTAGGCTCAGACCGCGGACAGTTGATCCGCCAGTTTCTCAGTGAATCTCTTTTTATTTCCTTTCTGTCATTTCTGTTTGCCCTGGGGATTGTAGCCCTCGCACTACCTTATTTTAACAGGCTGACTGAAAAAGAAATGAGTCTTCAACTCGGTAGTCCCGTATTTTGGATCGTGATGATCGTTTTTACCTTGCTTACGGGACTATTGGCGGGCAGTTACCCGGCATTTTATCTTTCATCATTTAATCCGGTCAACACACTAAAAGGAAATTTGAATATTGGCAGATCGGATGCATTACCCAGGAAAATACTCGTGGTTTTACAATTTGCCAGTTCTGTTATTTTGATGATTGGCACCACGATCATTTACCAGGAAATTCAATATGGTAAAAACCGGCCGATTGGTTTTGATAACAAAGGATTGATTTCGGTGGACTGGTCGGACGATATCAGTAAAAATTACGAAGCGCTGCGCGCGGATCTGCTGAGCTCGGGGGCCGTTATTTCCGTGTGTCAAAGCAATTCACCGCCTTCCGATATTTATAGCAACAACAACGGATGGGAATGGAAGGGCAGCCAGCCGGTTGAAAAAACCGTTATCTTCTCTACGATTGCTACCGCTTACGACTATACGAAAACCATCGGCATTAAATTAATTTCGGGCAGGGACTTCTCACGTGATTATGCCGATTCCAATTCGGTAATCCTGAACGAGGCTGCAGTGAAACGAATGGGACTTAAAAATCCGATTGGAGAACCATTGAAATGGAATGATGGTAAAATGACTGTGATTGGTGTGATACCCGATATCCAGATGGAATCGCCCTTCCGTCCCATTTCACCACTGACTATTATTTTCAATAAAAACTGGGTAAGTTTCGTGAACATTCGGATGAATCCAAAAATGTCAGCATCAGATGCCATTAAAAGGATTCAACCCATTTTTGACAGATACAATCCGGCCTTCCCCTTTATATATCGTTTTGCCGATATAGAATATGCGAAAAAATTTAATTACGAAGAACTCGTAGGCAGCTTGGCCGCCATCATTGCAGTGATCGCGATCTTCATTTCCTGTCTTGGACTTTTTGGACTGGCTTCTTTCACCGCAGAACAACGCGTCAAGGAGATTGGTATGAGAAAAGTATTGGGCGCGAGTGTACTCAGTCTCTGGCAATTGCTTTCGAAAGATTTTGTAAAACTGGTATTAATCTCCTGCGTCATTGCTGTACCAGTCGCTTGGTATTTTATGAACGAATGGCTTAAAGATTATAAATACAAAATCAATATTGGCGCAGGGGTTTTTATAATGGTGATTGCATTGTCTATCATCATTACCCTGATTACAATTACCTCAAAGACAGCGGCAGAACTACTTATTCAAAATAAGCCACTCATAAATTTTCACGTAATTGGAAAGCTGGACAGATTGGTCCTTGGAGATAAAATAGAGTTTGCTTTGGTAATAAAAAACTGCATTATTGAAGATCTCGATTTACCAGCGTACGCTCGCTAGCATAGTAACACCGTGCTCAGTAAAGGCAAAAGGTAAATATTTGCCGGTGCGGTTTTTTGGCATATTGTCCATCTTCACAATTTGTGATGATTAATTGACTATTTTATATTATTAAAAGATCAAGTTCTACATACATGCTGAACAACATTCCCGCGATCGCCATAGTCATAATTGTTTTTGTTTTTATCGCAAGCCCCTGGATACTCAATAAAATAAAAAGTAAACAAGCCACTCCTCATAAATCAAATGTGGCGACTGCTGCAGACATGGAAATTTTAGATCTGCCCGTTTCATTTGGATATAAATGCATGTGGTTCGCAATAAAATCTGTTCATACAGAAGAGCTGATAAAAACCCTGAACCTTTCTAATATCAGACCTTGCAACTGGCAGATGGGCATAGAAAAAGCATAAGAAAATTCTGTATATATCACACCCCCAATCAATGGCTGGACACTTGCCTGTGGCCGTGGGCTACCTCATGGTGACACAAAAGAAGGAATAGAATACGTCAAGAATATTTTACAAAATTTGAGTGAGGACTATGGAGAAGCACAGTTTTTTTGTACGCATCGGGTAACCGAATATCATTGCTGGATAAAAGCAGTTGAAAGAAATGTCCAGCGTGTTTATTCTTATCTCGGTGAAGCAAACGAAAATATTATGATTGAAGGTAAAGCCACTGAATTTGAAAAAACACTTCACCTGGTAAATACATTTTCAGTGGAAGCGGGCGAAAAGAATTATTTTGAACGTGAGGATATTACTTTACCCGATGAAGAAATCGTAATGAAAGTTGCAGAAAGCTGGAGCATTAATCCATCAACACTTGAAAACAGGAACGATATCTTACCTGCATTGGGATTGTTGGGGGATCGATAACAGAACGATAAGCCTAGAAGGTCGGGTTCTTATTCTACATCATATGAACTGTCTTCAACAATCAACGGTATAGGTACAGGAACGGGTTTGTGAACAAGATGTCCTTTCACCCAATGCTCAAGTTTGAAATTGAGCGGTTCAAGCAATGAGGCTAAAATTACAAGAAAGAGCATTTCCCATATTGGGTTTTCATTTGTCAATCGACTAACATAGGGATAGATCAGATCTGTAATGAATTCAAAAAACAGAAGCAAACTTAAAACACCAAGAAATTCAACAACACGGGGCTTCACTTTTGTTCGGCTTAGAAGAAGGACTCCTACAAAGAAAATGGGAATGAAAACTGCGATGGCCGTAAGCTGGAGGTTGCGTATTGCATCTTCTTCTGCCTTCTTCTTAAGTTCCGCAGCTTTGGCAATCTCTTCATTCTTTTCGGATTCATACAGCATTTTTGCCTGCAGTGATTTTTTCGAATTTTCCTCATTTATGAGGCTGTCGCGATAAATAATATACATTTTATAATTCTGATAAGCCTGCTTGTAGTTCCCGCTGATGCTATCCAATAATGACAGTCCCATATAACTATCTCTGAAAATATTATTGTTTGCGCTATTTGCAGGCAGTTGCAAAGACTTTTTAAAACATGATCCCGCTGCTGAATATTTTTTCAACCCGATTAATGTGAAACCTAATTCATTATTTATTAAAGCAACGGAGGTTTCGTCTTTTTTTCCTTCATAATAGTTAAGTGATCCCTCAAAAGATGTAATAGCTTCATTGAAATTCTTTATGGCTTCATAATTATCTCCGGATGCATTTGCCCTTTCACCTAGCTTTTGATAATTCTCTCCAAGAGAATTAATAGTCATTGGTATTCCCCAAGGAGCTGAGGTAATTAGTTCACGAAAAATCCTGAGCGCATCAGAATCATACTTCAAAGCCTCTGTATATTTACCCATGCTTGTGTATAACTCTCCAAGCACATCCATGGATTGCGCCATATCGGCCCGTATGTTTAATTCCGTTCTCAATTTCAACCCGGCCTGAAGATTTTTGAGGGCATCAGAATCATCATGGAGATTCATATAATTAAATCCAATCGTATGGAATGCATTTGCCATTTGCTCCTTATCGCCTATTTCTTCAAAAAGCTTTAATGCCTTATATATATTCGTCGATGCATCGCCATAGGAATCCAGTTGTTCATAACAAAGTCCTATCTGCAGATAGGATTCGGCAATTTTCTTTCTGTCTTCCAGTTTACGATAAAGATTCAGTGACTTGTTATAATTGCTGAGCGCATCTGCAAATAAATTCTGTCTGTCATAATTATGTCCGTACCATAAATAGGTAGTCGCGATATACTTTGTATCATTTATTTCCTGGAAAATGTTTAGTGCAGTATCAAGATATTTATTCGATTCGCGATAATTGCCCTGGTTATTGTTAACCTGACCTATTTTAAGATATGCAATCCCCCTGCCTTTATTAAATCCGATTTTACCGGATAAAGAAAATCCTTCCAGGGCATATTTCAAGGCCTTTGTATAATCCCGTTCCTTATGTCGAAACTCCTCACATAACGCATATAGCGTATTCACTTTGCCGGTATCGTCATTTTGCCTTTGTAAAACCTTATTGAGCGAGTCAATTGTTTTGCTCTGTGAAAAGCCGGGAGAAGCACAAAGCATATACACAAAAAATAAAAAAGATTTACCCAAATTACTTTTCATTTTAAGTAAAATTTATTAGTAAAGCAATAAAGGAATAAGATATTGAACTCTTAAGGGGATTACCAGTTAAAAATTGCTCCAATACTGTATATATCCGATTTAGAAACGTCCATCGCTTTCATATAAGAAAAGCGAAGTTCAAAGTTATGATGCCGATCCCTCGCGATACGAACCCCTGCATTAAATACCGGCCCAAAACCACTTTCACCAATTGCAACATCGTCACCACTATTATCAGTAAATGGATTAGAATGATATCCGTAACCAAAACCTGCAAAAAATCCAAACCTGCCCGAAACTTTTTTATTAGATCCTGCCCCGTAGTTATAATTAATCATCAGAGGTGCGTCTAACATCCATCCAATCGTTGTGTTGTTCTCTATTCCGGCCTGGGTATTATAAATGCCGGCATAAGCAAAGCTTAGTGGCAGACCTACTGTTAGAGATGAATGATCTTTTTCTAAAAAGCTAAATTTCGGAGAATATAATATACCCACTACAGGATTTACTGAGTAACCTGGTAAGGATTGCATTACAAGATTGACACCCAGTCCCTGCATAAACGTCTGTGAAAAAGCAAATCCAGACAGACTTAGCGCTATGGATGTAAGTATATATTTCCTGTACATTCAAAAAAATTTACCAACACACCAAATCACAAGTGAAAATGAATTCAGGATAACAGATCAGTAGTCTCGCAGGGAAGAGAATAATAAAATTAGCGAAAAGTTTTGTTCATCAATTTTCCGATGGCTACAAACAATAATGAAAGCAACAAAAATGCAACTATCAATCCGACATCATTTAGAAGTACCTTAAAAAATCCAAGCTCATTTATATCAATAAATGGATAAGGATAAAAACCGGATAACGCTCCCCGGGTTAAGACACACAGTATATAAACAACCGGATATATCATCCAGGGAAAAATACTTTTCCATTGCAAACCGCTTTTGGGAACAAATATCAACCAATACAAAATAGAAAATAATGGAATAAACGTATGGAGTAATTCATCAACAATTAACTGTAATCCTTCAGGATTCCATAAATGGCGCAAAAGCAGGTTGTATGCTATCCCAACAAATGTAATATAAGCTGCAACAGCGGTCATCACTCCGGGTCGTGAAAAGAATACTCCCAGATTAGATTTCGGCTTTAGTAAAAGATTAGTAAAACATAAAGCAACAAGAATATTGGTTAGGATAGTAAAATAACTAAAAAATCGAATGACTATTTCAGACAACGGAATCGATCTATTAACAACATTGAGATAAAACTGAGATACAACCGTAAACCATACGATGATGGCACAAATAGACAAATATATTTGCGTTGCTTTTGTACTCATAAACTGGCCATGACTTAATTCTATTAGTCCAGAACCTTCACCATGATGTTTTTGAAATGCACTTCACTTTTCGGATCGTGTCCCTGCAAGGCAAAAGTGCCGGAGGAGAGAAAATGATTTGTTTGTCCTGGTTCGGGTTTGTAATCAGCTGGTTCGGTATAATCCACCACCGTTTTGTCGTTGAGTTTTATGATGACGTGTTTCCCTTCCACTTTTATGTATTCCGTGAACCATTCCATGTCTTTCACATATACTTCTTCTATGTTTACCACATCGTATAGGCTGCCGGTTCGTTTCCAGTCAGTATGCGAATTGTTTACCTGCACTTCGAATCCTGTATCAGGCCAGCCGCTTTCCTGGTATTGGGTATGAAAATAAATACCTGAATTCGCGCCGGGATAAGTCATGACATCCGCCTTCAGTTCGAAATTTTTAAAGACATGATTATTATAATCGCCTACATAAAACAAATGAGCTGTGGGGCCATGCACGACGATCTGGTTGTCCTTAACGGAAAATGTACCCGCGTTTTTTCCTACTTTCCATCCGTTCAGCGAATGGCCGTCGAACAAGGATACCCATTCCGGTGAAAATAATTTGCCGTGCCGGAATGCGGTAAGCGCAACAAAGATTGCTGACAACAAGATCCATTTTTTCATACTGAATGTATTATTGTTTGTAAGCTAAGACATTTTCTTCCGCCAACCGTGCCTGTTGGCAGGCGCCTGCAAATACTTCAATTCCAATTCCAATGAATTTCAGAAGAATTAGTTCGCAATAAATGGGGGTGTACTAACATCAGTCCATCAGCTTCTCCAGTACTTATGCAAATGCCCACTTTCTCCATACAACGGATCCTTCAGGGGAACAGTTAGTTTTTTTATATTTTTATCCGTACGAGGCCGCTCTCCCGATTTTCCAAGGTTTATATCGAAATCAGCACCGTCAGGATATGCTCCTATACATTTAAAATCGGCGGTTGCTCCGATATTGCGATGTGACACGCCCGCTGGAATAATCAGTACATCTCCCTTTTCCAATAATAGTTGTATGCCGCTATCTCCACCCAATAACACGTGACAATTGCCGGCATAAACGCCCATCACCTCATGGGTTATACTATGATAATGATTGTAATCATAAATACCGTTTCGCCAGGAGCTATACCAGCTATTCTCATCAAATACCTCTTCGATAATTCCCGGTGCATGATCATTGGGCAATATAAAAGCGGCCTTGTAAAGCAAAACCGGTAAAACGGAATTCGGGAAAATACCATTGTCTGTAAGAAAATAGTGGGGTATTTTTTCTGGCAGGTCGGCGAGCGTTTTAATTATCTTATTCTTCATTGCAAAAGTAATTTTCACAACTTCAAAAGAGCATCGGCATTCCCATGCGCTATCTTTTCAATCTGACCAGCATCAAGCGGGATCGCATTCAGAAATTTTTTGCCATGTTCATTTGTACCGAAGGGATAATCTACCGAAAACATAATATGGTCTATTCCGAAGGTTTCTATTGCCGTCATGAGCGGGGGATTAGTGAAAATGCCGCTCGTGGTAATAAATACCTGATCAAGCAAAGTTTCAATCACCCTGCGTTGGTTGATACCCATCAGACCGGGGATGAACTGACTATCGCATCGCACCATCATCATCGGGAGCATTTCACCCATATGGCCAATGATCAGTTTTAATTTTGGAAAACGATCAAAGGTTCCGGAGATGATCAGCCGCAGCACATGGATGGCTGTTTCAGAATGCCATCCCCAGCCCGATATGGACAATAACATTCCCGATTGCTTAGGGAGACCATTGTAATAAGCATCAAAAACAGCTTTTGGCGGCAGGCCGGGATGTAAGTAAATCGGAACATCCAGTTTTTCTGCCCTGGCCAATATAGGTTCAAACATTTTGTCATCTAAAAACTTCCCCTGGGTGAGCCCATTAATTAAGGCTCCTTTGAATGCGTATGTCTTAACGGTTCTCTCGAGTTCATCGGCTGCTGCTTCGGGGGCAGTCATGGGCAGGTGAGCAAATGCGGCGAACCGATCCGGGTGAGCACTTATTTTCGCTGCAATGGCATCATTATATTGGGAAGCAAAAGCAGGTCCGTCTTCAGCATTTAACAGATCGGCGCCAGGCCCTGCCACAGATAATACCTGTACAGTGATACCATTCTGATCCATCGATTGTAAGCGTGCACCTGTAATATCTGCCAGTTTTGGAGCTAATATCGCCATCACGGGAGAACGTTCAAAACTATTAGCCGGCAATAAAGCTTCCGGTATTTGTTTTACTAATTCCGGGAAAGTAAGGTGTTCTTCCAGTGTTACAATGCGCATTACAATTGAATTGAAGTCACCGGTTATGATGATGCAATTTTCCTGCCTTCACCATATCAGAGGCTGGCATATCAATTGCAAATCTCAAATATATTATTCACAATTAAAACTTGCAAAATGCCAGACAAAACAACGATCGACAAAGCCATGGAAGATAAGAGAGAGGGAAAATCAGCCAGTACGCAGGCCGGTGAATTCGTGCATGATGAAATAGAAAAGATCCGAAAGGGTGAACATGGTGCCAGGTCTGCAAAACAGGCCATTGCAATCGGACTATCTGAAGCACGCAGGGCCGGTGTAAAGCTCGCGCCGCCTAAAAAAGGAACCGTGCCCGAGAAAACCCGCATCAATGCAGAACGTGAATCCGAAAAAGGATTAAGACATGAGCCCATATCCCGGACAAGGTCAAGAGCAAGTATTAAAGCCCTGAAAAGAGAGCCTGCTTCTTCTGTCTCAAAAACAGCCCTTTCTCGTCAGGCGAAATCAGCAGCTAAAAAAAGGACTCCGGAAAGCCGTTCTGCTTCCGCAAGAAAAGCAGTAAGGACAAAAAGGGCTCAGTAGTTCTCTTCTGAAAGAAAAGCGGTAAAGACGAAAAAATCTCAGTTGCTCTTTCAGATGGATACAAGTTTCGCGGAATTCAAATTTCCTGTTGACTGTTCCTTCAGGTCGAGGGCAAATTGCCGGATTGGAGGTAGCAACGCCTGAAGACTTTCTTTCATCGTCTTCATATCGTTCTGCCATTTCCGTTTTACTTTTATTAAAGCACGCTCTTCAGAAGCATGTATTATGTTGTATTTCTTTTCCAGACTGGTGACGAAGGAATTGCTATCATGAAGGGTTCCTATTTTAGACTGAACGGATTTAATGAACTTTTTATGTGTTTTTAAAAACCCCCTCAGCGGTTTTTCTCCATTTTTACCCAGGGGAAGAACATATAAAATTGATTTAAGTATTTTTCTCAGTTGATGCAGGGACCGGATATCAGAAATGATATCCTTTGCTAACAAATCCAAGATGGACGAAGCACGGACGGCCAAAAACTGTTGCCATATATGGGAGGATAATCTGACCCCCGGATGTTTTACAAAATCTCTTAATTTGAATGATGGATATTCCTTGCGTTTTTTGCACAGTTTCTTACTGGCTTTCTTTTTAGAAGATGTAAGATGTTTTAAAAACAGGTTTGGTTTGGATAATTTTTTATTATTTGTGATCGATTGTATGGCACGCATCTCCAGTTCGAACTTTCTTACTCTACCAGCTTCATGATAAAGTTTTTCGAGGCGATCCGGAATTTCTGACCGGGCACCAGCATTCTTTTGAATCGTCAGGAGTTCTACAAAGGCTTCGAGATGTTTTACTTCGAGCCGTAAAAGATGAATGATTTTAAGTGAGGGTTTCTTTTTGGATTTGAGGAAAGCGTTCATTTTTACCAGTCGTTTCTTTATTTTTTTCTTCATTCTCATTGGATAAATACATAACGATGAGTAAGGTAAAAAAAACCCGGATATATCCGGGTTTACATTTTCAGAAAGTCCATGTAAAGTCAATATGTTTAAACAAATTCTCCTTCCGAGAGTACGCGCGTTTTACCATTCGGCATTTTCATGAGTCCTTCTAATGTAACAACAACTCCATTTTTTAAAACAATCGGACTGGTTAACATGATAAAATTACCGTTATCGACTAAAAATAATTTCCCCTTGCGGATAGTAATTTGGTACGATTCGTTTGAATCGACTGGGGGAATAGAATAGGTCCTCATCGCTTAGGGCTTGTCATTACCAGATGCAAATTTTATGCCTACGACTTAAGGTCAACTGAGCCAAAAACTAAAGGAATCAAGCCTGAATTTATATTTTATCAGCACCTGCCTGCCTGCATGCGGGGTTGGCAGGCGGCCCGGCAGGGTTGGCATGAATTTTTCTGTAATCGTATTAGAAGTTTCTGGCAGGAGGTGGTCTGTAAAACGGTCTGAGATTAAACTCCCATGACCTGATCTGGATAATATCAGCGAAGGAAGAAGGAAGCTACGGGGACTCCGGTAATGCCGGAGTCTTTTTTTATGAGGGTGTTTTAACGGTGGAATAAACCGTGAATCAGCGCATATCTTGAACTGGCAAATTAATATCTTGAACCTGAGTGCCTTTAATAAGAAAGTAATTTTACATCAGCATGGATGAGAAATCTTTTTATGATTTAGATTATATCATTCAGAAAGTACATATCGTGAAAACTGAAAACAATCGTAACTTTAATTTGTCATATTTAAAACTTATGAACAACTTAAACGATAAGACTACCACAAAGAATAATGCTTCTAAATTTACTAAACTGCCAGGGGTTGTTGATGAACAGGTAATTCCATCGGAACCCCTTCTTATTAAGGAAAATTCACAATATGTTTCCAATAAGAAGGATAAGCACAAGGTGGCAAAAATAAAAAAGAAGCAATAATCACTACTCATTAAAACAAATTGTTACTGAGCAACTATCTTGTAAACTTTCCCGCTGGTTCCCTGGGGCCCAAGCTGTCCTGAAGTCATAATATAAAGTTCGCCACTCTGGTCCTCTCCGAAACTTTTAAGAAACTGTCCAAGATCTGTTGGATATCCATTCAATGTAAGCGGAGTAAAAGTCCACATGCCGCTAGTAGTTGGAGTCGCTATAAATAATTTGCCGGTAGCATTTCCATCTGCAGAGAGCATGCCATAAATATATTTCCCCTGAAAAGC
>Ga0206982_1259_pt1 | contig 12051 bp, 10 predicted proteins | sample Alteio_BWMinCont_18_FD_153493 | JGI IMG/M metagenome (GOLD analysis project Ga0206982, IMG submission 153493) | Enriched cells from forest soil in Barre Woods Harvard Forest LTER site, Petersham, Massachusetts, United States -... | ecosystem: Environmental > Terrestrial > Soil > Temperate forest >... | reverse complement strand
ACTGCAGCACGAAAGTATTAATTATTTCTTCCAGCAGGCTAATCCTGCTAATGGACTTATTGCAGACAAAACAGATCTCGATTCACCCGCAAGCATTGCTGTGGTGGGCATTGCGCTGAGCTGCTATATAGTAGCCGATAAACAAGGTTATCTCACTCGGCCTGAAGCTGCTAAGAAGACGCTGACTACATTACGTTTCTTCAGGGATGCACCTCAAGGTACGGGCCAATACGATACAGGATACAAGGGCTTCTATTATCACTACCTGCATATGGAAACCGGCCAAAGGGTATGGGAAAGTGAACTTTCTACTATCGATACGGCGTTACTAATTGTCGGTGCGCTCACCTCACGCGCATACTTTGACCAACAGAATGATGTGGAAACTGAAATAAGGGAAATAGCGGATGACCTGTACCGTCGTGTAGATTGGCAATGGGCATTAAATGGTGGCAGTACAATTAGTCACGGCTGGAAACCTGAAAGTGGATTTATTAACTATCACTGGAATACCGGATATAGCGAAGCCATGATCTTGTATATACTGGCCATGGGGTCACCCACTTACCCCATTAGCGAAACCGGTTACAAAGAATGGACATCTACGTTTGAATGGAAGGAATTATATGGCATTCATCATTTATACGCCGCACCACTGTTCATACACCAATTATCACATTTATGGATAGACTTTAGAGGAATACATGATGACTTTAACCGGAAGGTAGGCATAGATTATTTTGAGAATAGCAGGCGCGCCGTGCATATACAGCAACAGTATGCCATTGAAAATCCGCTTGGGTTTAAAGGCTATGGAAAAACCTGTTGGGGACTTTCTGCGAGCGATGGACCCGGACCCGCCAAGCTGATTGTAGATGGCAAGCAGATTACTTTTTATAACTACATTGCCCGCGGTATCAACTGGACCGACGATGGGACATTATCTCCGTGGGCTGTAGCTGCTTCGTTGCCTTTTGCACCAGAGCTGGTATTAGAATCCTTACGCTATGGAATAGAGAACCTCAACACAATAAAAGGTGACTCTGGTTTACACGCGAGCTTCAACCCTACCTTCCCAGACAAGACAGACAAATTGAAAGGCTGGGTGTCACCACTCCAATTCGGACTTAACCAGGGGCCCGTAGTGCTGATGCTGGAGAACTACCACACAGGACTGATATGGGATGTGGTAAAGAAATGCTCCTATATAACAAAAGGGTTGCTGCGAGCAGGTTTTGGCGGGGGGTGGCTTGACAGTAAAAAAGAAAATAATGAGTAGCTGAAAAAAAAAATACAACACCCTATATACTGCCCTCGTACATGGGGTATATATGAATCTAGATACTTAAAACAATGGCAACTGCCCGTTCTTTACTCTTCTAAAGGCTGTCAGGTTCCAGTCCATTTTAGTTTCGTTCAGGTGGTATTTCCGGCAATACAGATCGAACTGGGTCTTTATCAGTTCTGCAAATTTACCGTCACCTACTATGCGGTTGCCCCAGCGACTGTCATTCACATTCCCTTCATGGCAGGCGCATATCAGGTTCCATACTTTCTCTGCCCTGTCTGGGAATGCCTTGTGCAGCCAGTCATGAAATATACCACCTATTGCACCGTTCAGCCTCACTACAGTATAGCCTGCCCACTTGGCACCAGCTTCAGATGCTGCTTTCAGCACATCGTGCATGTGGTTATCATTCAATCCCGGTATCAACGACGCATTCATTATGCCGGTAGGTATGCCTCTCTTCGATAGTGTTTCCACCACATTCAACCGCGACTTGTAGCTGGCAGTACGTGGTTCCATTTTCCTTCTCAGGTCTTCATCAAGCGATGTAATGGATGAGAATACCCGTACCAGGTTCAGCTTGGCCAACTCCTGTATAATATCAAGGTCGCGCAGCACCAGTGCGTTTTTAGAGAGTATGCCTACAGGGTTCCTGAAGTCCAGGCATATCTCCAGCAGGTGCCTGGTAATACGCATTTTGCGTTCTATTGGCTGGTAACAATCTGTATTGCCCGATAGGGAAATAACTGCCGGTTGCCAGTTCTTATTCTCAAAAAACTTGCGCAACAGGGCAGGCGCATTTTTCTTCACCACTATCCTGCTTTCAAAATCTACCCCGGCGCTATAGCCCCAATACTCGTGGCTGTTACGGGCATAGCAGTATATACAACCATGCTCGCAGCCCTGGTAGGGGTTAGCACTGTACATCATGCCCACATCAGGGCTTTTCACTTCGTTTACAAGGGTCTTGCTATCATCCAGTATATACTCTGTTTTCCGGGGTTCCTGCTCCCAGTCATCAATACCTTCTGCATGCTCCTGCACATAAGCTCCTTTTAAAAAACGGTTCTTGGGGTTGTATTGTGCTCCCCTTCCTTTCTCAAACCTGTCATTAGCCTGTTGGTTTACCATGTCTCCCGGTTTTATCGGTTATTCGTCATCTTCATCATCCTCAATAGCGTACTGGTTAAAGTTGTTGGCGTACATATCTTTTACCGATCCAAAACCAATGGCATCGCGCATTACCTTAGGTTCAAACAGCTCAGATGCCTTACGGATGATGTTCTTACCATAGGTATCCTTAATGTTATACACCGCCTTCCGCAACACGTCTTGCCGTATGCGGTTATCAAAAAGACTGTACTGTACGCACATGTCGCTGCTGAATTTTTGTATGCCCACCCCCATCTGCGCTACCTGGCTGGTAAATATGGTCTCTATATTCCTGTCGGCCTCCATCTGGTTTACCTTCTGTAGTATGTACCTGCGCAGTTCCATTGCATCCTGTACCGGCTGTGTAAACTTTATGGTTATGTCCCACGATGTATAGTTGTGATACCGGATAAAGAAAGAAGCCTCATTGCAAAACACACATTGTTTCATCAGGCGCTGCTCCAGCTTGGTGCATAAAGAAATAAGCATACTGTCCAGCGCTTGCCTCGACTCGCTCTGCTTACGCGATATAGTGCGGGTGGCACTCATAGTGCGGAAGTTGTTGGAATACAGATCTACCTCGCCAAAGTTGAGCCGTGTATGCCAGTAATTGCCCACCACACCACCAAAAGCCTTGCGCAATAGTGCAGGTGAAGCATGCCGCATCTGCAATGGGGTCTTGATACCTATCATTTGCAGCCTACGTTCGTTGCGGCTGGCTATACCCGGCAGGTCTTTAAGGGAAAGCTTTGCCAGTTGTTCATCAATATTCTCGCGGGTTATCTGTACCAGGCCATCGCGTTTTTGCAATTCTGTACCCAGCTTGGCCAAAAAGGAGTTCGGTGCAATGCCTATGGAACACTTCAGGTAATCCATTTTTTCATCTCTGGTAATATCGGCCTTTATTTGTCGGCCCAGGGCCAGCATATCCTTATATACCAACCTGTAATTGGTCAGGTTTAGGAGTGCCTCATCAATACTTTTCACCATCACATCGTTGCAATAGTGTTGTAGTATATCTACAATGCGGATGTGTAATTGACGGTACTTGGGCGGCCTTGCCAATACGGGTATTATTTGCGGACAAAGCAGTTTGCAATCGTTTAACCGCATACCCGTTTTCACACCAAAATCTTTAGCTTCTTTAGAAGGGGCAATAACACAGGCGGTAGCACTAGGGTGTGTAATAACACCAACCGGCTTACCACGCAATTCCGGTCTCAGCTGCTGTTCACAACTGGCAAAGAAACTATTCATGTCAACATACATGACAATAGTATCCTTTACCGCTATGGAATTTTCTGAATATTGCATATCTCCAGTGTAAAGATAGCAATAATGTCAATTAAATTGACAAAAAGAAAAGAAAAATGACAAATCGACTTACCACCCGTGCATTAAGCACTATTTTCTCACAAAATATTAGGTCAATGTAACCTATCACCCCGCGGGGTTAATTGTGCCAGCACTTCCGTCTCTACCTGTAGCCACCAATGCCATGCAACCCTTACTATTGGTTCAGGGTAGTACATTTCGGCCAGTTCTATAAACAAGCGATAGTGACCCGCCTCAGATACCATGAACTTTCTATAAAACTCGCGCAAAGATTCCTCTTCCAGGTTTTCGCTCAGTAAGCGGAACCGCTCACAGCTGCGCGCTTCTACCATTGCAAAAAGCAGCAGCTTATGCAGCAACCCCTCGTTCTTGCCATTATCCAGCGGTATGCGTTGCATCAGGCCGTTCACATACTCATCTTTGCGTTGGCGACCAAGAGCATAGCCGCGCTTCTTCAGCTCGGCCCACACCATTCTGAAGTGCCCCCACTCTTCGGTTACCACAGGGGCAAGGGCATTTACCAGTTCCGTTTTATCGGGGTGCTTTTGTATAAGTGTGATGAATGATGTTGCGGCCTTCTGCTCACAAAAAGCATGGTCTGTGAGTATATCCTCCAGCGATATGCTAGCCAGACCTACCCAGCGTGGATCGGTAGGTAGCTTTAAACCAAGAATGGTATTTTCTGTAGTACTCATTCAGCAATGTAAGTAGTAGATGATGATCAAATTATTATCAAAAAGCAGCCCCGGCGTTAAGGACGGGGCTGGGTAATAAAAGTAAAAGATTTTGCTCAAATAGTGCTGGCAGTATATACAACCGACAAGAACTAGCTGCGCTTGATACCGCAACCTATAGATTTTGTTTTATCAGGATCAATACTTTTTTGAACCAGCATATTATTGATGGCGTCTTTCAGGTACATTTTAGTGCTGCTGGCAGGGTCGCTGGGGTTATCTTCCATAGCGCCTTTATATACCAGCCTCTTGTTCGCATCAAAAAGATACACCTCTGGTGTATGCGTAGCGCCAAACTTGTCGGCCACCTGTGCATGTACATCCATTACGTAAGGCACAGTATAGCCTTGTTTCTTAGCATATTTTTCCATTTCCTTATAGCTGTCCACATCTTCGCTTTGCGCCTCGTTAGAGTTGATGATCACCATACCCAAACCCTTTTCAGCAGCGTATTTCATTATCTCCTTAGTGCGTGGCTGGCTTTTGATGACATACGGACAAGTATTGCAGCTAAACATAACCAGTAACCCCTTGGCCGTAGCTGATGTACCCAATGTTATGGTCTTACCATTAGTTGCACTGGGCATATTCACTTCCTGCAAAGGCAAAGTCTCCCCAATTTGTAATTGCTGTATTTTATGGCTCTGTGCATATGTTGTGCCTATTGCAGCTATGCTGAATACAAGCGCTGTGAAGATGTTTTTCATGGTTGTTTTTTTATAAAAATAACGAATTGTGAAATTAAAGAAATGGTAAAGGTTTTGTAAAAAACACATTAGTTTTATAGAAAATACATAAAACTCTTCCAGACACTGGAAAAAGGGAAATGCCCGATGTGCAGAAAAAAAGAAAATCGGGCATTAAATGTGAAAGCATATTAGCAAAATGCCTTGTGGCAGCTATTATTACTTTTTATCTACAACTTACAAATGCCCGAAAAATGCCCGATTTATGCCCGACACCGGGCATAATGAACCGCTGAAATTTATTAGATTTAAAGATGGAGTAATATGCATTGACCTTGGTATTACAGTTTATAGTTAGTGAAGCAAGTTACGAAATGTGAGTACGGAGTTCCAAATAAACATATGCACATTTTAAGATAAAGAAGCTATATGAATGCCCCATTATTTAATGTTACCTCCAAAATCCTTGCGCATCTATCTGTTTGCTGCCATAGCCCATCACTCTTAACTGTTGCCGCAGCGCTGTCACCATGTGTACATTGCCAGCCAGAAAAACCATATCGTTATCTATGCCGCGGTATTCCATCCACCGCGCCAGTGCCTGGGTACTGCCATCTTCAGCCGAAAGGGTATGCAGATTCAGATCAGGGTAATAAGCATTAAATTCTGTGCGGTGTGCTACACGTGGTATCACTATAGCCCCTTCTATATATGCACCAGGTGCAGCCAGTTGCTGCAGCGCTAAAAAATGCCCCACAGCGCTTTGGTCGCCCAGCAGCAAAAGCTTGTTATTTGCCGGATTGTTATACCCATGCGATTCTACATTCAGGTAGCTCAGGGTATCATTCTTTTTCAGATATTTTACCCATGCAGCTCCTGGCCCAGCATGCGTGGCATCTACAAACAGGGTACAGGTCCTGGTTTCGGTGTCCCACATGGCAATGGTGTAGTCGCGGTAGGTGAGCTGGTTTACCCTGCACTTCATGTGCTGCACACCCTGCTTGTCAAAATCCGCGTCTGGTACATGCAGATCTACTTCGTAGAAAGAATTGGCCGCCCATGAGCGGGTAGCCAGTACAAGTGCTGTTTTGGTGATCCGGCGTTCAAGCAGCCCTATAGCTTTGTCTTTAATGTTCATGGCAATTAACATTTGCAACAAATCTGCAAACAATATCGCCTATTGAAAATAGCGAATAGGTTAGCAACGTAATGCCAGAGGTAAGAGGGGGAATTTTGTCGGTGAGCGGAAATACGTGTTGCACGTCGGGTACCAGCTTCATTCTACTACCACCAGGCAGCAATCATCAAAATACCCAATGGTTTTTATACGGCCGGAAGGTAGCACCCATGCCTGATCTTTTTTCAATACCAGTACAGTGTTTTTGGCCAGACCTTCTATTGATAAACGATCTCTTTTTACCAATGGTATATTCAGCCACTCCAGGTACAGAAAAATACGTTGTGCAGGTTGTCCACCTGCTAATACTACCTGTTTGCATTGTTTAAAATACGCATTACCAGGATTAAATAGGTCATGCAGTTCGCGTGGTCGGGTATTCAGATATACAAACTGCCGGGTAATTGTAAACACAAAGAGACAAGAGCATATGGCAAAGACAGGTTTCCACCTGCCGGCTAAATACATTATGCCCTTAACAGTAATAAAAGCTATAAAGCCAAAAGCCGGAACTAAATACCATGCATGTTTGTTAGTGGCAATAGTGAGTACGACTATCAATGGTGTGGCAAGGAACAAAGAAAATAGGGTTAGCCTGTTTGATGGCCTTGTAATGAAAATTAAAAAGGAGTTCCTATTACGATATAGAAGTACTAAACCAGTGAGCACGCTAACATAAAATAAATAATTCCAAAGGTTAAGACGGCTGTCGATGGTGGTAAAAAAGAAAAAATGATCTGGCACATATACTTGTTCAAAGTCAGTGCTGGCAAGTCGTCTGATAGTATCATGAAACAGCATGGTTTCCAAAGTGTTTTTACTGCCGTAAAATGATTGTGTATTGTATTGGCCATGCAGCAATACTAACCCTACCCAACTTGTACAGATGATCATAAACAGCAACGAAGCAATCCAAGTCCTGGGGCTTCTGATGACCGTCAACAGTTTGTTCCGGTACAGCAGGTACAAAATAAAACCGGGCAGGTATATAAAAGCGGCAGTACCTTTTGTATAAAAAGCTATGGCTGTAAACAGAGCTACACCGTATATAGCATTAGCTTTACCGTATTCGGCATAGCGTACAAAGTAATAAGCGGAAATAGTGAGCAGACACAATAACAATGCATCATAGTCACCAGTAATGCCCACATGTGTACCCAACACCGCCTTGCACGATAGTAGCACCAAACAGGTTAAAAAAGCGGTAAGCGGTGCTTCCAGTTTTTCGATAAGCTTAAAGAAGAAAATAAAAAAGACTACAGAACTAATAACAGAAGGCAACCTCAATGCAAACTCATTAAACCCCAATAAATGATAGCAGGCAACTATAAGCCAAGTCATTAATGGCGGCTTTGCATTCCATGTATCAGGTACGCCATTATAATACAGGTTTACCAGGTCTTTATTATGGCACATCTCGTAGGCATTTACCCCGTTCCTGGCTTCATCCCAGTCATTCAGGTCTGCAGCACCACATTTCCAAAAAGCCATGAATATTGCAAGCAATACTATCAATATCAAATATACGCGTCGGTCTTTAAGTAGCATCGGGTTTATACTGGTCAGTATTACCAACCAATATACTTATTATTTCACAATGGACATTTGTTACTTACCGTTCCAAACTCACATTTTCATCACCCTCCACATACGGCAGGTAGGTAATGATGAACTGGAACATCTCATCTGTAGCCTTCATGCTGCCGTTGCGGTCGCGCACCAGTTGTGGTGGACTAAATGGATTGTTGGGGTTCTGACGGGTGTTATCATATACCCCTTCGGCCACTATGGTACTGCCGGCGGGTATTTTCACCATTTTTTTAAAGGTATAAAAATACTGCCAGTTAAAATCCCAATTGGGTATGGAGATGAGGCGTATAGTATCACCATTGGGCTGTAGTGCATATGCCTTAAAACTCTTACCCAACAGGTGCATGTGGGGATTAATAGTGAGTACAGAAATGTCTTTGGGTACTTTAAAATGACTACTCACATGCTTTACTGTATTGGGCTGTATAACAAGATCTGGCTCAACAGGCGATACCCCCAGCGTACCCAGCTGAAACTCCTTTACAGGCCTGGATGGCGGTATTTTAGCAAAGAATATATTGATGTAAGAACTATCCCAGATGTCATCTTTAGATGTGAAGCCATAGTGCAGATCGTTGAGCAAAAATGCACCTTTACGTGGCAGGAAGTACCCCCCAAGCCCTTCAGGATAACGCTGTGCAAATACCCCTGGCAGGTAGTTGACCACAGATTTCTGCAATACAGGATATGAGCCGTCATCGTTAGGTAATTTCAACCGCTGGTAAGCCTGCAGAATGGTAGAGTCTTCCACCATATCCACTACCTTTTCGCCTGCAAACACATCGGTTTTTTTATCAAACTGATACTTTATCATATCCCCATTCACATGGTGTACCACGTTTTTATTACCAGGTGCAAATTCTATTACACTGGCAAAAGTATCATTGGGTAGTTCAAACGGTACTTTCACCAGCAGAAAACGATCACTGCTGTTTGCCTTCAGGAAGAAGGGTTGCACGGGTATGCGCATATCGGGTGTGCCTATTGTTGAGCCCACAGGATATTTTGGCAATGCAGGTAATTGGTTGGCCGGCCCTTCTTCACTACCCTGCTCTACCCACTTTTGCAATACTTTTATATCACGCTCACTTAGCAGGCGTTGCCCTACAAACTGGGTATAATGAGGGTCTGCGGGCCATGGTGGCATCAGGTGCTCGCGGGTAACATAGGCTATGGCACCAGCATAATTTTTAGCCTCAGCATAAGTAACCAGCGAAAAATGTGCGTTACCTCCCGGCCTATGGCAAATGGCGCAGTTGGCATACAGTATAGGCGCCACATGCTCTGTAAAATTTACCCGTGAGGGTACACTTTCTTTATCATTACAAGCAGTAATGAGCAGTATAGCTGCAAGCAGTAAGCTATAGGTCCGTATCAGTTTCGTCTTCAACATGAGAAAGTTTACCCAGTATGAGGCTTACATTAAGCTCATACCCCAACAAAATTACAAGCACATTCAGCCATACCCAAACCATAAATGCAGTTACCGTGCCTACTGAACCATAAAACTTATTATAATTGATGAAATTATTCACCAGGAAGAAAAATATAGATGTGATAAGTATAGTGAACAATGTAGCAAATATAGATCCTGCAGATATAAATTTTACCTTTTGAGTAAGCGAAGGACCATAGGTGTAAATGATAGATATAGCTACAAAAACAATGAGGATAAGAATAAGGACACTAACTACTTTAACGGCTATAAGATTATGGAATGTGTGCAATATCCAGGAATTCAGTTTGCTTACCTGCAATATCAGTACAGCAAGCGAAACCATGGCCTGGCACAGGAGCACGAAAGTAAGTTTTATTGCGGTCCAGCGGCGTTGTAAACCACTTCTCTTTTTATACAATAATTCATTCCGGTCAAAACTCCTCATCAGCCCCATGACCCCATTTGAGGAGAAAAACAACACCAGTACAATACCAAACGACAGGAAGCCCCGCCGTTGAGTATTCATAAAGTCAATAACTATGGTGCTCACACTATGATAAGCGCTATTATTGGGGGTAATAAACTGCAGCGTGGTCAATATTGTTTTTTGTACATCATTTAAATGCAGGTAAGGTACAAGGGAAAACAATATGAGGAACGTAGGGGGCATCGCCATCAGGAAGTTATAGGTAACTGCCGCTGCCTTTTCGCTCAGCTTCAAGTTGCCTATCTCTATAAAAAAGTAGCGTACTACCTCATATAAAGACGCACCTTTAAGACCGGGCAAAATGATCTTTTTTGCACGCCTTATTGTGTACTTAACGGGGGGCCACTTGTATATAGCTACTTCAAAGTGCGTCATCCGTCAGTTACAGGTTTTCTAATATAAACTTCGTCATGCGGCGGTATAGGTGATACCGGGTATTACCACCATAAATACCGTGGTTCTTATTGGGGTAATATTCACTGTCAAATTCCTTGTTGGCCTTTATCAGTGCATCTACCAGCATCACAGAATTCTGGAAGTGCACATTATCATCAGCAGTTCCGTGTATCAGCAGGAACTTACCTTTCAGGTTACCAGCCATCTTTTCAGGTGCGTTATCATCGTACCCTTTCTCATTTTCCTGCGGCCGGCGCATGTAGCGTTCTGTATATATATTATCGTAGTAGCGCCAGTTGGTAACAGGTGCAACAGCTATGGCCATCTTAAATACATCATTGCCTTTAAACAGGCAGGTAGCGCTTGTAAATGCCCCAAAACTCCATCCCCATATACCTATCCGGTCTTTATCTACAAACGGAAGTGTACCCAGATACTTAGCTACAGCTATCTGGTCATCACTTTCGTACTTACCCAGCTGCAGGTAGGTTTTCTTTTTAAATGCTTCGCCTCTGAAACCGGTACCTGTACCATCTGCACACACAATAATATAACCTTTCTCTGCCAGCATCTGGTACCAGAAATAATCGTTAGCCCTTGCAGGAAAACCATCTGTAACCTCCTGGCTTCCAGGTCCGCTATACTGGTACATAAGTACCGGGTATTTTTTTGTACTGTCAAAGTCTGGCGGTGTCATGATCCATGCATTCAGCTTTTCTGTTTCGCCTTTTACTTTTATCAGGCGCACATTGCCCATTGCATATTCTGCCCTTTTTCCGTTCAGTTCATGGTTATCTTCAAGCGTGCGTACTATTTTACCCTTGCTGTCGCGCAGGTAGTACACTGCAGGTGTATTTATTTTAGAGTACTTATCCAGGAAATAATTGTAGCCCACACACGGAGTGATGCTATGGTATCCTTTTTCGGGGGTGAGGCAACTGGCGTTTTTACCGTTCCAATCTACAGCGTATAGCTTACGTTGCAATGGCGTAGGCGCCGCGGTAGTATAGTAAACCAAGTGATGTTCTGTATCCACCCCCACCAGTTGGTCCACATCATAGTCGCCAGAGGTTATAGCGGTAAGTTTTTGCTTTTCCCAGTTCCAGCGATACAGGTGGTTGTAACCACTGCGCTCGCTGTTTAATATAAAGGAATGACCACCCGGTAAGAATTGGATGTTGTCATTTATCTCTACATAAGTATCGCTTTCTTCTTTGTATATCTGCGTTGTCTTTCCGTCAGCTACAGCAGCAGCCAGCAATTCAAGCTTATTTTGCAGCCTGTTCATACGATATACGCACAAGCTTTCTGCATTTATCCACCTTATACGAGGTATGTACTGATCGGTCTCCTTGCCTACATTTACATTTACTGTCTTGACCTCAACCAAATTATAAATTTTGATCTCTACCAATGAGTTGCGCTCGCCTGCCTTCGGATACTTATAGGTGTCCATATCAGGATACAGAGAATGGTACATAGGGATGGTATATTCCGGTACCAAGCTCTCATCAAACCTGTAAAATGCTATATTCTTCCCGTCAGGTGCCCAGTTGAAGGCCCTTGTAAACTCAAACTCTTCTTCATATACCCAGTCGCAATTACCATTGATGATCTTATTTTTCTCACCGTCTTTGGTTACAGGTGTGGTTTCACCGCCAGCCAGATCTTTGTAATACAGGTTATTATTCTTTACAAAAGCTACCTTGCTGCCATCAGGCGAAAAAGTGGCATGGAGTACTTTATCATAGTCAAGAAGGTTGAGTGA
>Ga0206982_1258_pt1 | contig 12228 bp, 3 predicted proteins | sample Alteio_BWMinCont_18_FD_153493 | JGI IMG/M metagenome (GOLD analysis project Ga0206982, IMG submission 153493) | Enriched cells from forest soil in Barre Woods Harvard Forest LTER site, Petersham, Massachusetts, United States -... | ecosystem: Environmental > Terrestrial > Soil > Temperate forest >... | reverse complement strand
GTAGTAGAATTTTTCGAATAAAAGACTCATCTGGCAATACGCTATTACACACATATGCGGCTGCTGCTGAATCGCTAAATAAATTACATGATCTATCTGCCGAACAAAAACTGGAACCGTTAAGCATTAAAAATAATGATGGAATGACGCCATTGCATGTGGCGATTAAGGACAAAAAAACGAATATCGTTAGAGAAATGTTGCAAGGTTTATCTACAACACAAAAAATGGAGTTACTGAAAATACAAGACGATGATGGCATGACACCATTATGCAGAGCGGCTTGCATGGACCCAATACCCCCAAATGTGCACGGCATACAGATATTATCTATAAGGCCAGCCTGCCCAAAGCAAGAGAGTATCGTTAAAGAGATCTTGCGAGATTTATCTGCTGAACAAAAAATAGAGTTGCTGAAAATAAAAGATAATCATAACAACACGCCGTTGCATGAGGTGATTAGCATCTTGGATCGCAACGAAAATCTCGTTACAGAGATGTTGCAAGGGTTATCTGCTGAACAAAAAATAGAGCCGTTAACAATCAAAGGAAATAATGGCATAACACCGTTGATGCTGGCAGTTCGTCAAAGGAAGAGGCATATCGTTACAGAGATGTTGCAGGGGTTATCTGCTGAACAAAAAATGGGGTTAAAAGATGATAGTGGTGCAACGCTGTTGCACCACGCGATGTTGAGTGGTAACAAAACTATCTTGACAATGATGTTACAAGATTTATCCATCGAACAAAAAATGGAATGGATGAAAATCGAAGATAATGGCGGCATGATACCATTACATTATCTTATAGATGGTCCTCTAACACTGCATTATCATATTCTGAGACAACTGTGCAGCGAAATGACTGCTGTTCAAGAGCAAGAATTATGTCTCTCTTTTAATATAGATATGCTAAGCAAATATTTGCATCGTCGTTTTACAAATGTTGATGGCTATGCGGAAATTAATGGCGATTCAGAAAAAATACAATATAAAGCACTTAAACGCATTCTATTAAATAAAATAGTCACGTCCCAGCAGCACTTGAGCGAGCGAGACGTGGATAGTGTGAGAGCCGTATTAAACCAACATCGATTTTTACCAGGATGGAAAAATTTTCGTGTAGACACCACATCTGCGAAATTATTTGATGAATTGAGAGTGGCACAATATAATCATAACGGCGAAAAAATAGAGGAGATTAAAACGAGGATCGCGAGTTATCGTTAAACTACTTAACCAAGCGATGGTGATGCCATAGATTGTTCAACCAAATTAGCATCAGCGATAGAAACGGCACTCGCCATAGATCTCATACTTCTTAGCCTTTTAGATTGCAATATACGTTGTGATCTCGATAACCTAGACAGTAATAGTGGTGGAGATGATGCAAATGTAGCAGTCTGATCACTAGCACTACCTTTGGATGCTGCTAGGATTGCCGTTGATGGTGCGGTGATTTCTGTCGGTGTGGATGCATCCTCAAGCATGCGCACGACTTTAGCCATTTTAGGACGACGACTAGACAGAGTATTCCAGCAATGCGTAATAATTTCTTTCAGGATGGCTGGCGTTTCATCGGGTAATTCTGGACGCTGGCCTTGAGAAACCCAAGTAGGTACTAATGCTGAATTCTCCCCCTCAAACGGTACCCTACGAGTCACTATTTCCGATAAGGTCATGCCAAAACTATAAACATCCGATGCTTTAGTATTTTTTGCATTGCGTCTAAATAATTCTGGTGCCATCCATAAGATGCTACCTGCTGCTGAAGTTTGCATGCCAGACTGTATCCCTTGTTGTTTAATTTGTGACAAACCAAAATCGGTGATTTTAGCATGCAACTGTTCATCCAATAATACATTTAAGCTCTTGAGATCTCGGTGGATGATCTCCTGGTGGTGAAGATAGGCTAATCCATGCGCAATATCTAATGCCATTTGTTGGCGAATATCCCATGAAAATTCCATAGCACTATGTAATAAGACATATAATGAACCGCCAGGCATATATGCCATGATCATGCAATAAGGTAGATGATCGATAGAAATCCCATAAAATTTGACGATTTCTTTATATCGAATTTTAGACATGGTTTCTGCTTCTCGCTTAAACTCCTCCAGCGTTTCTAAAGAGAGTTTGGCGCGCAATTGTTTTATGGCTACATCTTGGTTATTCCATCTACCACGGTATACAACACCAAATCCTCCTTCGCCAATTTTTTCTTCTAATGTGAGCGCTGCATAAGGAATCGTGTAGATCTGTAAATCTTGTAACACTGGCTGTAGAGCAGATGCTTCCTCTGGCATAGATGCTAGTAAAGATTGGGTGCTTAAATGCGCTAAAGCAATGACTGGCAATGGCGCGAGAGGAACCAGTTCTGGTATCGGTGGAATATCTTCTATATGAGAGATATCTGCTAGCGGTAAGTCATATGAAGGAGCATGCCGAACTTTTGAAGAGATAAGTGACATATCGCGCAGACTTGCTGATGTAGCAAATTGCTGCAGCGCATATTGTCCTTCTTCAAGGATTATTAAATTGTTTTTTTGACGATTTCTTCTGTAATATTTTCGTATGGCGATATAGCTTAATATGAGAGCACCGCCAGCTGCAATTGTAGCAATAACTATTTCCATCACATTGGTTGCATTTGAGCTATTTTTATCGTTATTGAGTGAGTTTGTGAAAGATGTATTGTTGCTTTGGTGCACCATGGTTAATAAATTTCTCATTGAAGTGAATTTTTTAAAATGGGCATGAGCACTGTTTACTGTTTCTTTCATGCTGCGCGCAGAAGAAAATCGATAATCAGAATATATTGAATGAGTAGCAAAGTGATGCATCGACAGAGAATTGGGTAATGGTTGAAGGTGTTTGTGTGTTCGGATCTTAAGTGTGTTGGATCCTGGCCCGCTTGTTTTTATACTCAATATACCCACCGAATCGGTCTTTATGGATGAAATAGATGGCTGCGATATAATGGATCCCGTCGCTTTCCAATGAGAATGCACACGGGGTTCCCAAGAAGGCCTACGCGAAAATTCAAATGGTGTGTTGCTATTAAAATTCCATTTGTTATGAGTATCAGAGACACTTTCTGTATATAACAATCGTGCTTGTGAATAAGTTGTGCTCTTTACAGTGCTTTGCGCAGGCAATGTTTTTATGCTTTGGCTCTGCGACTGCATCAACGAATGAGCATCACTTTCTGTTAATGAGCGTCTTTGACTCATACTGTGTGAGTGTGACAGCGTGTGATTGTCACTTGACCGCAATGTATGTTTAGTGTTTCTACTCTGCGGCCCTGATATCGAATGACTATCACTCTCTGTTAATGAATGTCTTTGACTCATGCTGTGTGAGCGTGACAGAGTATGACTGTCACTTGCCAGTAATGTATGTTTAGTGCTTCTACTCTGCGGCCGTGATATCGAATGACTGTCACCCTCTGTTAATGAATATCTTTGACTCATGCTGTGTGAGCGTGGCAGCGTGTGACTGTCACTTACCAGTAATGTATGTTTAGTGCTTCTACTCTGCGGCCGTGATATCGAGTGACTGTCACCCTCTGTTAATGAATATCTTTGACTCATGCTGTGTGAGCGTGGCAGCGTGTGACTGTCACTTACTAGCAATGTATGTTTAGTGCTTCTACTCTGCGGCTGTGACATCGAACGACTGTCACTCTCTGTTAATGAATGTCTTTGACTCATGCTGTGTGAGCGTAGCAGAGTGTGACTGTCACTTACTAGCAATGTATGTTTAGTGCTTCTACTCTGCGGCCGTGACATCGAGTGACTATCACTCTCTGTGAATGAATGTCTTTGACTTATGCTACTCAAGTGTGACAAGGTATAACTAAGGTGTCGCGTCAATGTATGTTTAAGGCTTTTGCTCTGCGATTGCGCCAACGAATGACTATCGGAATTCATGCTCTGCGAATGTAACAATGTGTGACTGTGGCTCTGGAATTGCATCAACGAATGACTATCGCTTCCTGTTGATGAATGCTCTACGCTCTTACTCTCTGGATCTGACAGTGTATGACTATGACTTTCTGTCAATGAATGTTTATGGCTTTGGCTTTGTGACTGTGTCAACGAATAACCATGACTTCCAGTGAATGAAAGTCTTTGACTCATGCTGTGTGAGTACAACAACGAGTGACTGTCACTTCTCACCAATGTATATTTAGGGCTTTTGCTCTGTGAGTATGACAATGTATGGCTGTGACTTCCTGTTAAGGAATGTTTAGGACTTTTACTCTGCGACTGCGACAATGGATAACTAGCGCTTTCTGTCAACGTGTGTTTATGGCTATTGCTATGTGACTGCAGCAATGAATGACTATGACTTTCCGTTAACGAATATTTAGCACTGATGCTATATGAATGCACCAGGGAATGGCTTTGGTTGTGTGTTCCCGAATACTGGGAGCTCTTACTGTGTGAATGAAAATGGCTTTTGGTGTATGTTAGGCTCTGACTGGTACTTTGTCCGATAAACCCTGGTGGGAAAATTTTTACATAGATGTTGCTATCTGAAAAATCTGGCAGAGTGTTTGACCAACTCACAACAAATCCATCATTTGCAAGGGCAGAAATTGCCGGATAGTATTGTTGATAAATCTGATAGGTATTTATCTTAAATTCAACACCCAGCCTATTACCATTATTGTCATATTTTTGAGCAAAAATACCATTCCAAGCATCACTGGCATCACCATACCAAACCACCATAAAACCACCCGAACTGAAAGCGGCTATTTGTGGTTTTACTTGATTACCTATAGTATAGGTATTGACGCGAAATTCTCCGCCACGACTAGAACCATCAGCATTATAAATCTGTGCATAAACACCTGCATAACCACCCTGCTGCACAGACTGCCAAGCAGCCACAAAACCACCATCATTTAAAGCGCTCACACTGGATCCAGTAGGAAAATTGCCAATTCCAGTGGGAGGGATTTGTACAGAAGTGTTGACTTGAAATTCTCCGCCTCTTTTATTGCCGGTGGTATTAAACATTTGTCCATGTGTTCCGGTGTAATAACCGGTTTGATTAAATCTTGTCCAATGAATGACAAAGTTTCCACTCTTTAACACTGCTACAGTAGGGTAACCCTGAAAAGCAAGTGTATCCGTATTCACCAGAGTTTCTACGCCGGCTGTAGTGCCATTGGCATGAAAACGCTGCATAAACACACCAGCACTTGAGCCATCTAGTCCATCAGAGCTGACAAGAGTACAAAATGTTTTGCACGAGAATGCAGATGCAGCACCCATATCAGTCCAACTCACGACAAATCCACCATCTGAGAATGCAGCAATGTTTGGTTGAGTTTGCTTATTTACAATATAGGTATTAACCAGAAATTCTCCCCCCATTTTATTCCCATTGCTGTTATATCGTTGTGCATAAACATCTGACAGAGAGCTCACTCCCGCCTGATTATAACTCCGCCAACTGATCACAAACCCACCATCAGGTAATGCTGCAACAGATGGATACTGCTGATTATTTGTTGTGAAAGTATTAACCAGAAATTCTCCACCCATTCTATGACCCACTCGATCATACCGCTGGGCATAAATATCCCAACCAGAATTCATGCTGACCTCTGCATAACTATCCCAACACACTACAAACCCGCCATCAGAAAGGCCTGCAACCGATGGATCCTCTCGATCTCCAGCTGGCAAGCTATACGAATTCACCAAAAATTCAGCACTTAGCCCTATAGATTGCGATTTACTTTGACTCATAGTCAAAGAATGTTTATGGCTTCTACTTTGTGAATGCGATAATGAATGACTATGGCTTCTTGGCAACGATGAGTGTGACAAGGGATGGCTATGACTTCCTGTTGATGAATGTTTTTGGCTCTCACTGTGCGAGTGTGGTTGGCTAGGACTTTCTGCCAATGAGTGTTTTTGACTCTTGCTGTGTAAGTGTGACAAGGGATAGCTATGACTTCTTGTTGATGAATGTTTTTGACTCTCACTGTGCGAGTGTGGTTGGCTAGGGCTTCCTATCAGTGAGTGTTTTTGACTCTCGCTGTGTGAGTGTGACAAGGGATGGCTATGACTTCCTGTTGATGAATGTTTTTGGCTCTCACTGTGCGAGTGTGGTTGGCTAGGACTTATTGTCAACGAATGTTTTTGGCTATCGCTGTGCGAGTACGGTTGGCTAGGACTTTCTGTCAATGAGTGTTTTTGACTCTCGCTGTGTGAGTGTGACAACGGATGACTAGAACTTCTCGTTAATGAATATTGAGGACTTTGGCTTTTACTGTGCAACGCACTGATGCCACGGGTGTGTGAGCTGGTTTTACTTTCGATCTGTGTACGACTTTTGCTATGTGAATGTGAATAGCTATGACTTTGACTATGAGAGCGCGATTGACTATGGGAGCGCGATTTTGAAAATGAATAGCTTACGCCAGTTTGGTTTATCAAAATTGTGACACTTTCATCGCCATAATTTGCTATAGCCAGATCCGGCTTACCATCATTATTGAAATCAGCACTTGTGACATCATAAAGTTCAGTCCCAATTCCTGCCACATAACTTCCTGCTGGGGAGAATATACCCGCTCCTTGATTGATAAATAAATAAACAAATTTACTATTTGTCAAGGCCAGATCTAATCTTCCATCTATATTGAAATCAGCAGCTGTAATACAAGCAGGAGAAGTCGTAATTGGTGGACCATAACCTACGCCTGCAGCAAAAACCCCTGAGCCTTGATTTATCCAAATAAAAATTGAGGCCTTATTACTTCCTCCTGTAGCAATGTCAATTTTTCCATCACCATTAAAATCACCACTTACAATTGCTGAACCACCATAGGATGTCCCAATATTAACAGGCGCTGCAAATGTACCTGAACCTTGATTTTTGAAAATAGCTGCACCATAAGAATTTGGCACCGCTAAATTAGGTTTACCATTTCCATAAAAATCGTCAGAAATAATACCATTTGCCGTTGCTAAAATATTAGTATAATTAACAGCTGAATAAAATGTGCCTAAGCCCTTATTTATCAAAATTGAAATGCTTCTAATTCCGTAGAAGCTTAAAACAGCTAGATCAGTGTGACCATCTCCATTAAAGTCAGCGGCTGTAATTGCTTCAGGAGCAGTTTCTACTCCATAATTAATCGCGCCAGAAAATATTCCTGAGCCATTATTCATTAAGATTGAGATAGTCTGACCATAACCTAGCCCAGAAAAATAATTATTAGTAACAGCCAGATCAGCTTTTCCATCATGATTGAAATCAGCAGCTGCAATACCGTGGTTACGGTAACCCACGATAGCTGAATAATATGCTGTGGAAAATGATCCTGAGCCTTTATTTGTTAAGACAACAATAGAACCAACGCTATCATCCGTAACAGCCAAGTCAGGTCTACCATCAGCATTGAAATCAGCAGTAGTAATACGGTAAGACCGGATATATAACTTATAGTAAATGGGGTTGCCAAAAGTGATTACTCGTGAAGATGGGCTTGCCAATAATCGTCTACCTAGGTAATTTTTTTTTGAAATTCTTTTGTTTGTACATGATTGACGGGTTTTTATTGATGAATTCGCAGACAATGACTTGTTCTTCTTATCATTATCGTTTTTTCTGTCAAAAATAACTTTAGCCTCAGCCCCTACAACAAAGCCAGGCAGCATAGCATCCAATTGCTTCATGCCCTCATTCATTGAGGTTAAGCTTGTAGAAATAGTACGCACAGAAGATCCAAGACCTGATGTCACAGTTTGTGTCGCCATAGCAGTAATACCAGAAATAAATTGTACCGCCGCTGTTAATGCTTTTGCATATGGACTGTCGCTAAGAGGCTCAATTTGGATCGGCGCTCTGGATTGTTGCCGCACCGTTTGTTCAGCCATTTGTCTTAGGCGTCGTCTTCGATAAGCCGCAGAAAGATCGAGCGCTGGTAGCGCTGGTGCAGAAAGCCAAGAAAATAAATTTTGAAAATTGAATGAATCTAATGCTGTTAACGCATCCATTTCATATTGCATAATGATGGTTTCAATATGATGTTCAATATCATATGCTGAATCATCCTGTTTGATGAGGTCAGACTGTAGTAACTCTTCTAATGAATATTGTCTGATAACTTGCGGCAGTTGTTTAACCACCATCAGCGCTTCTGATACAGTCAGTGCTAATGAACGGCTTTCATCCGCATATTGAGTCACTTTTCCTGTGAGTATTGCATCAACCAGACCTATCTTTTTTTCCTTCATGACCGTCAAAATGTCTTGAAGAATTTGTGGGTCAATTTCATCATTCTTTAGTAGCGTTTCCAGATATTCTGTTTCATCAGAAGTCATATTACCTTCACGCAATGCAGCGTTTAAATGTGTGAGGAAAATCGTTTTCATAAAATTTTTCTCTTAGGGCTTAATAGCAGTTGGTGAGTAACTGTTCAACCCCTGCCGCGGGACGTCGGAGTACGTAAGACAATTTAAAATATATATCGGTTACAACAGTTACGTTGGTGAAGGAGCACGTTGAGTTGAAATGAGAGGAGATACATAACCACTATCGATCTCTGCAGTAGACAGAGGAGAGCTCGTAGCAACTGAAACAACTTGTTTTCGCCGCATAGCTCGAGTTCTAAGTGACATTCTCGTCAGTGGCGGCGGCCACGTTACTGATCTGAACGATGTCAAATTACCGTTCGCAACTTCTGTAGCGGGCACTGTAGTGATAGGAGTAGCCACTGGTGTGGACGCTTGTCCTTCTTCGGGCACTGCGACAGAATTATTCGTAGTTGCTGCAATAGTTTCTCCTATGTTAGAGCGTCGCATAGGTGATGGTCGTGGTAATTTTTGGCCAAGTGGTGGTGGATCTGCCAATACAGCTTGCGACGGATCAGCTTTCACAATTGCTATAGGCACTGCGGTAGGTACAGTAATAGGTATTTCAGCGGGCAGCTCTTCATCTTCAAACATTCGCACAACTGCAGACATTTTTGGTCTATGCACAGCAGCTCCCTTCCAGCACGAGGTGATAACTTTTTTCAAAATAGCGGGAGTTTCTTCTGGTAGTTGCAGGCGTTGTCCTTTTGTAACCCATGTAGGTACTAAGACTGAATTTTTTCCTTCGAATGGCACTTTACGAGTAGCAATTTCTGATAAGGTCATGCCGAAGCTATACACATCTGATGCTTTAGTATTCTTCGCACTGCGTTTAAATAATTCGGGTGCCATCCATAGAATGCTGCCGGCTACGCGTGCAGTACGTAAGCTTGATTGAGTTTCATTTTCTTGCTTGACTTTTGATAAACCAAAATCGGTAAGCTTGGCATGCAGCTCTCCATCTAGCAACACATTTAAACTCTTGAGATCTCGATGCACAATCCCCTGATGATGTAGATAATTTAATCCATGGGCAATATCCAGTCCCATTTGTAGACGAGTAGCCCAGGATAATTCGATACCACTGTGTAATGTGGCATAAAGTGAGCCTTTGGGCATGTATGCCATCACCATACAATAAGGCGTTCTATCTGTGCAGATCCCATAAAACTCTACAATTTCTTTATATCGAATTTCTGCCATGATAGCGGCTTCTTGTTTAAACTCTGTCGCAGTGTCTGCGGACAATGCCGAGTGTAATTGTTTAATGGCCACTTCTTTATCGCCCCATCTTCCATGATATACAGCCCCAAAGCCACCTTCACCAATTTTTTCACCAAATGTCAGCGCATCATGGGCAATCGTAAAAACATGTAAATTATTCAAAACTGATGGTGGCGCAGATCCCTCTTCTGTAACAGATGATGCAAAAGAAGCTGGCGTAGATAAAGCACTTGATGCAGAATTTATATTTGCCGCCAAAGCAACTTGACTAGTGGAAGCAACTTCTAGATCAGTGGCCAAGTCAGAGATTATTTCAACAGACGAAACCTCTGATATCGGCAAAGAATGCACAGGTATTCGCAAGCCCAGGATAGGGATCTGTGTATGTGGCATATCATCCAGTCCTGAATGTCCTTCAGGTAGATAATGTCCCTCTTCTAGCCTGATCATCGGATCTTCTTTCATACGTTTTTTCTTGCGCCATCTGTGTAAGCCGATACTGCTTGCAATGAGAATGACACCGCCTGCTGCACCTATTATTCCATAAATTACATTAGTAAATACTGGAGAACTCGCATTATCATTGGTCATGCTTGATGAAGTGATGGCTGCTGCAGTAGTATTTGTAGAGTGTCTTGTGGAATATGACGGAATCATTGATAAAGAGGGTGTAATAGCTATTCCTGAAGAACTCGTTTTAGTACTACTAATAATACTTTGCTCTTTTCGCGATAATGAATGAAACCATAATCTTGTTTGTAAATAGACTGTTTTCTTGTGTATACCTTTTTCAGATAAGTGAGTCCTCGATTTGATTGGTAATAAGTCCTGATCGCTTTGGGTTTGATCAGGCACCAATGAGTGTCTATGACGCCGCGAGGCAGAATTTTTTAAGCTGCCAGTATTGTATGGAAAAACGTGGCTAATTGTCATCTGTTGACTGCTATTCTGTGACCGCGAAAATGAATCACTATGACTTTCCGTTAATGAATATCTAGGCGTTTTATTCCAAGAGTGTGACAATGTATGGCTATGGTTACCTGTCAATGAATATTTGGCGCTCTTGCTATGCGAGTGCGACAGCGTATGACTGGCACTTCCCGTCAATGAATTTTTCTCACTTGTGCTATACGAGTGCGACAATGTATGGCTATGACTATTTGTTAATGAATGTTTAGCGCTCTTGCTATGCGAGTGTGACAGCGTATAGCTCGCGCTTCCTGTCAGTGAATGTTTCGCACTCTTGCTATGCAAGTGCGACAGCGTGTGACTGGCACTTCCTGTCAATGAGTGTTTCGCACTCTTGCTGTGTGAGTGCGACAGCACGTGACTATGGCTACCTGTCAATGAAGGTTTTGCACTCTTGCTATGCGAGTACGACAGCGTATGACTATGGCTGCCTGTCAGTGAATGTGTCGCACTCTTACTGTGCAAGTGCGACAGCGTATGACTGGCACTTCCTGTCAATGAATGTTTTGCGCTCTTGCTATGCGAATGCGACAGCGTATGACTGACACTGCCTGTCAATGAAGGTTTTGCACTCTTGCTGTGCAAGTGCGACAGCGTGTGACTGGCACTTCCTGTCAATGAATGTTTTGCGCTCTTGCTGTGCAAGTGCGACAGCGTGTGACTATGGCTGCCTGTCAATGAAGGTTTTGCACTCTTGCTGTGCGAGTGCGACAGCGTATGACTATGGCTGCCTGTCAATGAATGTTTTGCACTTTTGCTGTGCGAGTGCGACAGCGTATGACTATGGCTACCAGTCAATGAATGTTTTGCACTCTTGCTATGCGAGTGCGACAGCGTATGACTATGGCTACCAGTCAATGAATGTTTTGCACTCTTGCTATGCGAGTGCGACGGCGTATGACTCGCGCTTCCTGTCAGTGAATGTTTCGCACTCTTGCTATGCGAGTGCGACAGCGTGTGACTGTGGCTACCTGTCAATGAAGGTTTTGCACTCTTGCTGTGCGAGTGCGACAGCGTGTGACTGTGGCTACCTGTCAATGAAGGTTTCGCACTCTTGCTATGCGAGTGCGACAGCGTGTGACTAGTGCTTCCTGTCAGTGAAGGTTTTACACTCTTGCTATGCGAGTGCGACAGCGTGTGACTAGTGCTTCCTGTCAGTGAAGGTTTTACACTCTTGCTGTGCGAGTGCGACAGCGTATGACTGTGGCTGCCTGTCAATGAAGGTTTTGCACTCTTGCTGTGCGAGTGCGACAGCGTATGACTGTGGCTGCCTGTCAATGAAGGTTTTGCACTCTTGCTGTGCGAGTGCGACAGCGTATGACTCGCGCTTCCTGTCAGTGAATGTTTCGCACTCTTGCTCTGCGAGTGCGACAGCGTATGACTCCCCGTCAATGAATGTTTAAGACTTTTGCTATGGAGCGGGCTCAAACTTTTGCTTTTACTGTTGGAATGCGTCTTACTTTTTCATTTCTGCAAAATCAGGGTTCAGGTACTTTCGCTGCCAAGGTGGATTATAATACAGGACCTTCTCCTTGGGGTATTACTGCCAGTGATTTCAATAACGATGGTAGACCTGATGTGGCTGTCGCTAATGAAAACAGCAATACCGTTTCAATTTTCATGAATCAAGGTGCTGGCCTATTTGCAAG
>Ga0206982_1255_pt1 | contig 12536 bp, 9 predicted proteins | sample Alteio_BWMinCont_18_FD_153493 | JGI IMG/M metagenome (GOLD analysis project Ga0206982, IMG submission 153493) | Enriched cells from forest soil in Barre Woods Harvard Forest LTER site, Petersham, Massachusetts, United States -... | ecosystem: Environmental > Terrestrial > Soil > Temperate forest >... | reverse complement strand
TTCAGTTCGGGGGTTTATAAGAATAAATTTTCCCCGGATGGACGAACATTAGCCTTAAAGATTCAACAAAAAATAGAATTATGGGATATAGAAACAGGTCAGCAATTATATTGGATCAACCGTGATGAACTATCTCTTCGAGACAGCGGATTTATTGAAAATTTTTACTTTTCTCCGGATGGACGCACCTTGTTGATTGCAACGCAGACAAAAATAGTTCTGTGGGATGTTCAAACGAAACAAGCATTCCGACTGTTGGCGCTCGATGAACAGGTCCCCAATTCCATCCGTTGTTCTCACTGTTTTTCTCCCACTGGAGATAAGATTTTTTTTAATGATCTGCAAAATAACATCATCTGTATTGATCTCTCTACGTTACATCCTGCCCTACTGCACGACACAAGACGCATTTTTGATGCGGTGGAACAAGCAGAGAGTTTATTAGAGGAACTCGCGTTTTTGCTAAACGATGTCGGAGTATTCCCTGAAAGAGATGCAGAGCTGAGTGAGATAGCGTATTTACATTATTGCGAAAAATTTTTATCGATGGAGCGTCATTTACGACTGACTAAAATAGCGGCTGACGCGCTTCATCCAGCACATGACATTATTCATCAATCGCTTGTGCACATCCGACGCTTATTGAACATGAAGGAACAAATCATGCGATGGCGATCGCAAAGCTGTGATCATGCCAATGATACTCAAGTCATCGAAGCATTTTGTGCTGCAAGAAATGTAATAGTCTGGGAGACTCAAGTCTACAATATTGGAAAAATTATCATGGATCTACGCTCGATAAATGTGGTACATCAAGCTCAGAAGCAAGGACATTTGAGGGACTTCTTAGATGAATTGTGCAACTTTGTTCTGGCTGTTTCTGGCAATGGCATGACCCCGACTCAGGATCAGTCTTATAACAATGCATTGTTAGGATTAATATTCGATATCAATTCTTTGCTAAATCCAATCACCAGATCAGAACATGCGAGTACAATATGTGAAAACTATTTAAATGAGCTGGTAGTAATAGATCCGAAAGACCTACACAACAGGCCAATAACCCGATTATGGGAGCGTCACCTAGAGAGGCGTGAGCGGATCTCAATGCGTTCAGAAGATAAGCCTGCTGCCGCACCCACACCGCCGCGCCAACGTCGTAAAAGCGTAGTCTAGACCACTCACCATTGAAGATGCAAAGCCTGGATACAGGGTCGGGTGTATTGTGTCTCAGCATGTAGGTTGGGCTAAGCGGCATTCTATCGAATGCTTATCAATTACAATGATCTTCGCGCCGCGCAGCCCAATAGCATCCCCCTCTTTTCCGGGGACATCAGTGTTGGGCTGCGCGGCGGATAGTGATGATCAAAATTTAAAATTCAGCTCATGTGCCGCTTAGCCCAACCTACAAACTGATTTGTACGCATATTAAAGTCCTTGTGTTAATGGGTTCATGGTTTAGCCCTTGGTTTAGGCGCAGCTTTGGGATCGACATTGAGTTGTGCCGCAGGAATACCCGCCCGCTTACATGCTTCAAATAAAGCGGCACGAACCTTTGGATCCGAATGCTCAATCCTAATTATTTGCTTGGGATCAAACATGGTTTCCGGCGGCCGGCCCGGAAGCGACTGCTTGTCTGGATTTGGAATTTGCTGCGCCCAAAACATCGCTTTGGCCATGGCCGCATAAGCACTTTCTTTATAAGCCTGTTTACACTCGACTGAATTTCCTGTCACAACCAAATGGATATTGTCTGTGTCATGATCGATATGCAATATTTTACCCTTGTCATCGGGTTTGCCGGCGCTATCGAACGTGGTATGTCTCCAACCGTCTTTTTTTTCTGTTTCGGGGAACGCCGCTTTTAATTGCTTCATCTGTTCTGCCGTCAGACCGGGTGGCGTATTCGCTGATAATTTTGCCGTATCCGTCGGAAATAAGTCGTGCATCCCAGGATAATCATTTGTCAGTTCGGCAAGACAACCGTTCCATGGACGCGGTGGTTGGGGTTCTGGATATTGCGCGAGCCATTGTGCTCCGGTGGTGCCAGCTACAGGGTGGTTGTTCGTATCAAAAGCAATACCCTCATCCGAAGCAGCCTGACGCCATCTGGACCGTTCCTGTTGGTATGCTTCAAATGCCTCTTTATTTTTTTTATCTTGATCTTGTTTTACTTGTGCCGCCGCTTGATAAACATTGCCATAGCGTGATCTTTGCGATGCATTGTCATAAGTTGACTTGGCCGCAGCCAGTTTCTGTGCCAATTCGGCATCAGAACCTCCACATTCCTGCTGCCTCGCTGCTAACTTAGTTCTAAGAACGGTCGAAGCACTTGTTCGATAACGCGTGAGATCATCTCTTTTATCATCCACAAAAGCCTGCACATCTTGAAGAAGATTGCCGGCATTGGCCGATCGCTGCAAAGCTGTATCTATTTGCTGATACAAGTAGACCTGCTGTTCTCGCATTGCTGCAACAGCCGCTCGTTGTTCCTGTGTCATATCCTGGCCAAAATCTGCGATCTGTTTATCTAGCTCGGTTACCTGCTTCACTAAACTTGCTTGAACCCCTTGCAGACGCTCCATGACCTCCTGTGCCTTCTGATCGTTTGTAGTTGTTGTCGCCGTCAGTATCTTTGTAATCTCAGCCAATGTGGTGTCAAATGTATTAAATTCCTCCAGTCCCTTTTTTAAACAGGCGCGCTCTGCTGTTTCCGCTTCAAGCCGCTTAACCTTTGCTTGCAGCTGACAAAATACATTTAAATTTTTAAACTCTTCTGCAACCAACTTTTTCATATCGGGCGATAAGTTGCATGCCAGGCCTTGAAACCAGTCAGGATCAATTGCCAACGTGGCATAAAAAGGGAGCAAACTATATAGACGTGAAAATGCGGCGTGTATCTCTTCAGCAGTTGTACCCGCTTCTGTAGGGATATAAAGTGGATCGAAACTATATTGAACCGGCACAAGGGGGGTGGGTGGTTTTGGATCTTCCGGCGGTATACGTGCGGGTCTTATGTTTGCATCACGAGCCTGATGTAATTGATTTAATGCCAATGTGGCGTCTTTATTTGTGCCGCCAAGTACCACTAAGGCGCGACCCAAATCGACCAATGCTTCTACTCTTGTTCGCCGCATCGGATAGCCATCTCTGGCAATGGCATTAGAAAAAGCTTCCGTAAAATCTCCGGTGTCAGCAGGAAGATACCCCAGCTCAATGAATCGCGTCATATTCAAACTTCCTCATCTAATTCTGGATAAAAAACAATAAATTCAATACATTCATGGCGTTAAAATCGCAGATATTCCATCAATCTAAAAATAATGGGCACAGTTGAAGTCTAGCAGATAACTTATGCGACCTAATACCAGGCACACATATTTTATGTTTTTGATTATAGTTTCAGAGATATACCCTTCGCCTTTCAAGATGCGAACTTTCTTACAGAGATCGTCATCCCGGCGCAAGCCGGGATCCAGGGAAATACGGGAAATCAACCCCTGAACATGGATCCCGGCCTTCGCCGGGATGACGGCCTTGTAGAAGTTCACTATTAAGGAAAAATCTTAATTTACGACACATGCGGTATGGTATTGCGTCATTTTAAAAAATCATCCAATGCTGGACGATCTTGTTGATCGGGTTTTTCATTCACAGCCGCCACGAAATCCTGATCAAGTTCACCATACATTCCATGCTCGACTTGAAGTATTTCAAGTGATGGTAGATTATGGCTAAAACTCTTTTCCATAAAATCACCTCAAATCTTTATAATATTTTCGGACAAATACATCCGCCCATCGACCTTATAAAAATAAGGCCCGTCCCCTTGTGAGGGACGAGCCTTATGGTTTTGTTACTATAACGATTTGTTTTTAAAAGATTTTTATATGTTGGACGTTTATCTATCGCAAGACTCAAGCTCCATTTGCTTTTCAGCCCCACGATACATAATCTGTTTTTATTCCAAAACAGAGACGTCTTCTGCTTGCAGGCCTTTTTGACCTTTTGTCACAACAAACTCAACACGTTGACCATCTAATAATGAACGGTAACCATCTCCACGGATTGCACGATAATGTACAAATACATCTTCGCCTTTATCTCGTTGAATGAAACCATAACCTTTTGCTTTATCAAACCACTTAACTGTACCTATTTCACGATCATTTGCCACGATAATAACCTCATTTAAAAATTAAAAAGTAAGCATAGGGAAAACCCTACATTCAATCTTTTTTGGTCCGCGGTGGCCTTCACCCCCACTGTCCGAAAAAAATCTGATCGGAGTATAAATGAGATCAGGGCATTTGGCTATCTCTTTTTTATCTTTTTTTGAAAAATACCTGATCTATACCCGTCGCCAATTAACCAGACCCCCGTTAGGGACTCATTTTTTCCCTTTATGATAGGTACCTATTAACGTTGCCTGTCCTAAAATATGCCCTGCCATGGCCTTTTCGAGCACGGCTTTGGTGGGTTGATGCAAATCAGATAACACTGTATCCAATGCATACAATTTAAAAAAGTACCGATGCGTACCAATGGGTGGGCAAGGGCCGCCATACCCTGTTTTTTTCCAATCATTCAGTCCCGATAGTGCGCCTGTAGGTAAATCAGTCATATTCGCTTCAAGCGCCATTGTCGTCGCCGGGATGTTATATAACACCCAATGTACCCAAGTCATTTTGGGGGCAGCCGGATCCGGCGCATCAGGATCATCCACAATCAGCGCTAAACTTTTGGTACTGGCTGGGATATCCGTCCAAGCCAATGCGGGTGAAGTGTCTTTACCCTCACATGTATAAAGTGTAGGGATCGCAGCGGATGTTGAAAAAGCTGGGGATGTTAGATGAAATACCATGGTGGTTTCTCCTTTTATGACGGTACTATTACTGACACTACTACTGGCACTATAAGCAATTAAAGCTAAAATTAGAATGGAAATAATCGATATTAACGCTCGCCTTATTCGGGATAAATTCATTTGTGGCGCCTCTTTAATTAACTATTGATACATAATACAGGAAAGTTATCATGCGGAACCTCATCAAGATATTGATGGTTATTATCATAGCCTGTTTATTTTGTCTTATCAGTATGGCAATTTTTGCAGAAAATGCATATGCCGCAGACAGCAGTGAAACAGAATTATTCTCTGATCAAAATCAGTCTTATATTGCACCAGGCGATTCTCGTGCTACATTAGGCCATGAGTCGCGCGAGATCATGCAATTGCGCCTCCAATTACAACAAATAAAAACCACCCTGGCGCTGACGACGCCACAGCAACAAGTCGCCTGGCAAAATTATGAAAATGCGATTATTGCTGATGCATCTACTCTACGCGATGATGCCATCAAAGAAAAATTAGCGATCCAAGATAAGTATCGATACAATGCGCCTTCTATTTCGCCGCGAACAAGATCGGATCCAAATAATCATACGGGTTCCAAACAACGCATTGAGTCCGCCAAAGAGAATTTATATAAAACACTCACCTATGATCAGCAACAAGTCGCCGATCAATTATTAAATTGATCTACCACAAATCTACAAAAGGATTTATATTATGAAAAATTTTACGGGTTTATTTATTTTTTTCTTACTGGTCAGTATGATGTCTGTGGCAAATGCCGTATCAGACAACGCAGCCCTTGCGTTACCAGAACCCGCACGATTACAACCAACCGATCCAGGATCAGAATCGAATGCAGTACTTAACCCTGGACCATTCGAACACCATCAACAGCTCAAACAATATTTATTTCAAATAGAAACTGCACTCAAATTAAAAAATGCTGATCAAGATGCTGCATGGCTTGCTTATGAAAAAGCCATTCTCACACAAGCTGAAACCTTACGCGTCACATTACTCGAACAACAAACTGTTTTGCAAAGTGATACCACACCCATGATACGGCTGGATAGCCGCATTCGATTATTAGAGATCCAACTGCAGGGACTCAAACAGCTGAAACCAACATTGGCAACCTTGTATGCGGGCCTATCCAACGAACAAAAACAGATCGCTGATCATTATTTGCAGATCCCTAAACAAATATTTCAAAATCAAAACAATCAGAATAATCAAAACAATCAAAATCCCATGGATCCCAATATGGTTGGTCCGGTTGAATGAGACCCCCTCTCCCTAACCCTCTCCCCCAACAAAAAACGTTGGGGGAGAGGGGATCTGTCCGGGCTAGGGAGAGCGCAGCGAGGGTTCGGAGGCTTGAACACTTACGAGTGAAAGGGGGTTATTCCACTGTCACAGATTTCGCCAAATTCCGCGGCTGATCAACGTTAGCGCCCCGCAAGACAGCCACATGATAAGCCAACAACTGCATGGGCAGTGAATAAAGGATCGGTATTGTAAAGGGATCAGCCAAAGAGATGTCCATATGCACAATATGCGCGGGCAACCCACCAACAGGACAATGTTTCTCCCAAGCATCACCGTGCGTAAAAATAAATAATTCGCCACCACGTGCTTTTACTTCTTGTATATTCGACATTAATTTTTCGAATAATTCATCCGGCGGCGCCAAAACGATCACTGGCATGTTTTCATCCACCAATGAAAGTGGACCGTGTTTTAATTCACCCGCAGGATAAGCTTCTGCATGAATATAAGAAATTTCTTTTAACTTGAGCGCGCCCTCCATTGCAATAAAATAATAAATTCCACGACCTAAAAATAAAGCATGTTGTTTATCTTTAAATAAAGGCGCGAGCGCTTGGATTTTTTTATCCAATAACAATAAATTTTCCATGGCATGCGGAAGAGCACGTAACGCTTGCACCCAAGTAAATTCTAGTTGCTGATTATTATTTTCTATTAAATTATTATTATTATTTTCTATTAAATTGTCTTTTATTAAATTATTTCTTGTTAATAAAATCACCAGCAATGCAAGCACCGACAATTGTGTAGTAAATGCTTTAGTACTGGCCACACCAATTTCAGGCCCTGCGCGCGTCAATAACACACCATCCGCTTCACGCACAATCGTACTCTCCAGTACATTACAAATCGCTAAGATGCCGCTATATCCCGATTGTTTCGCTTTTCTCAATGCTGCCAAAGTATCTGCTGTTTCACCTGATTGAGAAATAGCAATAAATAAAGTGTTGGCGCGCACATTGATATGTCGATAACGGTATTCACTGGCAATTTCAACCATACAAGGAATTCTGGCTATCGTTTCTATCCAACCACGTGCAACCAGACCCGCATGATAACTGGTGCCACAAGCAATGATATGTACCGTATCAATCTGCGACAGCATAGCATGGAGTTTGTTTTGTCCTGATCCCTCAATGACTGACAGTACTTCAGTTTCCGACAAACGTCCCGCCAATGTATCCGTAATCGCTATCGCTTGTTCAAAAATTTCTTTTTGCATGTAATGCGCATAAGCGCCACGCTCAGCCCGTGCAATATTTTGTGATGAAATAATTTTAATTTCGTGCTGAATAGGTTGATTATTCTCATCGAATATTTGGACGCCTGATTGCCCAGGCTGTCTATTGATACATGCAATGTCACCCGGCGCAAGATACATAAATCGCTCAGTCAAGCTCATCAACGCTAAATAATCCGATGCAAAATAATTGGCATCGGATCCCAAGCCTATAACAACGGGGGCACCCCCGCAAACAGCAATTAATTGATCTGGATATTTTAAAGATAAAACACCCAACGCAAAAGAACCTTTTAATTCTGCGACAGCCGCTTGCACTGCATGCAGTAAAGAAGGTGCCGTTTTCTGATAATCAAAAATTAGATGTGCCGCCACTTCTGTATCGGTATCCGACAAAAAGACATAGCCTTTATTTTTTAATTTTTCTTTTAATTCCACATAATTTTCAATAATACCGTTATGGACAATGGCAATCGTATCGGTTTTGCCAGACAGATGTGGATGCGCATTGATCTCACTCGGTTTGCCATGTGTTGCCCAACGTGTATGCGCAAGACCTATTTGACTTTTTTGAAATACCTCTATTTGAGTATTCACACGATCAATAAGATCTTTAACCTTCCCTTTTACCCGCACACGCTGTAATTGATCTTTTTCATCAATCACCACCACACCCGCCGAGTCATATCCGCGGTATTCCATCCGCTCCAGCCCCTGCAATAAAATGGGCATCACAGGCTCTGTTGAAATTGCACCGATAATTCCACACATGTAATGTAGACTCCTTAATGCGCAATCAGATGAGATACGTTTGGGGAAAAGATTAAAACAAAGGTTGAAATTCATTAGGGGTGGCGGCTTGTGGTTGATGCCGCCCGGAGCTTGCGAGGACGGCACAGCCACAAGCTGACAGGACCCCGTCTAATGCAATATCAAATTATTCGTACTTTCATATATTGGCCTCATGAAAATATTGGACTCATGATAACCCCTAACGGTATGATTGTATGCCATCTTGTCTACCTATTCCACCTTCTTTTTTCGTGGTACCGTTTTTTGTGGGCTACGGGACAAGGTCAATTGTCCGGCCGGTGCATCACGTGTTAAAACGGATCCGGCGCCCACCAACGCATCGGCACCGATCACAATCGGTGCGACCAATGCTGTGTTTGAACCAATAAATGCACGATCTTCAATCACGGTTTTGTGTTTATGCACGCCATCATAATTACAGGTAATCGTTCCCGCACCAATATTGACATCCTCGCCCACTGTTGTATCGCCCACGTAACTCAAATGATTCACTTTGCTCTTTGCACCCAAATGTGTTTTTTTCAATTCTACAAAATTACCGACTTTTGCATGTGGGCCCACCATTGTACCGGGACGGATGCGTGCAAAAGGCCCCACCATGGCACCTGCTTCCAAAATTGCACCATCAATCGAACAATGTGATCCCACCTGTACATCTGCATGTAAATTGCTATCTTTGATCCATGTATGAGGCCCAATCATACAACCATCACCAATCGTAACACGTCCCTCTAAAATCACATTGACATCAAGCGTAACATTTTTCCCAAATGTGACTTCCCCCCGAATATCCACACGCGCCGGATCCATCACCGTGACACCCGCGCGCATCCAACGTTCAATTTGACGCTGTTGGTAAACACGTTCAACCATCGCCAATTGTTGTTTATCATTGATCCCAAGCGTATCTATAGGCTCGGGCACACGCACAGCATTCACCGCGCTTATTTTGGCAGCAAAAGGGACAATATCGGGTAAATAATATTCCTGTTGTGCATTATGCGGCAGGATCTGGCTCAGCCAATTTGCCAAAGCTTTTTGTGGCCCCCAATAAGTGCCAACCGCAATTTCACGAATAGCACGTTGTGCGGATGTGGCATCTTTTTCTTCCACAATACCGATCACTTGGTTCGAATCATTACGCAACAACCGCCCTAAACCCGTCGGATCTGGGATCTGTGTATACAACAACCCCAATGATTCAGGTGGTGTGGTTTGCATCAATTCGCGCAATGTTTCTTCGCGCAATAAAGGAACATCGCCATATAAAACCAATACAAACTCTGAATGAACCAAAGGAATGGCTTGCAACACTGCATGCCCTGTCCCCAAAGGCTCAGGCTGCATCACCCAATGACAGGGCGGCTCTGTTTCTTCTGTGTGTATATCTGCCAACACTTGTTTCACCTGTTCAGAACCGTGACTGATGACCGTATAAATGGCTTCAGGTGATAACTGCCGCGCGGTTTCTAATACATGCGCCAACATGGGTTTTCCTGCCACCGGATGTAATACCTTGGGGAGATCTGAGCACATGCGTGTGCCCTTGCCTGCCGCTAAAATGATCACGCTGAATTTCTTAGATAGATGCACCATTGAGCCCGCCTTTCAATTGTTGTACCTGCTTAAAGCCCGCATTCAACAGTATTTGTGCCGCCACATGACTGCGTTTGCCTGCGCGGCAATAGACAACCGTCAGTTTTTCAGGATCAAATTCTGCCAAGGATCCCGTCAGTACTGCCGAATTTAAGGATATATCTAAAGGCCTTAAGACGCCACCAATATTATATTGTTCATGTTCCATCGGACTACGTACATCAATTAATTGTAGATCAGGTGTTGTCTCTCGTAGTGCATATAATTCTGATAATGTCATCTCGGGGATGTGAACTTCTTGCTCGACATTCATTTGATTGCTTCCTTTATTTTTACTGCATGCGACACAATTGGGATCAGCGCTTAAATTAATTTTTTTAAAATTTAAGCGTTCCGCATCATATAATAAAATTGTATTTAATAACGATACCGGCAGCCCTAATAAATATTTTAATACCTCTGTCGCTTGAATGTTTGCAACCATGGCCGGGATCACACCTAAAATTCCATTCTCTTGACATGTAGGACGCATGACATCTTTGTCGGGAAATAAGCATTGATAACAAGGCCCTCCCTCACCTGAAAAAAATCCAACTTGGGCAGCCAAGCCTTCAACACTGGCAAATAACCACGGCTTTTGTTGCAACAAGCTGGTCTGATTGAGTATATAACGCGCTTTACGATTATCTGTCCCATCGACAACAATATCGTGATCTGCAAATAAAGCAGGTGCATTATGGCTTTCAAGACGCACAGGATAAGTATTGATCTGGATCTCAGGATTTAATGCACTGAGTGTTTTGGCAGCTATTATTATTTTTAATTGTCCTATATCCTGCGTTCGATATAAAATTTGACGATGCAAATTAGACTCGGAAATCCTATCGTCGTCGACAATACCAATTGTACCAATCCCCGCCGCCGCTAAATATAACAATAATGGACAACCCAAACCGCCGGCGCCTATACATAAAACGCGCGCCTTTTTTAAACGCAATTGTCCTTCTCGACCTATGTTCGGCAGTACAATTTGTTTTTGATAGCGAATTAATTCTGAGGGACTTAGATCCATACAATTAACTTCTCTCTTTTTTTCTTCTGTCTAAGACGGCCTTGCCCATAGTCGTTTTTAGTTTTACGTTGTTTGGCTGTTGTTGATGTGATTGATGTATTTCTTGAATAATATCACACCACTTCTTTGCCGCCGCTTCGGGCCTTTTATCTTTCACAATCGCAGAAATCACAGCCACACCATCTACACCTGTGGCCAATACTGATTCGAGATTATCCAAACAAATCCCGCCAATAGCAACCACCGGATAATTCAATGTCCGACACCAACGCTGTAAACGATTCACCCCTTGTGGTTTAAATGGCATATGTTTGGTGGTGGTTTCAAAAATCGGACCACAGGCGATATAAGACGGCCGCAGTGCATGTGCCCGTGCCACTTCCGTATAATTGTGTGTACTGATCCCCAAACGGCAACCCGATTGTTTAAGTTTTTGTTTATCGGCCACGCTCAATAAATCCAAATCTGATTGACCCAAGTGTATGCCATATGCACCATAGTGAATGGCCAATTCCCAATGATCATTAATAAATAATCGTGCATCATATGATCTTGCAATTTCGATCGCACGCATAATTTCGTGGTTTAATTTTTCTTCCCCCGCTTTTGTTTTTTCAATATTTTCTTGTTTGATCCGTAATTGTATGGTGCGCACCCCAACGGCCAATAAACATTCAATCCAAGCACTCGAATCAACTATCGGATAAAATCCTAATTTATCAGGTCCACAATCCGGGAAAGAAAAAAAACGATCGACCGGATCACTTATCTCATCTGTTGATGTGATCCAACACAAATCACGGTGGTTTTCAGGCCATGCATGATGCGTCACAGGCCCTGATCCTTGACCATAACCAACCGCATGCCGAATGCCTTCTTGGATCGTCATTTTTGCAATCACAACAGCTTCATCAATCGCATATCCCTGCGCCACAGACGCGGCAACTGCGCTTGAAAAAGTACAGCCCGTTCCATGTGTATGCGGCGTGTATATTCGATGTTGATTGACCCAAAATTTTTGATCTGAATAATTCCAACAGCGCACGCAACTATAATAATCTGCACTGATAGCAGTCTCTCCATGTCCACCTTTAATCACAACATGATCAATACCGGCCGCATGCAATTGATCTGCAGCCGCTTCAATATTCAGTGGCGATGTACATGCAATACCTGTTAATAATTCTGCCTCAGCAAAATTGGGCGTAATAAGATCAATGTAAGGGAAAATTTTTTTGAGTGATTCAATGGGATCATTTTTATGAGGAACCGATAATAATGCCATCCCAGTACTACTTTTTAAAACAGGATCTAAAATAACAAATCCCGAAAATTTTTTGAGCCACGCAATCAAAATATTAATAATATATGAAGATCCCAACATACCTATTTTTACCACAACAGGCGGGAAATCTTGCGTTAACGCATCTAATTGTGATTGAAATGTTTCAGCAGACATGGGCACCACGGATAATATTTGTCGGCTATTTTGTGCCGTGATCGCCGTGATCACAGAGCAACCATAAACGCCCAATGCCTGAAAAGTATGCAGATCAGCTTGAATACCTGCACCAGCGCTGCTGTCAGATCCAGCAATGGTCCAAACAATGGGTTTTGGGATCTGTGCC
>Ga0206982_1254_pt1 | contig 12616 bp, 9 predicted proteins | sample Alteio_BWMinCont_18_FD_153493 | JGI IMG/M metagenome (GOLD analysis project Ga0206982, IMG submission 153493) | Enriched cells from forest soil in Barre Woods Harvard Forest LTER site, Petersham, Massachusetts, United States -... | ecosystem: Environmental > Terrestrial > Soil > Temperate forest >... | reverse complement strand
TTTTCCGCAACAGTACGCTGGTAATTACCCATGCCATTACCATTCAATTTTGCTACCTGATTTTTATTGCGGCTAACTATTATTTCAATTCGTTTTACGCTATTCCGTATTTGCTTAATAAAAAGAAGTATTTAGTTTTTGTATTGTGCTTTGTATCGGCAATAGTTGTTACCGCTATTTTGCGGGTACCGGTGTCTGTTTTTGTTTACCGGTATGTATTTAAAATCACGGATAATCATTTCGATTACCTGATGGTTTTTTATAATTCGTTTATCAATATTCTGTTTTGGGTAGTGGTAATTTTAACAGGGAAGATGATTGCCGATAAAATACGGTCGCAGCTTTATATTGAAAAAATTGAAAGTGAACGGGCATCCAACGAGCTTAATTTTTTAAGGGCGCAATTTAACCCGCACTTTTTGTTTAACTCGATCAATTCTATTTACGGGCACATTGATAAATCAAATAAAACCGCCCGCGATATGTTGCTGGTATTTTCTGAAATGCTTCGCTATCAGTTATACGAGTGCAACGTTGATCAGATTGAACTGGAAAGGGAGCTTAATTACATCAAAAATTATATTACCCTGCAAAAAAGCAGAATGGACGAACGCATAGTGGTCAACTTTTGCGCGACCAATATTGATGGAAATATTAAAATTGCGCCCTTGTTGTTAATTACCTTTATAGAAAATGCTTTTAAATATGTTGGCTTTAATGAAAGCAAAGACAACAGGGTTGATATCTCATTGAATTATGACAGGGGCGCAATATTTTTTACTGTATTTAATACAAAGGATACTTTTATCAGCAGTCCCGAAAAATCATCCGGTTTGGGCATTGCTAATACAAGGCGTCGCCTTGAACTGATTTATCCGGATAAGCACCTTTTGGCAATTGATAACAATGACGAAGGCTTTGGAATACACCTAACTTTATTAAATGTATGACGCTGAATTGCCTGATAATTGATGATGAGCCGATAGCCCGCAAATTATTGCAGGAATACGTAGAAGAGATCGACTTTTTAACCCTGGTTGGAGCGGCCGAGAATCCTTTAAAGGCCGCGGGATTGATTAATAAATTTGATGTCGATTTGATTTTTCTGGACATCAATATGCCAAAGATCAACGGGCTTGATTTTTTGCGCTCGGCCGATAACCTGCCTATGGTAATTATGACTACCGCTTACGGACAATATGCATTGGATGGTTTTGAGCTGGCCGTGATCGACTACCTGGTTAAACCTTTTTCATTGGAACGTTTTTTAAAGGCTTCACAAAAAGCGCTCGAACTGCATACTTTGAAACAAAAGGCAATTCAGCCCGAAAAAAACGCCGGTTATTTTTATGTTAAATGCGATGGCAAAATTGAAAAAGTAAATTATGACGATTTGCTTTACATTGAAGCCATGGCCAACTACGTAACGCTTTATACAACAGATGATAAGCTGATTGTATACCTCACCATAAAAGGCATCCTGGAAAAACTACCTGTTGAAAAATTCTTGCAGGTGCATAAAAGCCATATCGTCAATCTGGATAAGATCAACACCATTGAAGGCAGTATGCTGCATCTGGGAGATAGAAAAATCACCATCGGCTTAAGCTTTTATGATGAAGTGATGGACAAAATATTAAAGGGACGATATTTAAAAAGGTAGCGGGCAAAAATGGGATTACCTATCCGGATATTTTTATTTTTGCAAACATGAATGCCATCACCCTTAAACACACTAATAGCACTGACCCCGATTTTCGCATATTAATTACTGAACTGGATGCCGAATTACGCGCGACTTATGACGAACTGATGAATACCTATGATCAGCACAACGTTATAGAAAAGATAGATACAGTTGTAATAGCCTATGTTGATGGGCAACCGGCAGGATGCGGCTGTTTTAAGGCGTTTGATATGCCAGCGGCAGAAGTTAAGCGCATGTATGTGAGGCAACAGTTCAGGGGCATGGGCATTAGCGCAATGGTGTTGAAAGAACTGGAAGCCTGGGCGGGGTCTCTGGGTTATAAACGGATGATTTTGGAGACCGGGGAGAAGCAACTGGCTGCAATTGGCTTATACCAAAAGGGCGGTTATATACTGGGCGATAATTATGGCCCATATGTTGGTTTAGAAACCAGTTTGTGTTATAGTAAAACATTGTAACCTGCTGGTGCTGGTTATCCCACATTCGTTTAAAAATCCATTTTTGATTAACCCTCACTATTTCAGCTAATAAAGCGTACCTTTGCGCGATTATTTTCTTGGAAAAGGCAATTTAACCATTAAACAGACGCCCTCTTCAACGATAATAAGTACAAGATCAGGTATGTTATGAAAAAAATTGTTGATTACAGGAAACTGTTAAATGTAAATGAAGCGGCCGAATTGCAGGAATTAAAAACGGTTTACAGATCGTTAGTGAAAACCTGGCATCCCGATAAGTTTCACGATAATGCTGAAATGAAGCTAGAAGCCGAAGAAAAAAGTAAACAGATCATCGAAGCCTATCATTTTTTGGTAAGCATAGCTCCCGAAACGCGCAACCAGTCGTTGCAGGAATATAACTTAACTATCGGGTCTGCAATTACCGATTTTGATTTTAAATCGCAGGTATTAACCATGTACTTTGCCGATGGCAATTCATACGAATATTTTGATGTGCCTAAAGCTGTCTACATAAAAATGATTAACTCCGATTCTCCCGGACGTTTTGCCCGCAGGCATATTTTCAATAACTACGTTTACAGAAGTTTGAGCAAGCTGGTTGCATCAGCATAATAAAGTGTTAAAATTATAAAGGCTGCGTTAGCTAACCCGGTAAACAGCCTGCGGTCTGAATAGACATTTTTAAGAGGTTTGTATCAGGCAAGTGCGACGTTTGCCGCACTGCCGTTTACAAAATATAATAAAGGGGTATTGTCGGGTTGATTACATCCTGCTCACTAATCCGCTCTCAACCCGTTTACGATATGACCAAAAGAATACTATCGGGAAAATAAATAAATTAAATATGGTGTTGGTTATCAGGCCGCCTATCACCACAATAGCCAATGGTTTTGATGCCTCTGAACCTATACCGTTTGACATTGCTGCCGGCAATAAGCCAATAGCCGCCATCATTGCAGTCATCACCACCGGGCGCAAACGATCCTCAACGCCGGCTTTAATAGCAATTGCAAATGATGCCCATGTGGTATGATGTTTTAAATGGGTGATGTTGCTTTTAAATTTGGTTATCAATATCACACCGTTTTGTACGCAAATACCAAACAAGGCTATAAAACCAATACCCGCCGAAATATTGAAGTTTACGCCCGTTATGAGCAATGCCAATATGCCGCCCATAATGGCAAACGGAACATTGTTCAATACCAGCAGCGAATCGCGGAAGTTGCCGAACAGGATAAACAGGATGAAAAAAATGATCAGCAAACTGATAGGAACTACCTGGCTCAGCCTTTTGGTAGCACGCTGCTGATTTTCAAAATCACCGGCCCATTGTAACGAGTAGCCTTTTGGCAGCTTGATTTGGGCGTTAACTTTATCCTGTGCTTCTTTAATAGTGCTTCCCATATCCCTGCCGCGGATAGAGAATTTTATGGCGCCATAACGCTGATGATCATCGCGATAGATCATGCTGATGCCGGTTAGCTTTTTGATGCTGGCAATTTCGCGCAGGGGCACGGTATTACCACCAAGGGTGGGTACACGTAAGTCGCCTATAGCTTGTTCGTTGTTCCTGAAATCTTCGGGGTAGCGTATACGCAAATCAAACTTGCGCTCGCCTTCATAAATCTGTGTCACCGCCTTGCCGCCAATGGCCATTTCAATTACGGCATTTGCATCGGCAGCAGTAACACCATATTGAGCCATTTCCTGCTGGTTTAAATCGATATCTAATTCTGGCTGACCAACATTATGAAGGATCCCTAAATCCTCAATTCCTTTTACGCCCTTTAAAATCGAATAAATATTTACCTCACGTTTTTCGATGTATTTATAATCATCGCCAAACATTTTAACAACTATAGATCCTTTTACACCCGAAACCGCTTCTTCCACGTTATCGGAAATAGGCTGGGAAAAGTTAATGTCGACACCGGGGAAAAACTTAAGCTTTTCCTGCATTCGTTGTATAAGTTCTTCTTTGGTTTCTTTTCGCTTCCACTGGTCCTGCGGATAAATATCCACATGGAATTCAATATTGTAAAACCCTGTAGCATCCGTACCATCATTTGGCCGCCCGGTTTGCGACATCACCTGTTTTACCTCATCGAAACTCAAAAAGATATTACGCATCTCATTCGCCATCTTCACCGACTCTTTTAACGAGATACTTAACGGGCCGGTGGCGCGTACGTAAATAGCTCCTTCGTTAAGCTCGGGTAAAAACTCGGTTCCTAAAAGAGTGAAGCTGGCTAAACTAAGTACCAGTGCAAGAATGGCTATCGGAAAAACAAGCTTTCGTCCCTTAAAGCATACCGAGTAAAACTTCATGGCGTTGTGCGTAATGAAGTTTACAAAAACATTGTGTTTTTCTTTTACATCCTTATTTAACAATACGCTTGCCAGTGCGGGTACAAAAGTGAAAGTAAGTATTACGGCACCCAGTAAAGCAAAGCCAAGTGTCCAGGCCAGTGGCGAGAACATTTTTCCTTCTACCTTCTCAAAACTAAAAATGGGCAGCAAACCTGTAATGATAATCAGCTTGGCGAAAAATATACCCTTGCCATTTACCAGGCAGGCCTTTTTTATTAGCCCCAGCTTGCTCATTTTGTTGTAATGGGCCATACCCACCTCTTTGGCCCGGTGATCAAGCACAACAAAGATCCCTTCAACCATTACCACGGCCCCATCTATAATGATACCAAAGTCAATAGCACCCATTGATAACAAATTGGCCGACATTCCCTTAAGTTTCAGACATATAAATGCAAACAAAAGCGCCAGCGGAATAATAAGCGAAACAATGAGCGTGGTGCGCCAATCGGCCATAAACAGGAACACAATTACGGTTACGAAGATGATACCTTCGGCCATGTTATGTAAAACGGTATGGGTAGCAAAATTTACCAGGTCCTCGCGATCATAAAACGTTTTCAGCTTTACATCGTCGGGCAGTATTTTATTATTAAGATCGTTTATTTTTACTTTAAGATTTTTTATAACAACACTCGGGTTTTCTCCCTTGCGCATTACCACTATACCCTCAATCACATCCGGATCTTTATCGCGACCAACCTGGCCTAAACGCGGCAAAGCCGATTCGGTAACTTCGGCAATGGTTTTTACATAAACCGGTGTGCCTTTTATATTATTAATAACGATGTTTTTAATTTCATCAATGTTATTCAACAAGCCGATACCCCTAACTACATAAGCTTGGCCAGCCTGGTCAATCACATCTCCGCCAACGTTTACATTGCTTTTTGAAACGGCATCGTATAGCTGCAGGGGCGTAACATTGTATTGAACAGCTTTTTCGGGGTTAATGGTGATCTGGTAGGTCTTTACCTCGCCGCCAAAGCTGTTAACATCAGCTATACCGGGTACCGAACGTATCTCGCGCTCAACAACCCAGTCTTCAATGGTTTTTAAATCTTTAACGGTTCTTTTGTTGCTGGTTAAGGTAAAGCGATAAATCTCGCCGGTAGGGCCATAAGGAGGTTCTACCGAAGGATTTACACCATCGGGTAAATCAGCATCGCCCAGGTGATTGTTGATCTGTAAACGCGCAAATGCGTAGTCCACATCATCATCAAAAGTTATTTTTACTACCGACAGGCCAAAAAGAGAGGATGACCGGATACTGGTCTTCTTTTCGGCCGGATTCATGGCAATTTCAAGCGGGCGGGTAACAAATTTCTCCACCTCTTCGGCGCTGCGGCCCGGCCACTGTGATATAATAGTTACTGATGTATTGGTAACATCGGGGAAAGCATCAATACTAATGGTTTTAAAGCTGATATATCCTGCAACGGCAAGCAGGGCCGTAACAAAAAATATGAAAAACCTGTTTCTTAAGGCGAAAGCAAGAATATTTTTTATGAATTTATTCATTTTCTTTTATCAGATTTCGAATGTTCGAATTCGGACTTGTTTTTTTATCTAAATATTTTTTTTAGCACAAATTATACCTGTTATTGATCAGAAAGCGACTCATACAGGTAGGCTTGTCTCGAAGCTACTATACGGTCGCCGGCTTTTATTCCAGCGCTGATATAAGCCCTGTCTTCTACCGTTTTTGCAATGGTGATTTGCTGGATATGCACTTTGGCTTTGCCATCTACCACAATCACATAGTTTTTATCGTTATCAAAAACCAAAGCGTTTGAGCTAATAAAAGGCAGGTTCTCGCCCGATTTTGCTTTAATTATCACATTGGCAAACATGCCCGGTTTAAGTAAATTACCCGGGTTTTGAATAGTGATCCTGGCGTGCATTACCTTGCTGTCCGGATCGAGCATGTTATCGATACGGGCAATTTTGCCGTCAAATGTTTTATCGGGATAAGATAATGTGGTGATCTTTACAGGATCGCCGGTTTGTATTTTGGAGATATCAGACTCATAAACATTAACCAGTACATAAACGGTTGAAAGATCAGCCACAGTAAACAAATTCTGGCTGTTATCGGCCCTAACCTGTGTGTTATCGGTCAGGTTTTTTTCAACTATATAACCCGATAATGGCGTTTTAACCTCGTAGCCATTTGCATTGCTTTTATTAATACCTACTACAGCGCTGGCACGTTTACCTTCGGCAACAGCCTTTTGGTAGTCGGATTCCGCTTGTTCCAGATCTTTTTGTGATGCCAGTCCGCTTTTGTAAAGGTCCTGGGTTGATTCCATTATGCGGCGGGTGTTTTTTATATCAGCTTCCGATGAAATGTAATCTTTGGTAAAGCCGGCCATTTCAGCGCTTCTTAAAGTAGCCAATGTTTGCCCCTTTTGTACTACATCGCCCAGTTGTACGCGAACATCCTGCGCTACGCCGCTCACCATCGGGAAAATTTTAACCATTTTGTTTTCGTCCGGGGCTATGCTGCCGGTAAGCGTAATTTGTGTAAGTGCGCTTGCTTCTTTTACCGTGTCAATCACCAGGCTTTTTAATAAGCTGTCGGTCACTTCAAAGCGGGTGTCTTTTTCCTGATTCTCTTCGCCATGATGGCAGCTTTGCAAAGCAAAACCTGTAATGAAAAGAGCAGATGCAAGTGTTATTATTTTATATTTAGCGTACATGGTTATTCCGAATAATTATTGATTAAAAAAGGCAGTGCCCGTAACATAATTAATTTGCTCAAGCGATGTAATACGATTAAGCTGAAGTGTATTTAATTGGAGGGTGTTGGTTTTAAACGAGTCATAAAAATCAAGAAATTCCAGCATGCTAATATTCCGTTTTTCATAATTCTTAAAAACCTCCTGTATCAGGTGATTAAAATCAGCTTTAAACTGCGGGTCGAAACTATTATATAGTTTTTCAAGCCTTAAAGCCCCTTTATAGTTAGTTGCCACATCACTTTCAACCTGATCCTGCTGACTTTGTAGCTGAACTTTGCTTTGATCTATGGCAATTCTGGCCTGTTTAATGCCGCCCTGGTTACGGTTAAAAAACGGAAGATTAAACTCAATTCCGGCGCCTAAAAAGTTGGTGCCGTAGCCTCCGTATTTATCATAGTTGAGGGATAAAGAAAAGTCAGGCACCGCGGTAGCCTTTTGCAGCTGAAGGTTAACATTATTATAATCGAGCGATACTTTTGCCAGCCTCAAATCATAACGGTTTGAATAGGCCGAATCCAGTAATCGTTGATAAGGCACGTTTTCTACTATATTTTTGCCGTCAAGATCATAATTAACCACGGGCTCAATAGTAACAACAGGGGATACCTTTATCAGTAATTTTAATTCGCTTTGTACCGTATCAATCCCCGTTTGCAGGTTATTGTATTCGGCTTGCAACGAGTAAAGCTGTGATTGTATACGCAATACCTCTTTTTGGGCGATATTACCTTTGGCGTATTGCTCCTTAAAAACTGATAACGTTTTTGCCAGTGAGTTAATTTCCTGTGTGTAAACCTTTGCAGATTGTTCCTGAAAATAAATGGTATAAAAATCGCTCCGTAAAGTGAATTTTAAGGTCCTCAACAGATCAAAAAACTGGTATTTTGATTGTTCTATGCCAATTTTGGCCAATTGGATGCTCTTGTTCCGTTTACCGGCAGTTGTAAAAAGCTGCGAAATGTTGAACGATTGATCTTTATAAGCTGGTCCCTGCGTGGCGTCATTGGTATGGATACCGTTTGTAAAGCTAAAATCGGGGTTCGGGAATAAACGGGCGGTAACCACAGCCGCGCTGGCATTATCAATATTATACCGCTGTATAATTAACCGAAGATTGTTTTTTATAAACAGATCCTGAGCTTGCTGAATAGTAATTTTTAAAGTATCGGCGCTTGTCTGTGCTTTAGCCGAAAAGCGGGAAGCCAGGCAGACCGTTAAAATGAATAAAAATAAGCGTGCAAATTTTCGAAACATAGTTTTATATGATGCGACAAAGGTAAACGACCTGTATTAAAGGTGAATTAAAGAGGGATTAGAATGAGATTAGAATTTTAATGTCAAAAGAGACTCTTTGGCCCTATTCTATAGCTAAAAGATGTTTTACAACAATTGTGCTATTAAAACTAAATTAAAATGGCATTAGTTTTTAATTAGGAAAATTAATGCTCACACTGGTGCTTTTACCGGGAACTGAGCTGACAACTATTTTGCCGTTGAAGAGATTTATTATTTTATTGGTTACATACAACCCGATGCCATTGCCCTGGTAGGTTTTTACATTGGTTCCACGGTAAAATGAATCGAATATTTTATCCAGCTCTTCGGGTATAATACCAACGCCCGCGTCTGTGATGGTGATATTGATTGATTTGTCATCGGCATAAAGATCACATTGTACAGGTTGATTTTTTGAGAACTTAAATGCATTGCCGATAATGTTATTCAATGCAATGGTTAACATTGATTTGTTTGCCAGTAACTGTAGTTTTACATGTTCCTGCGGTAAGCTTAAAATATTAACAATAAAATGGCCCTTGCCTGCTTTTTCATTCCAATAGTCATTAAGTTCCCATATCAGGTCATCAATAGCTATGGCTTTTAATACCGGCTGGGTGTAGTTCATATCGACATTAGCCAGTTCCAGCAAGCTGCCTATGGTTTCGTTTAGCCGCTCGGCATCATATAATACAGACGAAAGCACCTGTTCATAATCGGCATTGCTTCTTAGTTTGTTTAAGGTGATTTCAATTTCACCGATGATGGAGGTTATAGGTGTTCGCAATTCGTGCGATGCATTTATTACAAATGTTTGCTGCAATTCAAATGCGTTTTCCAGATGCTCAAGCAGCTGATTAAAGTTGTGGGCCAGGGCACTTATTTCATCCTTGCCATTTCCTTCATCAACCCTTAAACTCAGGTTGCCCGCCCGTACCATGCGCATTTGCCCTATCACTTTATCAATAGGCTGCAGCGCTTTTTCGGCAAACCACCTGCTGATTACAAACAAACCGAAGATTACGCTTATTAGCAGGATAGACATAATTTCGATCATTTCTTTCAATCGCTTATCTCCCTGGTGATCAATAGCCGAAACAAGTATTACAAAGTTTCCCTGGTTGTCGTTATAATAAATACCTACGGTTTGCCTGTTGCCCTCGGTAAATTGGAGTTGTTTTCGTTTGCGTACGGCGTTGATAATCGGGTCCGTCCAAAACTGATTTTTATCTTTTATAAATGAGGCTGCATTTCTTTCGTCATACAATCTCACTACTTCATCGGGCAGGCGTTCCAGGTAGCGCTCCCTTACATGGTTCAATGAATCGGCAGGTATTTCATCGGCTTCAAGATAAAGTTGGGCGGCAACATTGGCCCTGTCCATCAAATGATCGTAAAAGTCAGACTTAATAAATGAGCTGAAAGTAACGCAGATAACAACCTGTACCAATAACAGAACAAATGCACTTATTGCGGTAAAATACAACGAAAGCCTGTTCTTTATTTTCATTGGTTATTTTTCAATTTTTAAAATATAACCCATCCCAATAACAGTGTGTATCAATTTGCTTTTAAAGCCTTTTTCAATTTTGTTTCGTAAATAGTTTACGTAGACATCAATAAAATTGGTGCCGGTATCAAAGTCGATTTTCCAAACCTGCTCGGCAATGTATTCGCGCGATAAAACTTTATTCGGGTGCCGCATAAACAACTCAAGCAGAGTAAACTCTTTAGCCGTTAAAGTAATATGCTGTCCCGCCCTTTCGGCAACGTTGCTCCATGTATCCAACTTAAGGTCATCAAAAATAAGGGCATGTTCTTCAGGAACATGAATGTTTTGCCGTCTTAATAAGGCTTCAATACGGGCCAGTAGCTCGCTGAAATGAAAAGGTTTTACTAAATAATCATCTGCCCCTGCTTTAAGGCCCGATACTTTGTTATGGATCTGATCAAGAGCAGTTAACATCAATATAGGTGTTAGGGTATCTGTTTGCCGTATATCGCGGCAAAGGTCAATGCCGTTAATGTCGGGCAGCATAATATCCAATATAATCAGGTCAAAATCAGCTGGTTTCAATAAAGCTTTCGCTGATGCGCCGTCATTTGCTGTTTTTACTTTATAGCCTTGTTCTTCAAGACCCTTGCAAATAAATGCAGCTACTTTTTGCTCGTCTTCAACTAAACAGATATTGGCCATATAAACAAATATAAAATAAGATTGATTGGATTAACGGTTTAACCACTAAAATCTTACAAATCTAAAAGGCAATTTAAATTTGATGAGTGCTTATAGTGAAGATAATTGCCGTTGGCTTTAGCCGACGGTTTAGTAATAGATGAATATGGCGGCTTTAGCCAAAAAAATGCGACGATTTTGGGCTGAAGCCATTTTGATAGATTAATTAATCCGTTGGCTAAAGCCGGCGGCAATGAATGCAGCTACTTTTTGCCTAAAAAATGCGTTGTTGAATAACGGCCATAAATTGCTCCTTGAATTTTTCGCTGATAGGGATCTGCTTACTGCCTACATAAATGTGGTTATCCTGTATTTTATTAATCTGCTTGGTATTAACAATATACGAATTATGCACCCGAACAAAAGGAGCCTCCAATTGCTCGTCAATATCTTTTAAGCGCCGGTATATCAGTATTTGTTCCGTAGGTGTTACCAAGCGAACATATTCCTTTTCGCCTTCAAAATATTGGATCTCTTCCAAAAGAATTTTCCGCAGCACTTTGCCCGATTTTACAAAAAAGTAACTGGCACCGGTATTGGCATGTCCGTTGGCTTTAACCAGATGCGTTTCAAAATAACCCTCAATTTTTTGCATCGCCGCCAGGAAACGTTTCAGCGTAATTGGTTTTAAAAGATAATCGATAGTTTGAAAGCTATAGCTTTCGGCAGCATATTCTGAGTAGGCGGTGGTAAAAACAATTTTAGTTTCGTGCGATAACAGGCCGGCCAGTTCCATACCACTCAATTGCGGCATATTAATGTCCAAAAAAATAAAATCAGGCTTGTTGTTTTTTAAAAAAGCTATCGCTTCCAGGGCATCATAACACTTGCCCATCAGCTGCCATTTAGTATTCTGACAAATCAAAATCTCGAGCAGGTTTACCGCATTGGGCTCATCATCAATAATAATACAGCTTAGGTTCATGTTAGTGGTACTTTTAAAAAGGCGGTGAAATAATTGCCGGTAGTATCAACGTTTAATTCAAACTTTGTTCCGTATAAAAAGGTAAGGCGCTTCTCCAGGTTCTTTATGCCAAAGCCGGTTGATTCTGTTGTGCCTGTTTTATCATAGATCTGGTTTTTTGTTTGAAACAACAAATTGCCATCCTGCTGAACAAGCGATATTTCAATTTTATTTTCGCTGCTCGATTTATCTATCCCGTGCTTAAAAATGTTTTCTACAAAAGTCATCAGCAGCATAGGAGGGATTCGTAGCTCAGTATTGCATTCTTTTATAAAATCAAGCTCAATTTCGTGCCGGATGCGGATTTTTTCGAGTGCGATGTAATTTTCCAAAAAGAGGATCTCCGTAGCTAAAGACACTTCATCTTTGGGGCTTTCATCAACAAAATAGCGCATAATGTCTGATAGTCTTTCAATCAGTTTGGCGGTGCGGGGGGCTTCGCGGTAGGCCTCGTAATAAATATTATTCAGTGTATTAAACAGGAAATGTGGCTGTACCTGTGATTTTAGCAAGTTTAATTCCGCCTGGCTTTTTTGAACCAGTATTTTTTCTGACTGCTGCTTTAATGCAAAATAAGCAATGGCGATGCGGAATATAAAGCTGAGCATATAAGTTAAAAAGCCGGCAAAAATGAAATTGAGCATTGTTCCCACCGTAAACTCTTCCATGGCTTTCCCAAAGAATTTGTTATAAATAGTAATAATCAGGTAGCCACGTATTAAGCCGCCGGCCACCAGCATAATAATTACATAAATAACATATTGTACTTTATGCCCCTGCTCATAATAGCGGGGATACAGGAATTTGATATTGCCGTAAATAACAAAAATGTAGAAAGCAACGCTGATAACAGTG
>Ga0206982_1252_pt1 | contig 12921 bp, 13 predicted proteins | sample Alteio_BWMinCont_18_FD_153493 | JGI IMG/M metagenome (GOLD analysis project Ga0206982, IMG submission 153493) | Enriched cells from forest soil in Barre Woods Harvard Forest LTER site, Petersham, Massachusetts, United States -... | ecosystem: Environmental > Terrestrial > Soil > Temperate forest >... | reverse complement strand
ACATCAAAAAAAAGGATGGGAGCAGTTTACAGATACTGTAATTCAAAAAATATCCGACAAAACCAGCGGTGTAGTATTTATCCTTTGGGGAAGTTATGCGCAATCAAAAAGTGTGTTAATCAATGATAAAAAGCATTTGATAATAAAATCAATACATCCATCACCATTATCAGTAAACCGCGGTGGCTTTTATGGCTCTAAACCGTTTTCAAAAGCAAATGATTATCTCATAAAAGAGGGAAAAGCACCTATTGATTGGCAGATACATTGAGAATAGGTGCAGATTTTAAATGTGCGGATGTGCAAATTGATTAACGAATAAATATTCCTTAATGTGCCTATCATTTGCACATTTAAAATCTGCACATCTCCACATCAATATTCCAGCGGCACTATAGGCTCTTTTTTGCTGGTCGACATAATCATCATGGTTTGGAAAGTTTTCACGACGGTAATGCGGCTTATTTTTTCCATTATCAACTGTTCGTACGATTTAATGTCGCGAACGTAAACTTTTAAAAGGAAATCACATTGGCCAGTTACGTGATGACATTCAGTAACTTCCTTAATATTTTGTATCTCGTCCAAAAAAGTTTGAATGGTATTTTTCTGATGGAAATCAAGTGAGATCTGGATAAAAGTTTTTATACCTAATCCCAGTTTCTCCTCATCAACCAGCGCGTGATAACTCTTTATATATTCGGCATTTTCCAGTTTACGTACGCGCTCCAAAGTGGGTGCAGGTGAAAGTCCGATTTCATTTGAAAGCTGAAGGTTCGTTATCCTTCCATTCTCTTGCAATATCTTTAATATTTGCAGGTCTATTTTATCTAATTCAGCAGCCATAAATAAAATTTTTTTAAAAAGTATTTTGACCGAAATAAATTTTTTGTTGGCAATAATTTAGATAAGTCTAAATTTATTATTAGATTTGTATAAATGAATACTTTAGCCGAAGAAAACTACCTTAAAGCCATTTATCATCTCTCATTAAATGGTGCAATTGCCAGTACAAACCAATTGGCGGCTCAGCTAAGCACAAAGGCATCGTCGGTAACAGATATGCTTAAAAAGCTGGCCGACAAAGAGCTGATAAATTACACTCCATATCAGGGCGTAAATCTTACTATAGCCGGAGAAAAAATTGCCATCAATATCATCCGCAAGCACCGGCTTTGGGAATATTTTTTGGTCGAAAAATTAAACTTTAAATGGGATGAGGTTCACGAAATGGCCGAAGAAATGGAGCATATTTCTTCGAATGAACTGATAGACAGATTGGATAAGTTTATGGGCCATCCTAAGTACGATCCTCATGGCGATCCTATTCCTGATTGCAATGGCTTATTTAACGCACATAATCTTAGGCCGGTATCTACAGTTGATATCAACGAGCATGCAGTTATTTGCGGGGTAAGGGATCACTCCACCATATTTTTACAATACCTGGAAAAGCATGGCTTAATGATAGGTAAAAACATAGAAGTTACAGACATCATTGAATTTGATCATTCGGTTATTTTGTTGATGGAAAATAAAAAAGTGCAGATCAGCCGCGAAGTGGCAAATAATTTACTGGTATCTATATGAGTAATTCGGCTAATCAATCATTGGGCAAGGTTCATAATTCTATAAAAACAGAAAATAAAGTTGGCTGGAAAAGGATACTGGCTTTTTTTGGCCCGGCTTATTTAGTAAGCGTCGGTTACATGGATCCGGGAAACTGGGCCACTGATATTGCCGGAGGGAGCGCTTTCGGCTATCGGTTAATATGGATATTATTTGCGTCAAATCTGATAGCCTTGTTATTGCAATCACTAAGTGCACGATTGGGCATCGTCCGCGGTTTGGATTTGGCGCAGGCCTCAAAAAATGCCTATCCCAGGTTTGCAAATTTTTGTCTGTACTTGTTGGCTCAAATAGCCATTGTAGCGTGCGATTTGGCCGAAATAATTGGTATGGCTATAGGCTTACAACTACTTTTCCATCTTCCACTTATCTGGGGTGTATCGCTTACTATAACAGACACCGTTTTAATGCTTTTTTTAATGAATAAAGGCATGCGGAAGCTGGAGGTATTTATTATGTCGATGATATTTATCGTCGGGCTTTCTTTCCTTATAGAAATGTTTATTGTAAGTCCGAATGCCGCGGGCATTGCAAAAGGATTTATTCCGGGTAACTTATCAGGTAGTGCATTGTACATAGCTATCGGCATTATAGGTGCTACTGTAATGCCTCATAACCTTTATTTGCACTCGTCTTTGGTGCAAACCCGGCAAATTACCCGTACCGAAAAGGGAATAAAAGCCGCTATTAAATTTAATATGTTTGATACTGTTATAGCATTGAACCTGGCGTTTGTTGTAAATGCCGCTATTTTAATACTAGCGGCGTCCGCCTTTTTTAGAAACGGTTTTTTCCAGGTGGCCGAGATACAGGATGCCTATAAATTGCTCGAACATATTTTTGGCAAGCTTGCTCCTACCCTTTTTGCTATTGCTTTGATAGCATCGGGCCAAAGCTCAACCATTACGGGGACACTTGCCGGTCAAATCATAATGGAGGGACACATTAACTTGCGTATTGAACCTTGGTTGCGTAGATTGTTAACCCGCGTACTGGCGATAGTGCCTGCCGTATTTACCATTATCTATTTTGGCGAAACAGGTTTAGGTAACCTTATTATATTAAGCCAGGTAGTATTAAGTTTACAACTGGGCTTCGCGGTAATTCCGCTTATTCATTTTACATCTAACCGCAAGCGCATGGGGAAATTTGCCATCAGCTTAAAAGTTAAAATATTGGCTTGGGCCTGCGCTGTTTTAATAGTTTACTTAAACGGAAAACTGGTGGTTGAGCAATTGGGCGACTGGATAAAACAGTACCCTAATTCGGCTCTATGGATTTATATGTTGGTTATACCGGTTATTATTGGGATTGCAGTATTGCTTATTTATGTATTTTTGAGACCATTGCTATTTAAACATTACGATATACCAGCAAGCGTGCCGCATGGCCTGGCCACAACTATAGAGGACCTAACCCCAATTGAATACACCAATATTGGCGTAACCATTGATTTTTCGAAAAATGATACAGACTGCATCCGCAATGCTATAATGCAGGGAGGTAAAAAAGCGTCATACACGTTAATCCATGTGGTTGAAACTGCCGGCGCTCGTTACTATGGTACCGAGGTTATGGATCATGAAACTCAAAGCGATGCTGATAACCTGAATACTTATGTAAACACATTAACGAGACTTGGTTATAACACCAAAGCCCAAATAGGCTTCGGTACGGCGGCAAGTTCTATTGCTAAAATTGTTAATGAAGAGAAAATTGACTTTATAGTAATGGGATCGCATGGTCACAAAGCACTTAAAGATCTTATTTTTGGCACCACGGTAAACTCTGTGCGCCATATGGTAAATGTACCGGTGTTGGTTGTTAAGCCGCAAGAAAAATAATTTGCATATTTGCAGCAAACGAGGTAGTGATGGATCAGAATATATATATAAAAAACAAAAAGGCTTATTTCGAATACCATATTCTGGATAAATATGTTGCGGGGATACAATTGCTTGGTACAGAAATCAAATCTATCCGGCAGGGAAAAGCCAACATTAACGATGCATTCTGCACTTTTATAAATGAGCAATTATACGTGCGTAACCTGCACATATCTGAATATAGCTTCGGTTCTTTTTATAACCATGAAGCCAAACGCGACCGCATTTTATTATTAAATAAAAAGGAACTTAAAAAGTTGCAAACCCGTGGCGAAGAAAAAGGATTAACAATTGTACCACTTGCCTTATTTATCAGTGAACGAGGTTTTGCCAAACTGGAGATAGGTCTGGCCCAGGGTAAAAAGACTTTCGACAAGCGCGAAACCATGAAAGAACGCGACACGAAAATAGAGTTGAACCGGGTAATGAAACAGTAATTTGATTTCGGAAGTCGGAATGCCAAATGCGGAATGTTTTTTAATTCGGAAGTCGAAATGCCAAATGCGGAGTGTTTTTTGAATTCGGAAGTCGGAATGCCAAATGCGGAGTGTTTTTAAATCCTGTACTTAACATTCCGCATTTGACATTCCGACTCCCGCATTCCCTTCTACCACGCCTTGTCCCCTACCAAAGGCACAAATCTAAAAGTATCTAAAACTATTTTTTCATAGTCGTTCTCTCCAGCCTTTAGTACCGTCACCATTTTTTGTGATTGCTGATCGCCAACGGGAATAACAAGGATACCGCCTATTTTTAGTTGCTTTAATAGCTCATCAGGCACGGTTGGTGCCCCTGCGGTTACAATTATTTTATCATAGGGGGCATGTTTAGCAATGCCGCGTGAGCCATCACCTAAGAAGAATTTGGGTTTATAGCCCATATAAGGTAATACTTTACAGGTGCGTTCATATAACTTCTCCTGGCGCTCAATGGTATAAACTTTTGCACCCAGCTCCAGCAATATGCAGGCCTGGTAGCCGCTGCCTGTGCCTATTTCCAACACTTTATCCCCTATATTAATATGAAGCAGCTGACTTTGATAAGCAACCGTATAGGGCTGTGATATGGTTTGATCTTCGCCTATAGGAAACGCAATATCTTTATAGGCCTGATTCCAGAAGGTTTCGTCAAAAAAGAAATGGCGGGGTACTTTTCCAATTGCCAGTAGCACGCGCTCATCTTCAATTCCTTTTTTTCGTAACTCTTCAACCAGCTTTTTGCGTGCACCTTGTTCGCGGTAATTATCAATATACTTATAAGCCATTACAGCACAAAACTAACATCATTTTCATTATTTGAACCGGATTTTTTTGCACACACAAAATCTACAGACAATATCAAAACCAAATTAGTAGGGATCAACATCTGGCTGAACAATACTCCCTTTACTCAATTTTGTAGTCTGAAAATGCGTTATCACATCGCGAATAATCGTTTTCGCTTTATTAACTGAGATAGCATCCTTTTCAAATTTTAACATGATACTTTGAATATAATAGTTTCGTATCCTGTTAATTAACGGAGGCTCGGGCCCTATTACACGGTCGCCAAATTGCTTTTGGAGCTCCCCCACAAGATAGCTTGCCTGGTTACGCACAATTTCAGGATCTTTGTGCTTCACATCAAGCTTTATAATACGATAAAATGGCGGGTATTTAAAGCTTCTGCGTTCCTCCATCTCTGTGAGATAAAGATTCACATAATCATTTTCAATAACTTGTTTAATAACCCTGTGTGCTGGATCGTACGTTTGGATAACCACCTTACCCTGTTTACCACGACGACCGGCCCGGCCACTTACCTGCGCCAACATCTGGTAGCTTCGCTCGTTTGCCCGGTAATCTGGAAATTTCAACAAACTGTCGGCATTAATAATACCGATTACCGTTACATCCGAAAAATCAAGACCCTTGGCTACCATCTGGGTGCCCACCAAAATATCTATTTTCTTTTCTTCCAGATCATTAAGAATAGTTTGCAACGAATTGCGCGAACGAGTGGTATCCAAATCCATACGAGCTATACGGGCATCAGGCAAAAGAACGGATAGCTCGTCTTCGACCTTTTCAGTACCAAACCCTTTGTATTCCAGATGCGTTGACCCACATGCCGGGCAAATATTGGGCGTATCTTCTTTGTATCCGCAATAATGGCAATGTAACTTACCACTGCTTTTATGATAAGTTAAGCTTACATCGCAATTAATACATTTGGGTGTGTAAGCACATATTTTGCACATTAATATAGGAGCATATCCCCGTCGGTTTTGGAACAAGATCACCTGTTCTTTATTAACCAGTGCGGTCTTAATATTATCCATCAGTACACTGGTAAAATGCGATTGGATGGTTTTCTTTTTTGTTTCTTCGGCTATGCTTACTACCTCAATATCCGGTAGTTTTACGCCTCCATACCGTTCAGAAAGCTCCGCAAACCCATATTTGTGTACACGCGCATTGTAATAACTCTCAAACGATGGAGTTGCCGAACCGAGCAACACCTTACCCTGGTGCATATTGGCTAAAAAAATTGCTGCATCACGTGCGTTGTAGCGTGGCGCAGGGTCAAATTGTTTATAAGACGTTTCGTGTTCTTCATCAACAATGATCAACCCTAAATCATTAAAAGGCAAAAAAACAGACGAACGCGCTCCCAAAACCACTTTATACTCGTTATTAAGCACCTTTTGCCAAACCTCAACACGCTCATTATCATTAAAACGGGAGTGATAAATGCCAATATTTGCGCCAAAATATACCCGCAAACGTTCTATAATATGTGTGGTAAGCGCAATTTCGGGAAGCAAATAAAGTACCTGTCTGCCGGTATTGATTATCTCCTCTATCAGCCTGATATATATTTGTGTTTTGCCGGATGACGTTACACCATGCAACAAAACCACATCTTTTTCTTCAAATTCTTTTTTTACCAGCTGCAACGCAGCTGCCTGCTGTTCGCTGAGCTCAAAAGTGCCAAAAGTTTCATCTTCTTCATAAAACAATCTGCTAACGTTCTTTTCTTGGGCAATAAAAATCTCTTTTTCTTCCAGCGATTTTATACTCGAAGCCCCGGCTCCGCTTTCTTCAATCAATTCGGTTTTAGAGATAGTTTTTTGATGACGGGAAAGCTTGATATAAGCCAATACGGCGTCTGCCTGTTTAGGAGCACGTTTTTCCAGAATAGCAAACAGTTCCCTCAAATTATCCTGATTATTATACACAGGATTTAAAGTAATAAAGGTGCGGGTGCGCGGCTTATATCGTTCGCTAACCTCCTCCGAAATATGAATAATATTTTTCTCAAATAAGCCTTTCAATATCGGCATTACTGTTTTTTGTCCCAATAACTTTGCTATGTCGCTTATCGTTAGTTCGGGCTGAATCTCCAATGCTTCTACAATCAGGTATTCTTTGTCGTGAAGAATTGACTTATCAAATTCAAAACCTTTATTTAACTCAATTTTTGTCTCACTGGCCAGTTTTAATGCCGAAGGAAGTGCAGCATTCATTACCTCTCCAACATTACACATATAATATTCAGCCAGCCACTGCCAAAAATTCAACTGTTCGTGTGTTACAACTGCCCGGTCGTCAAGTACTTCAATAATGTATTTGGCTTCGTATTTTTCGGGCGCAAGCGTACCTATGGAAATAACGATGGCAGTATAAAGTTTACTTTTACCAAATTGTACCACAACTCTTTTACCAGGCATTACCATACTATTCATTTCATACGGCACACGATAGGTATAGTTCTTAGCAATTGCCAAAGGCAATATTACCTCAACAAAAAGTGTTTCGCGCTCAGTATGTTGTGCCGGGGCAAACTCTAACATTATTTTATTTTATTTTTGTACGCGGCTATACCCAATACTACCCAGCCTGCAATAAATAACAGCCCACCAAGTGGTGTAACCGGCCCCATAAATATAAGCCAATCCCAACCCAATAGTTCACTACAACTAAGCAAATACAGCGAACCCGAAAAGAATATTATCCCCCATGTAAAAAGGTAATAACAGGCATTTATAAGGTTGTCATTTGCGGTAACAATTATGGACAAAAATAACAAGGCAAATACGTGATAAAACTGGTATTGTACCGCTGTATGCCATACATCAAGGTATTTTGCAGATAATAAACCTTGTAGCCCATGTGCACCAAAAGCACCAGCTATAACCGCCAGTGCACCAAAAATGGCCGCCGTAATTATAATTTTTCTTTTCATAAATATTATGCTGCTAAGTTACCAAATATAGCGGGAAGGTTTGTCAGTTGGCTGTAGCGATCAGTCAATAAGTTAATAACATCAATTTTAAGAACCACTAAATAGATTACCTTTGTAAAGCAGACAGCAATGAAGAAGCAAATTATTATTACCCTAATTCTTTTATTGGCTACTGTGTATGCTACCGTTGTTTATTTTAAAAATTTAAACACTCCCGGCATGCGCACCAGTAAAGTTATGCAGGTAATTCCCGATGATGCCGCGCTGATATTTGAGTTTAATAACGAGAAGGGGTTTTATGATATTTTTAATGGCAGCAAGTTGTTTGTTTCAATTATTGGCAAACAAAAATTGGATGAGTTAGATACCTTAAAAAACCTCTTACTGCAAAATCCATCTTTAGAAAAGTATTTTTCGGGGCAAAATATTTTTGTCTCTTTACATCCTTCCAAAACGGATAATATCGGGTTGATGTTAACCATATCATCAGGCAATGGTTTTGATGGTTCGATGCTCGAAGATCTGAGCAAACTACCTAATAGCGGCTTCGTTGTTACACCTCTCAAAATGTCTGGAGGCCAGGGTTACACCATCTACATTAATTCATTAAAAAAGCGTTTTTATATCACCAGCAAAGGTGACGATATCTTTTCGGGAAGTTTTTCAAAAGATTTGATTGACAGTAGTTTAAATCATAAAAATAAAAAAGACAGAAAATCATTCGAATTACTTTCTGAGCAACAAAGCACCAATTCTTTGGCTAATCTGTATATCAATTTCGAACAAATATCTCCGTTACTTGATCAATTGTTTCAAAATAAAAACACTGATATTTTAAGAACATTAAGAATATTATCCGACCTGGCTACTTTAAGTTTAAATTACAGGAACGAGGCTTTAATGTTTAATGGATCAACTGCTGTTAACCTGAACGAGGCAATTGGGTATTCGAATCTGTTTATCAATCAACAACCCATTGTAAACCATCTTAAAGATATATTTCCATCTACCACGGCATATAGCGTAAACTTTGGTATGTCTGATCCATTGAAATTTACCGCGGACCTGTCTGCTTTCAATTCAAAAGCGGGTTTTGGTAACGAGAGAGACAAATTGTTAAACAAAATAAAAGCTGAAACAGGGAAAAGCTTCAAAAAAGATTTTAACAATTTACTCGCCAACGAATTTGCCGTAGTAACCACCCGTTATTTTGAAAAATTTGCTATTGTTTCAGTTAAGAATGGCGCAAAAATCAAATCATTGTTAAGCGCTGTCAGCACCATGAGTGATGAAAGCTCGGGACAGCTAAACTATGAAAAACTTCCTTTCTTTTTGCTGGGAGATGCATTGAGCACTTTTAAGCGACCATATTTTACAGTTATAGACAACTACCTGATTTTTGCCAACAGTAATGGAGAGCTGAAAAGCTACAATGACATTTATATAAATCGTAAGTTTTTAAGTAAAAATGAACAAAACAATCAATTCAATAATCTACTTGCCGAAAGAAGCAATATATCTTACTTTTTGAGCCTAAAAAACATACAACCCATACTTGAAAGAGATTTATATCCAACTATCTATCAAACATTTAAATCACCCGAACAAAGTTTAAAAGACTTTTATGCAGTATCGATTCAACTAAGTGCCGGCGATAAAAACTTTTATACCAACTTTTGTTTAAAATTAAATACAGATTCGACCGATTTAAAATCTCAAATCGCTACTCAATCACAACAATAATTGCCATTTTTTCGTTTAAACAGTTAATTTATCATTGTTATTCGGATAGTCGGTTTGGAATTTTATCTTTAAAACAAATAAATAGCAGTTAAAAGCATACTACACTTTATGAAAAAAATTTTACTCGTTTTTTCTTTTTTCTTTTTTACCACTTCATTATTTGCACAAACACTTTCACAATATAATACAGGTACTTTATACGACTCTTTCGAGAACCCTGCTCAAACTGCTTTTACTCTTGACACAAGTAAACAATTTGCCTCAAATTTTTTAATTCCAAACTTTAGCGGAAACTTCTTTTTAAGCGGCAATGCTCAAGCCACTTTAAAAAGTCGTTTTTTTAAGAATCAATATTACAATGATGCTTTAAAAATAAATCAGGGCCAGAATAATTTGGCTAATACAAACGCTAACGTTTATTTTTTGATGTTCCGGATGTTTTCGAGCTTTAACGGCGACGTTGAGATGGGCATTTCGGCGCAAACAAAATTTGAGGGTCATGGCTTATTTACAGACGAAACCATAGCCGCCTTAAACGGAACCGGAAGCTTTGAAAATTCAAACTATTCAAACGTCTTTAATAGCAATTACAATTATCAGGCCTATAACCAAATCAGTTTTAGCTATCGTGAAAAAATCAATAAGCAATTTGCTATAGGCTTTAAATTGAGTGCCTTACTTGGTATTGAATATCAAAAATTAGACATTACGAGTTCAAATGTAAACTACGACAAGCCGAATGATATGGCTGACGTTACCCTTGGAGGAACATACTATTCAGGTTTTGTGCCCGGACATTTAGTTTCCCGCGACTATTTACCTACTTTCAGAAATCCGGGTGCAGCTATATCAATAGGAACAATGTATAAAACCAATGATAATTTTGTTATACAAGCAAACGTAAAAGACCTTGGCTTTATACATTGGAGCAGTCAATCAGCCATTTACAACTTTAATAATACAGAAACGGTAAACGGTTTATCGACGCCGGCCAGAGAAGATAGTATTTATAACGCAGTATACAAAATAGTGCATAATAATGGCACAGTAGGTTCTTTTACCACACCAATTGATGGCCATGCCGAAATAAGTGTAATGAAAAGCTACTGGCTGGATGCTGACAATAAATTCAAATATTCACCTACGCTTATTGCATCTAAAGAGCTATTTTATTCAGGTTTTGTTGGCGGATTAATAAACCCATTTCAATATGGAAATTGCGTTGCCACTTTATCTACCTCATATGATGATTTGAAAACATTCTCTGTGGGTGGTCAATTCATGTACAAAACGCCAAATTTTGAGGTTTTTATAGGCACAAATGACTTTATCTCAACCGGTCATTTTGCGTATGATGCCATTAATAACAATGCTTCAAACATAAGAACCAATACAGCTTATACCGGCGCTAGCGTAACTTTTGGCTTTTCGGTAAAATTCGGTCCGGTAACGGAACATCCCATGAATGCAAGCACTATACCTACCGGCGAGAAAGGATTTCTTGGCCGTATTTGGGGCAGGTTATTTAAAACAGACAACTAATAAAGGCTTGTTGAAAAAGTAATTTACAATGCTTTTTTACCCGCAATAAATTCTTTTAAATAATATGGTTCAAAGTAGGCCACGTCTTCAAAATCTTTGTTTTTGAATTTTTCAAAGGCTTTTTGAGTTAAATGGGTAGATGAATTTATAAACCCGGGTAAAAAGGCGGCATTTAAATTTCCACCTAAAATAGCCTCGCACTTTTCCGCTCCATCGCCAAAGAACAATATTTTGTTATTTGCCAACAGATCGTTAAAACTATTTTCATCAATTATTACGGCAGATGTGGCCTGTATCCTATCTCCCTGCACATTAAATACTGCTGTAAATACTTCCATGCGACGTGCATCGATCATAGGGCAAAGTAAGGTATTATCGTTGTACGCTTCTTTGCTTTCTACCCCATGAGCCATAGCTTCCAGGGTTTCAATAGCTATGAGCGGCTTATCCAATGCAAAACACAGTCCTTTGGCCGTCGAAATGCCTATTCTTAAACCCGTATACGAACCCGGCCCACAGCTAACAGCAATAGCATCAAGCTGATTATATGTTCCGGCGGCATCGGTTATAATATCGTCAATAAACCTTGTAATAACCTCAGCATGAATATTACGTTGATTGGCTTCTTTATATGCCAATACCACCCCATCTCTGGCTATAGCAACAGAACATGAAGTAGTAGCGGTTTCAATTTGTAGTATTAGGCTCATTTGGTTTAATGTTATATTTAGTTCTTCTTACTAAGCTCTTAGTTTATCAATATAACCGCATTTAAAAACAAAATATTTAAGATCTAAGAAACTTTGAGATTTAATTTAAGGCACCGGATCGTGCCCATGGCCCCCCCATGGATTACAACTGGCTATTCGTTTTATTGTTAACCAGCCGCCTTTAAAAGCTCCGTATTTCCTGATTGCTTCAACGCCATATTGCGAACATGTTGGGGTGTAGCGGCAGGATGCCCCGGTAAGTGGCGAAATAAAATACTGATATATTTTAATGAGCAATATAAATATATTACCTATTACAAGTTTTAATATATCAGCTACAGCTTTCATTTACCAATTTCGGCGCAGAGTTGAGCAAAAAGCTTAAGCATTTTTTTTTGGGTAAAATCAAAAGGAGCAATTTCTTTTCCAATATAACCCAATGATAATACAATCTGTTTATCGGTTGAATTTAGCTGATCATACAAGTACTGTTGTTTATGTAACCGATAAGCCTCACGCATGCGCCTTTTTATCAAATTACGATCAACAGCCTTTTTAAAGCGTTTTTTTGAAACAGCTAGTACAATTTTAACCGGAACCTGCTGTGAATCGCTGACAAGCATCCACGAGGCCTTGAAGGGGTAACATAAAAAAGAAGAACCGTTATGAAAAAGCTCATCAATAAGCTTTTTATTACATAACCGTTCTTCTTTTTTAAAAGTATACATTGTTGCTAAATATGAACCGAAATTAAAAAAATAACCGGCCCATGCCCCTCAATGGAGAAAGCAACCAGTTTTATGCTTTGTGACTGCGCTCGTCAGAAACTGTCAATCTTTTTCTTCCTTTAGCTCTTCTTGCAGCTAATATTCTTCTGCCGTTAGCAGTTGACATGCGCTCACGGAAACCGTGTTTATTTCTTCTTTTCCTTTGTGAGGGCTGAAACGTTCTTTTCATGGCTATTTTATTCTATTCGTTCGTTTTAAAAACAAGAGCGCAAATGTAGTCTTTTTTTTTATTTTTTCAAACAATAGTTAACTTGTTTATTAACTCAATTTTAATTGATTATGTTGCGCGGGTAAATTAAGTTTGTAATGTTCTCAATATCAAATCAAAAGCAATTAACAAACTTCCTCATTATCAATAAAATACAACTCGAACAATAGAAAATGAAAGTACCGGTT
>Ga0206982_1248_pt1 | contig 13253 bp, 12 predicted proteins | sample Alteio_BWMinCont_18_FD_153493 | JGI IMG/M metagenome (GOLD analysis project Ga0206982, IMG submission 153493) | Enriched cells from forest soil in Barre Woods Harvard Forest LTER site, Petersham, Massachusetts, United States -... | ecosystem: Environmental > Terrestrial > Soil > Temperate forest >... | reverse complement strand
ACAGGCATAGGATTAAAAAATGCCAGGAGAAGGCTGGAACTTCTTTATGGAAAAAATTACCAGCTCGACATTTCAGAGAAAGACAACGAATTCATCGTATCATTAAAAATGCCGGTATGCTGAAACCATTCAAATGCCTGATAGTTGATGATGAACCGCTGGCTTTAGATATTATTGAAAACTATTTGCAACGGTTTGAACATGTGGAATGCAGGCGTTGCGAAAATGCCCTGGATGCTTTCCGTCTGCTAAAAGAAGAAAAGTTCGATTTGATTTTCCTCGATATTGAAATGCCTATGTTAACAGGACTTGACTTCCTGGGAACACTGAAAGACCCTCCGCCTGTAATAATTACAACAGCCTACAGAGACTATGCGGTGGAAGGTTTCGAATTCGAAGCCCTGGATTACCTTGTAAAACCCATATCGTTTCCACGTTTTTTAAAAGCTTTTGAGAGAGCAATGAAATCCGTTTCAACCACCGAAAACTCATCTGAAAATAATCCTGCCGATGAAAACGAATACCTGTTCTTAAAAGTGGACAGGAAATTTGTAAAAATAATGATGAGCGATATTCTTTATATAGAAAGTCTGAAAGATTATATCAGGGTTACGACCAAATCATCTTCCCTGATTTCTTATCAGTCGCTTACATCTATTACAGAAAAACTACCCACCGACAAATTCATCCGTATTCACCGCTCATTTACCATAGGCATAGATAAAGTTAATTCGATTGAAGGGAATTGTGTTGAAATCGATGGTAAGCTACTTCCCATATCGAGAGAACACAGACAGGAAGTACTGAAAAAAATTTATAAGTAATTCAGATGCTGTTCGTCGTGCATATGATACAGTTCAGCGAATTAAATTCCTTTCGTCTAAAATTATTTCCAGCGTCTTTCGTACATGATTACATTTATATCAGGTAAGAACAATTTCAAATTATGAACCCAGTCAGGTCTTCTTTCCCGATCATGCTGGCTACTACAGCTTTTTTAGCCGCGCCTTTTGTTCATGCTAAAAAAAATAGAGCAATATTAACTCCTGTAGTTTTTACATTGAATAACAGGAATGGGCAACCGGGCGACACCGTACGTGATCTGGGCAAGAAAATATTTTATACCACCTGTTATACCTGTCACAAAGACACTGCCGACTACCTTGCCCCTGGTTATTCAGTATTGTCACTCATGACGCCCAGAGCTGTTCTGGCAGCTTTGGACAATGGCAAAATGCGTCAGCAGGCTGCATCACTTTCAGAAAATGAAAGAATCATGGGTAGTATACTTACTTCGTCTATTTGTCCTTCCATTTCAAAATGTACGACCAGCCTTTGTCCAAACCGGAGTTTTTCAAGATCTAGGTAATTTTGTAAATAGCTGATCTCTTTATTCAGCGATACCAGTGCCGCATTTGACTCATAAAGCATATAGCTCATCAGCGAAGATAATTTCAGAACGACTTCGGGTGCCTGGTCAGATTTTTTAAGTGTAAGGGAATATAAATTATTTAGTGTGTTAAAAAAGAAATGCGGGTGGATCTGTGTTTTCAGGAAATTCAATTCTGTTTCGAGATATTGTTTCTCCTTTTCTTTCATCAGTTGCTGGTTTTGTATCCAGTCCTTCGAAAGTTTAATTCCGGTCGTAAAACCGGCAAAAAAAAAGAGTCCGACGGCTTCAGAGAACAGGCTTTTAAAACCAAGACCTGACGTATAAGTATAAATCTTATAACCTAAATGAATGTATAAATTTTTTATAAGCTGATCCGCATAAGCCATTGCAAACAATGTAAGAATCAGCAATAAAGCATAGTAGAAATATTTTCTTCTGTACAAATAAGAAGGTATCAGGATATAAATATTAATATACACAAGCGCTGCCGAAACCGGCATGAATGCGCTTAGCTGGATATAAAAACTCAAATCGTGTAAATCAAGGGAAGCGTAAAAAGTCGTGCAAATGAATAAATAATATAATATCCAGAACAAAGAATGATAAACCCATTTGTTTTTAAAAAGAACTGATAACCGGGAAGTCGCTTCAACGGACTGTTGAGTGACAGGCAGTGATTTACTCTGAAAGGATTTAAGCAATACGGGTTTCATTGTGAATCAAAAATAATACTTTGGGTTATCTAAAAATGAACAGACTGCAGAGAGCAGGAATTACCGGATGAACTGCATATTTTTACCTTTAATCTTCTTTTATGAAATATAGATTGCCTGGAATTTTGATAAGCATAGTAATGGGAATGCTGGTCGACATCTCTGTATCAGCCCAAACTAAACTTGACAGCCTGCTGCCGGTCCGTGGTTTTTGTATTGATGCACCAAGACCGGCTGGCCTGGATTCTTTCATTCGTTTTATAGATAATGAACTGGCTCCGCGAAAAGTAAATACGTTGATTGTTCAGATTGAATATCATTATCAATTCAAATCTCATCCGGAGCTTATCGATAGTTTCGCCCTTTCAAAAGCCGATATAAAAAGAATAGTATCTGTCTGTAACAAAAACAATATCCGGGTCATTCCGCAAATCGACCTGCTTGGTCATCAGTCATGGGCGAATCATACCGGTAAGCTATTAAGGGCTTATCCTGACTTTGATGAAACGCCTGCTATAAAAATGCCGGCAATATATGTATGGCCAAACGCGGACAATCTTTATTGCAGAAGTTATTGCCCCTTGCATCCTGATTTACATCCCATACTCTTTGCGGTCATTGATGAACTCTGTGATGTTTTTGAAAGCAATGCATTTCATGCGGGTATGGATGAGGTATTCTATATTGGTGATGATAAATGTCCACGATGCGGTGGAAGAGATAAAGCAGAATTATTCGCCAGAGAAGTGAGGGCAATTCATGATCACCTGCAATTGAAAGGAAGGGAGATGTGGATCTGGGGCGACCGGTTACTGGATGGCAAGACAACCGGTTTGGGTGAATGGGAGGCCAGTTACAATAATACATACCGGGCTATCGATATGATCCCAAAAGATGTGGTGATTTGCGACTGGCATTATGATAGGGCAGATAAGACTGCCATTTATTTTGCGATGAAGGGGTTCCGGGTTATCACCTGTCCCTGGAGACAGCCTTCAACGGCCATTATACAGATAAATGACATCCTAAAATTCAAACAGGAATCAACCACTGAAATGAATTACCGATTTCTCGGAATCATGGAAACCATTTGGGTACGTACTGACATTTTTTTGAGCAATTATTATACAGAGCCTCCATCGAATACTCCTAATGAAAACACACCCTGGAATTGTTTCAGGGTTATGTACGGCGTTATTGATAAACTTCAGTAATAATTGCGATATCACGTGTTCCTAGATAATCAGTCGCATATAAGGACAATTATACATAATAATAAAATGATATATAATATATTTGTAAAACTTTATGTGATTTATACTCTAACTGGCAAAAAAAAGTGAATTATTTTGATGAATTATGCTGGAATGGATGAAACGAATCTCTTTTTTTGTATATTTACCAAAGTTCAGTAAGAACAGGTATCAGATTAAAGAATATATAAATAATAGCAAGATGTACAAACCAATCAACAGAATCTCATTAATCGCTTTGGGTTCGATTACATATTGGGTGGGATATTGTGGTTTCTTCACCCATCTTCAGAATACTGCCTATTCTTTATTAAGCCTGTTTCTGATCATATCCGGCCTCTGGCTTGCAGGTACGAATTCTTCAAATTTAGTCAGGGGTAGATAATAATTTCCCCTGTTTGTTACTTTCCATTGTGGGAACAGATAGTGAATTGGCTATATTCCTGATGCCATCGATAACGCCTGCAATATATTCACAGGATCTCTCCAGGCATATTTCCCTATGCTCTACATCATGTTTGGCGGTTTCAATATAGAGTTTAGCAGCACTCAGAATCTGGTTCAGGTTATCATGTAATTCCCTTCCAATATTTGTCCGTTCTCTCTCCTGTGCAGTCAATACAGCGTTTGTAATTTCATTTTGTCTTGCAAGTCTTTCCTGTATTAATTTATTTTCAGCAGATTTCCGGGCAGTGATATCCTGGGTTGCACCAATCATCCTGGTAGCATTTCCGTCTTCGTCATATATTATATGACCCCGATCGTGCACATAAGCATATTCGCCATTTGCTTTCCTAAATCGGTATTCATCCTCCCATGAGGTTGATGAACCCTCTGAGATTATTTTGTACAATTTTGATAATATCCGGTTTTTATCCTCCGGATGTAACAAACTCTCCCAAAAACTTTGTGGAATAAGTGCATTCACGATGGGATAGCCAAAAACCCGCTTATGTCCCCCGTCTATCCAGAACAAATCCTGAAATGTAAAGTTCCACTCCCAAAGACAATCATTGGTCACTTCTGTTACAAACCTGTAAAGTTCATTCAGTACTTTCAACTGTCGTTCCTGGTTTTCCGTTTGGGGGGGCTTATCAAGACTTTTAAATGAAACAGATAAAGTATCATCGCAATGATAGAAAATGACCTCAGACCATGAGCCCATTTCTCCCAAATATTCTTCAAAATGAAACGGAATATTCTGGCGGAACGGGAGATGTCTGATATTGTACAATTCAGTGGGAATTATTTCTGATAATTTCTCCCAGAGATTCACACCTACTATTTCTTTTGCCTGAACACCTAAGATAACCTGGGCCGCCTTATTCAGGTATTTTACAGTCCAATTTTTATCTACTGTGAAGAAGCCACTATTGATGGTTTCGGAAATGGGGTGTCCTGAATAACCATTGCTTTTTCCTGGCGCCCCTATTTCCTTTTCAGTGGAAAGTGATTCAGCAGCCATATAATATCATTTTAGATTTAAAAACCGGAATTAAAATTCCCATTCAAAGTTCAACTTAAAGATTTTCAATATTGTTATACATATCTGTTTAAAAGTTTCGTAATTCACACTTTAATGAGTTGACATGTTGCCTGATTTTTAAAGTTGCAAGACCAGGGCCTGCTTTTTGCAGTCCTAATAATACTTCTGGTAAGAAATCATTTTAATGGATACAAATTCGAGCATACTCATTATTGATGATGAAAAGGACTTCTGCGAACTGGTAATAAACATCCTTCGGGTTGATCCTTATGAGATAGAATGCGCCTATACTATACAAGAGGCTTTTAAATTACTTATCGTAAAAAGCCCGGATTTCATATTTCTGGATAATAATCTGCCGGATGGCAAAGGCATAGATTTTCTGAAGGAACACAATTCTCTATTTGCCAAAAGCAAAGTCATTATGATGACTGCTGACTCATCTGATCATTTGAAGAAGACTGCCTTTCAATGGGGAGTTTATGAATTTTTAGTAAAGCCATTTTCTTTTTTAAAACTGCGGGACCTGATTTCCGTGGTCCAGGATGCCGTATAGATTTTCATTGCTAAGGGTTTTTAAGTAGGCTGAAACAGTGGAACGCATTATTCTCATTTCATTAAAAATGGGAAAAATGAAGAAAAATGACTCTAAAACCTTAAATTACAACTAGAATACGGGATAAAATACCTGTTGATTGCTAAATTCCTATTAAAGGAATTAATTCTCAGGACATTTTATCCGGATCAACCCCTTCTCTTTCAAGATTTCCTGAGAATTATTAGTCCTGCTTGCTATCATATAACTGTTACAATAAACGTTACTGTAACAATATTGAAATGTCATCATGAAGATCCTGGCTACGAGGAATATATTGGGAAAAACGAAAACTTTAATTGCGTTCCTTCTTCTAGTATTTTCTACCAGAACTTTTGGCACTACCTACTATGTAAGCAGTACAGGTGATGATTCCAATTCCGGCACTTCGATAGCTGCTGCCTGGGCAACTATCAGTAAAGTAAACAGCAGTACATTTCTTCCAGGTGATACACTGTATTTTGAAGGTGGACAAACTTTCAATGGGAATATCTTTTTACCGGCTACCGATGCGAATGATCCCAATAATATTTTCGTTATTTCGTCCTATAGCTCTGGAAGGGCTACGATTAATGCGGGAAGTTCATATGGGTTTTATGCTTTAAATACACAGGGCTTTTCCATTTCTAATTTGATATTTGATGGCAACAGTGTAACAACAAATAATAGTGCTGGACTGATCATATTTTCGAATCTTTCGGGAAATGTAAAATTCAATAATATTTCTGTCAGTAATGTTGAAATAAAAAATTTTGGAGCAGAGGGAGTCAAAATTTACACATCGGTTAGCCTTACAGGATTTCAAAACCTTTCACTCAGCAACCTGAGCGTACATGATGTAACAAACAACGGAATTACAATTTCCGGAAATATTACTCAATCACTCGTTGGCTGGCAGCATAAAAATGTTACTATTTCAAATTGCGAAGTATATAATGTTCCGGGATCTCCGATTCCCGCGGCTTTGGAAGGCAATGGCATCGTGATCGCAGGAGTAGATGGCGGAGTTATTCAACATTGTGTGGCACATGATAACGGACAGAATAATGTTTTTTGTGGCGGCCCTGTTGGTATATGGAGCCTTGAGAGTAATAATGTTACTATAGAATATTGTGAAAGTTATAGAAACCATAGTGGATCAGGATGTGACGGGGGAGGCTTCGATCTTGATGGAGGAGTGACCAATTCAATTATGCAATACAACTATTCTCACGAAAATGACGGAGCCGGCTATCTTATGGGCCAATATGAGAATGCAAGGCCATGGGCTAATAATTCGATGAGATATAATATCAGTCAGAATGATGGTGTAAAGAATGAGGGTGGCATCGGATTATTCAAAGGGCCGGGTACCACCATGAGTGGCGCAAATATTTACAACAATACTGTTTATATTTCACCTCAGGCTGCCAACACAAATGCAAGTGCTACCTATTTTACAAATTGGGTTACAGGAATTAATAATGTAGCTTTTTACAATAATATTTTCTACACTACCGGTGGCTTACCCTTTGTTAATATTCCTGCCGGATATTCTGCTTTTTTTGGTGGCAATATATATTGGCCGTCAGGAAGCGCATTCTCTATCTTCTATCAGGGCAATAACTATTCATCATTAGATTCCTGGCGCACAGCCACAGGTAATGAAATAGTTAATGGTAGTAATACAGGTCTTAACAGCGATCCGCTTTTAACCAATCCGGGCTCGGGGGGAACGATTGGATTTGGCAATAGTCTGACTTCGCTGAATGCTTATCAAATAAGTAGCAGCGCATCCCCGGCTTCTAATGCAGCATTGGATCTTTTTTCGCTTTATTCTATAAATCCAGGTAACACAGATTTTTGGGGAACAATCCTTCCGGGTGGAACTGCGGATGGCATTGGTGCAAACCAGCTTAGCATTGCACTCCCGCTCGTGTTGTTGTATTTCAATGGCAGTTGTTCCGGGTCCGGACAAAATATATCCTGGGCTACCGGCGAAGAAACAAACATGAAATCTATTGAACTGATGCACTCTGGTGACGGCACTACATTCAGCCGGCTGACAGATTTAACTCCAAAGGGAAGTAATAGTGTGTACAATTATATAAATGATCTGGCATCACCGGGAAATAATTATTACAAGTTGAAAATGACTGACCTGGATGGTTCAATATCTTATTCAGCCGTCCTGAATATAAACTGTGAAAATATTTCCGATAAAGTAAGCATTGGTCCAAATCCATTTACTAACTCGTTCAACGTTTCGATTGAAACAACTTCCCCTGGTCCTGCTACAATAACTTTATATGATGCCATGGGAAAAATGCTTTCACAAAGAAATTTACCACTTCTGGCTGGAAATAACCAGGTCAACTATGACGGAATGAATTGGCTACCCTCGGGGATTTATTATCTACGGATTGTAAATCAGGATAAAGAAGAGCATTTCAAAATGCTTAAAGCAGGTAATTAAAATAAATAAGATAAAAATTTGCAAGCAGGACCGGTTATGACTAATGAGAATCTGACCAGTAAGAGAAAAGCGCTCTTCGGCCTATTCATGCTTATAATAATTTTAGGGCTTTCACTTTTTATCCCCGCCGGGACACTGGATTATTGGCAGGCCTGGCTTTATATATTTCTTTTCGGTGGATCGTCGTTACTGATTACTTTATTTTTGATGAAGAAAGACATGGAGCTATTGAAGCGAAGGCTTAAAGCAGGTTCACGGGAAGAAAAAGAAAGAAGCCAAAAGATCATACAGGCTTTCGCGCAGGTTGCTTTTTTGAGCCTGATGGTTTGTCCTGGTTTTGATCACCGTTATAGCTGGTCATATGTTCCATTCTGGCTGGTAGTGACCGGAGAGGTTTTTGTGGTTTTTGGATTTTATATTGTATTTCTTGTTTTCAAAGAGAATAGTTACACCTCAGCACTTATAGAAATAGCGGAGGGCCAGAAAGTCATTTCAACCGGCCCCTATGCGGTTGTACGTCACCCTATGTATTCAGGTGCGCTGCTCTTATTGCTTTTTACACCTTTCGCACTGGCTTCTTATTTGGACTTAATTTTTAGTGCTTTGATTTCAATAATTATCATCTGGAGGCTTCTTGATGAAGAGAAGTTTTTATCTAAAAATCTGCCAGGATATACAACGTATTGTTTAAAAACCCGCTTTCGTTTAATACCTAAGATCTGGTAAAAAACTAAAATTCTTCCATTTACTATTTTGCTATCCGTGTAATTACAAACCCCTGCGGACAACCAGGAGTGAAACATGGATCGAGCGTATATTTTACGAGTCCGCTAACGGTAATCTGTAAGCCCTGTATCTTAAAAGACTCAGGCAGGTTGCAGGGGATAAATTCTGCAGTATCCTCCCCTTCAACATATATCGCATATTTCGCCGGACTGCCAATCAGGCTGATCCTTCCCCGCACATTGTTTAAAGTACCCACGGTTTTAACGTCTGGCAAACAATCCTGATATGAATTCTCTCTTATACAACCTTTAATGATCAGATTCAACACTAAAACGAGTAAAATGGCAATGACGTGTTTCATGGAAACCTTTGCACTTTGACAATTCTGCCGGTCGATCCGTTGTGCGGAAGTATATTTTTTGAAAAATGTCATATGTTCCCTTGCCATAGTTTTATATTGAGGATCCGATGTAAATTGAATACTTTACAAATATTAACATTTCCCTTTTTTTATTCAAAACCGCCATGGTATTAGATTCAGACTCATTTTTATTTAATGGCTAATGCGTATGTTACAGGGGAGTATAAAAATAACCTATGGTTAAGATACTTTTACGTATTGGATAATTAATACCTGCTTGATGAGAAAATGGTTTTTTCTTTTTATAATCCTGTTGTCCAATTCAGTAACCTATGGTCAAATCAAACATACCATCAGTGGCACAATCAAAGAAAGCGGAACGGGCGAATCATTAATCGGGGCTTCTGTTTACCTGGTGGAACTTCCGAAATCAGCATCTCTAAGCAATTCCTACGGTTTCTATTCCATAACTGCTCCGGCAGGTCATTATACCCTGGTCATAAGTTTTTCGGGCTTTATGCCCGATTCGGTGAATATTGATTTAGATAAGGATCTTTCTCATTCGATAGAAATGGTTCAGCGGAATACCGAGCTGCAGGAGGTTATAGTAAGCTCGGTAAGGCAGACCGACAATATCAAAAAACCGCTAATGGGTGTGATGAAACTTTCCGTAAAGGAAATTCAAGACATGCCCGTCATTTTTGGAGAAAAAGATATTCTGAAATCACTCCAGTTGCTTCCGGGTGTACAGTCAGTGGGTGATGGTGGCAGTGGCTTCTATGTAAGAGGTGGCACAACGGATCAGAATCTTATTTTACTCGACGAAGCAACGGTTTACAATCCATCACATTTACTTGGCTTCTTTTCTACTTTCAATTCAGACGCGATAAAAGATGTGACTTTGTATAAAGGTGCTATTCCCGCAGAATATGGCGGGAGACTGGCTTCTGTGCTGGATGTGAGAATGAATGAAGGAAATTCAAAAGAATATCAGGTGAGTGGTGGCCTCGGGCTGATCTCTTCCCGGCTGAATGTGGAAGGCCCCATTGAAAAGGATAACGGTTCATTTATTGTTAGTGCCAGAAGAACCTACGCAGACCTTTTTCTTAAATTGTCGAAAGATACAAATACAAAAAACAGCAGTCTCTATTTTTACGATATCAACGCCAAAGCGAATTATAAACTCGGCGATAAAGATCATATTTATCTGTCCGGTTATTTTGGAAAGGATTTTCTGGGTCTGGGTAATAGTTTTGGAATTGACTATGGTAATTCGACTGCTACTTTAAGGTGGAACCATATTCTCAACAACCGGTTGTTTTCAAACACCTCACTGATCTATAGTAAATACAATTATGATATTGATGTGACTTCCGGTAACAATGATGTTGCGATTAATTCCTTTATCAGGGATTATCATTTCAAAGAGGACATGCAATATTTTGTTGGTTCCGGAAACAAAATAAACTTCGGATTAGACGTAATTGATATCACAACTTCTCCCGGTGTTATTACAGCTGCCCCGCAGAGTGATAATTTTAATTCTATCTCAGTACCTGACAAACACGCCATAGAAAGTGCATTATATTTTTCGCAGGAAATTGTGGTGACTGAAAAACTGAACATTAACTATGGAATTCGTGCAGGTCTCTTTACAGTATTGGGCCCTGGTGCGTTCTATACGTATGATTCTGCAGGTAACGCAATAGATACCGTAAACTATGGATCAGGCCAGGTGGTGAAAAATTATTTTAACCTGGAACCCCGTTTTTCCATGAGTTATCAGCTTACAGAAAACAGTTCGGTTAAGTTTGCTTATGCCCGCACAACACAAAATCTTCACCTTCTTTCGAACAGTACTTCTTCAAACCCAACCGACGTTTGGATACCCAGCAGCAACAATGTAAAGCCAGAGATCGCCGATCAGGTGTCCCTGGGCTGGTTCAGAAATTTCAAGGATAACCAATATGAATTTTCAACCGAAATCTATTACAGGAACATGCAAAATCAGATCGACTATAAAAATGGCGCGCAGTTGATCGCAAACGTAAATGTTGAATCGCAGCTGATATACGGGAAAGGCAGGTCCTACGGACTGGAATTATTCATCAAAAAAAAATATGGACAACTGACCGGATGGGTTAGCTATACTTTATCCAGGACGGAACGCCAGTTCACACAGGTTAATAATGACAGCTGGTATCCTGCAAATCAGGATAGGACAAATAATTTATCGGTTGTGGGTATATATAAGCTGAACAGGAAATGGACCCTCTCTGCCGATTTTGTTTATTATACTGGAAATGCTGTCAGCTGGCCCAGTGGCAAATACGAGGTGAATGGTCAGGCAGCATTTGTTTATGTGGAAAGGAATGGAAGCCGGATGCCCTCGTATAACAGACTCGATATCGGTGTGACACTGCAGGGTAAGAAGACGAAAAAATTCGAAAGCAACTGGAACTTCTCTCTTTATAATGCGTATGGGAGGGAAAATCCTTACAGCATAAGCTTTCAACAGGATCCGGGAGATCCTTCCAAGACCCAGGCTGTGCAATGGGCTTTGTTCAGGTGGGTGCCTTCTGTTACCTATAATTTTAAATTTCTATAAAATGAAAGTATTAACTCCGATAACTTTTATTTTAGTTTTTCTTTTTTGCTCCTGTCAGAAAGTGGTAACGCTAAACCTCAACACGATATCACCTCAGATTGTGATACAGGGAGAAATAACAGATTCCTCAGGTCCTTATTCAATCACGATCAATAAGACGGTTAATTTTTATGCGGATAACGTTTTTCCACCCGTCTCCGGCGCCATAGTAAAGATCAGTGATGACGAAGGATTTACCGATAGTATGATAGAGTTTTCGCCCGGAATTTATTCTACAAATGGTTTACAAGGCAAAGCTGGCCACACTTATACTTTATCTGTGTTTGCACAGAATACAAATTATTCGGCGGTATCTACTATGCCTATGCCGGTCAAATTGGATTCTGTAACATTTGAGGCCACAAGCGGATTTGGAATCCAGCGTATAAATGCTATCGTCAATTTCCAGGATCCTCCGGGTATTCCGAATTATTATCAGTTCCAGGAATATATTAACGGACAGCTCTTTAATAAAGAAATTTTCATTTTTGATGATCGTCTCTCAGACGGGAAATATATAAGCGCCACCTTGCGGACGGACAGCTCTTATCTCAATATGGGTGATCAGCTTAAAGTAAATATGTATTCGATTGACCAGAATGTATATAATTACTTTCTTCAGCTTCGTCAGTCTTCCGGAACAGGGGCTTTTAATTCAACTGCTTCGCCTGCTAATCCGACCTCCAATATTACCGGAGGCGCGCTGGGTTATTTTTCTGCCCATACCACTCAGTCGCAAATAATTACTGTTTACTGAGGAAGTAATAGGTTTTCTGGTTTATTATCATCTCCTCTATTTACTATAAAATATTAGCTTTGGAAATTTATGAGCACAGAAGATCAGACGGATACTGATAAATCGGAGAATGAATCCTGGCCGGAGGATCCGAATTCAAATATTGCAACACAAATTTCTACACCATCACCTGAAATTGAAATGGAAGTACACCATCATCCCCAGTTGGATCACAAGCCCAAGCCTTGGAAAGAATACCTGCTGGAAGGCCTTATGATATTTATTGCAGTCATGCTGGGCTTTTTTGCTGAAAATATCAGGGAGGATATAACCAACAGCGAGCATGTGAGGCAACTCACATCACAATTGGTGCAGGACCTGAAAACAGATACTCTACGCTTAGAAAATATAATAGCAAACGAAAAAAGAATATTGCGAAGCAACGACACTTTATTTAATCTTTTGCAGGAGCCCCTGGAAAAATTGGATATTAAAAAGATGCAGAAGGTAGCTATTAATGTACATGGAATGTGGCCATTTCATCCATCATCCCTGGGGGCGATTACTGCAATAAAGAACGAACTGCACCTGAAACAGTTTTCCAATTCCGAAATTATCGGCTATATCGCGCGATACGAAGGCAATATTGAACTATTGCATACCGTGCAGGATATTACCCTGCAGTATCAACGAACATTTCTAGATCCATTTTTAAGCAGGCATTTTACACCTGCAAATCTCGATGCTGTTTTCAATCATACTTCGGAACCGGATGAAAAAATGCGAAATCTGACCCAGGACGATCTTACACAATTAGGCGCCGAAATGGTATTGATAAGGATAAACAATGACGAGCTCATAAGAGATAACAAGGAATTGAAGCAGGAT
>Ga0206982_1144_pt1 | contig 13436 bp, 10 predicted proteins | sample Alteio_BWMinCont_18_FD_153493 | JGI IMG/M metagenome (GOLD analysis project Ga0206982, IMG submission 153493) | Enriched cells from forest soil in Barre Woods Harvard Forest LTER site, Petersham, Massachusetts, United States -... | ecosystem: Environmental > Terrestrial > Soil > Temperate forest >... | reverse complement strand
AAATTATTTAAGTACTACCTGGTTATTGCTTTTTTTGTTGGGGCGCCTATAATTCTTACTATCGATGCAATATTTTTTAAACTATTTTCGCTTACTTTTGGATGAAATTTAATTTTACTATATGGGATTAAACCTTTACTCTTTTAAAACTATAAACTTTTTTACAACTTGTTTTGCCCATCAAAGCCTTGTAAATAAATTTATTGCAGAAAACGATTATACGGTATGGTTCAATATTAAGCCTCTCAAAATTTATATAAATCTTCAATAGCTAAAGGTAAATTTCGCCCCAATTATTTACTTAAGTACGGCATTTTTAAAAAATATAATATAGTTAACCTCTTATAAGTGTATAAAAATAATAAGCAATTTTCAGGGTCGTGGGCCATTATTTTAGGTGGGTCGAGTGGGTTTGGTATGGCGTCTGTGGAGAAACTGGCAACACATGGCATGAACATTGCCGTTATATACAGAGAGACCGCTATTACCGAAAGATTGTTAAAAGAGAAGTTCGCAACAATTGCGGCAAAATGCGAAGTGGAAATCTTGCCTTTTAACGCAAACGCACTTGATGTTACTGGCCGTACTAAATTTATTGAGCAATTTTCGTCGGCTGTTAAAAGTAAATACTGTGTTAAACTACTGCTGCATTCTATAGCAAGGGGTAATTTGAAGCCGCTTATTTCGGAAGATAGTCAATCGGATAAAGGTAAACCGGAGCTTTCTATCGAGGATATACGGTTTACTACTTATGCAATGGCTACCAGTATATTAGATTGGGCGAGAACGGTTCTGGATGCCGAGCTTTTTGAAGAAGACGCCAGAATTATTGGCTTGACCAGCGAAGGAGCACACAAATATTGGGATGGATACGCGGCCGTTTCTATAGCAAAGGCATCGTTAGAGAGTTTAACAACCTATATGGCCGTTGAACTAAGCAAATTCGGTTTAAAAACAAACCTGATTCAGGCGGGGATCACGGAAACACCATCGCTTAAAATGATACCCGAAAGCGAACGATTGATAGAGATTGCTAAACAAAGAAATCCACTTGGCCGTATTACAAAGCCAGAGGATGTGGCAAACGTTATCTACCTTTTGTGTACTGCGGAAGCCGCCTGGATAAACGGCTCACTGATTCACGTTGATGGGGGTGAGCATTGTAAATAATTTTAATCGTAACCGAAATAAAACTATAGCCAAAGAGTGCATAATAAAATTTTAGACTTACTACCCTATAAATCATCATTCCGTTTTGTGGATAATATCCTTTCACTGGATGATAACGGTGTAGAAGGGGAATACACATTAAAGGAAAATGCATTTTTTTATGAAGACCATTTTGTAGGCAACCCGGTAACACCCGGCGTAATAATTACCGAAATTATGGCCCAGATAGGGTTGGTAGTATTAGGAATTCATTTAATTGTGAGCGGAAAAAATACTGAAGGTGTGGCTATGGATGCCGATTCATTTCCATTACTTACTGCTACCGATGTTTCTTTTTTTAAAATGGTTTTACCCGGCGAAAAAGTCACTGTAACATCCAGAAAACAATATTTTAGGTTCGGTAAGCTAAAATGTTTAATTGAAATGCATAACGAGGCATCGGAATTAATAGCAAAAGGTATATTTTCGGGAATTATAAAAAACGCTGTAAAAGCATAAGGTACTAAATGAGTAAACGTGTAGTTATAACCGGTTTAGGAGTGGTTTCGCCAAATGGTATGAATGTGCCGGATTTTCTGCATTCCATAAAAAACGGTATTTCGGGTATAAAATATGTTCCCCTGTTTGAAGAGCTTAAATTTAACTGCCAGGTATGTGGTATGCCCGAGTTTGAGTGGGAGCAATTGCGAAACTACATCACCGAAACCAGTTTATATGGCTTAAAAGGCAAAGGCATCGCTTTTGGTATTAAAGCTGCTCTTGACGCCTGGATGGATGCCGGCAATCCAATTGTAACTGATGAAACGCTATACGAAACAGGTTGTGTTTTTGGCAGCAGTGTTGCCGATACCGATGTTATAAAAAATGCAATAAACCGGGTTGACGCCAAGGAATCAAAAAAATTAGGGTCTCGTGTAGTCGAACAGATTATGAATAGTGGCGTAACTGCTTATATTTCGGGGCGGCTGGGGCTTGGCAATAAAATTATCAGCAATTCTTCGGCATGTGCAACCGGTACACAGGCAATTTTAATGGGCTATGAGTATATCAAATACGGCATGGCAAAAAGAATGGTAGTAGGCAGCAGCGAATATGTTGATTCGTATGTGTTTGGTGCCTTTGACTCTATGCGTGTATTATCACGTAAATTTAATGATCAGCCCGAAAGAGCCTCGCGGCCAATGAGTATTTCGGCAGGTGGCTTTGTGCCGGGCTCCGGTGCAGGTGCACTTATTTTGGAGGATTTGGATTTTGCCCTGGCCCGTGGCGCAAAAATTTATGCAGAAGTGCTTGGCGGTAGTAATAATTCGGGCGGGCAGAGGAGTGGAGGGACAATGACCGCACCCGCAGCTGTCGGAGTTGTGAAATGTATAAACGAGGCAATGGCACAGGCAAATATCAAAGCCGAAGAAATTGATTTAATTAGCGGACACTTAACCGCTACTATTGCCGATAAGCAGGAAATTCAAAACTGGGCCGATGCGTTGAACAGAAAAGGTGCTGATTTTCCGCTGGTGAATTCGTTAAAATCAATGATCGGGCATTGCCTGAGTGCAGCCGGCTCAATTGAGACTGTAGCGGCTGTTTTACAGATAGAACATCAGTTTGTACACCCCAATATCAACATTGAAGACCCCAACCCCGAAATAATAGATTTAATAACTGCAAACAATTTGCCCACAAATATGGTAAACAAGGAGATTAATGTTATAGCAAAAGCTAATTTTGGCTTTGGCGACGTTAATACTTGTCTGATAATTTCAAAATATAAATAACAATGAATAGAAACACTGTTTTAATTGAACTAAAAAAAGTACTGGCACCCTACACAGAAAACAAAGAATTACTGAACGGAATTACTGAAGAAACTGATTTGATGAAAGATTTAAAAATCAATTCGGCCAATTTGGTTGATATAATTATTGACGCGGAATCTGCATATAACATTGAAATTGATTTTGACTCGGCCGAAAAAATGTACCTGGTAGGAAATTGTATTGATGTTATTCTCGATAAAATGAATCAATCTGCATGATAAGCACGGGCAATGATATAGTAGCTCTAGGATCAATTAATAAACAAAGGACATGTGAGCCCCGGTTTTATTCAAAGATCCTTTCAGTTGTTGAGCAACAGCTTTATCATCAGCCTGAACTTGCTGCATTGCCTTTCGAAAACTATATATGGTTGTTATGGTCGGTTAAGGAATCGGCCTTTAAATATCTTAAACGTAATAATCATCAGCTTGTATTTTCTCCTGTTAAAATCAATGTATTAACTGTGCATGCTCATCCAGATCAACATTATTCCGGGAGCTTACGGTTTGAACAGGATAATCTTTTCTTTCGTTCAATAATTACAAACGACTGGATATCTACAGTGGTTAATGAAGATGATAATTTTGAATATATCTTTAATGATGTACAGCAGATTGAGCACAATGATTATCAACATCAGTCGGCCGCTGTCAGGAAATTTGCTTTGGATAAATTAAATACCTTTTTTGAGGGTGAGTTTAAGCTGGAGAAAAGTGAGTTGAGTCTTCCAGTTTTAATGAGGGATGGCGAGCTTGTAAACACCCCTGTTTCCCTTTCGCATGATGGATATTTCGTAGCCTGCTCTTTTAATTTTAATCCAACCGTCCAATAGCCCAAACTTACAACCGGCAATAATTACTTTACTTGCAGCTCCAGTTCGTTGGCAATATTATTTGATGTTTGGGTATTTTGCAAGCGAAGCTCCTTAATCAACAGCAATAATTGCTCATTGTCGGTATCATCTTTAAATGATATTTCTGCTGCTGTGTTGATGATGTTTTTTAGCCAGCTATTAACTTTACAATCCACAACAAGGTGAATTCGGTCAGTTGTTCCATTATTGCTAACATGATGAGGTAAATTGGCATTAATATACCAGCAATCGCCTTCGGCTAAAATAATGCGGTCATCTTCTATATAAAATTCAACTTCGGGGTTTGTTAAAATGGGAAAATGCAAACGGGCTTCGCCCTTTTCAAATGCCAATTCATTATCGCGATGTGGTTTAATTATTGCCCCTGCCTGAAGGTTCAAAAACCTGACAGACATTTGTTCACATTGCAGATCCGATAATAATTTTTTTACTGAAGGGAAATTTTGCATATGTTCTGTATCCAGATACTCACCATCGCCCATTAAATCGGGTGTAATGTTTTTGTGATCGCCGTTTGGTGAGCGAAGTGGTAATACTGTCCACGAACCTTCGAAATGATAAGTATTAAAGTGCGGCTGCCAGTTCTTCTTCACAGTAATTAACTCTGCCTGTATGGCTTTTGCATCATAAGGCAATTGAAATTTTGCGTAACGAACCATAAATACCGCTGTTAGTTTTCTCTAAGCCAGTTAATCATATGCGGATAAGCTGGCTTAGAGTATTCTTTTGCTTTTTTGTCATCATAAGCCATTCCCGCCCATTGCAATAATGGTACACCGATGTATCGCCCTTCCGAAAAATTCTCTATCAGATTTTCGCTGCCGCCTTTATATCCTTCAGCATGAAAAACAACATGAGGATCAATATCAAGATATTTGGCTGCTGCGTATGACCATGCTAAAGCCATCATCTCACCACCCTGATTCTCCGGAGTGGCGGGTAAATTATCATTCATTGTTTTACGGATATCAGGAGGCATGGTAGCCAGATGGCCAGCTTCGTGCAATATATCGCCCGGATATAACAGTTTTTCAGAGTCAATTATAAGGGCACCATCTTTTAATTGCAAACCGGGCAAAAAGGTATCATCCGTTATAGGCATTTTAAGAACTTTTATACCCACAGACTCAACAAAATCGATAATGGTTTCGGTTAACAAAACAGCTGTGAGGTTTATGAGGCCATTAATTCTTTTTCTATCGAACGCAGCTCATAAAATGACGAAGTGTAAGTTTTATCATAAGGCTGGCCGGGTATCAGGTGCTTAGCTTTTAAATTGAATTTTTCTTTGCCGTTTTCAAAGCTAAAAACTGTTTTGCCAAGCATAAGGCCATCCCATGCAGCCTGGCTAACAATAACTTCCTCTTTATTTTTATTAGCTATAACGGCGGGCCCTTGTAATAGCTTATGATTATGTCCGCTTAAAATCACGTCTATATGCTCAGATTGACGGGCGAGCTTTTGATTATCCGGCAGATCTCCTTTTTGAGAATATCCTAAATGTGAAAGACAAACCACCAGGTCACAATTTTCATTTTTCTTTAAAAAGGCAGCCATGTTATTTGCACTGCTTATAGCATCATAATATTTAACACCTGCTATCTGGTGACCCACCCCGGTTATACCTACTTTAAATTTGCCCGAGTTGATTATAATATAAGGAGCGACCAGTTTGCTTAAACTATTATTGAACTCATAATTGCAATTCACCAGTTTAAATTTCATCAGTGGAGCTAACTCAGCTAAATAATCCTGCCCCTGTATCAATTCGTGATTACCGATGGTGGCAACATTGTAACCCATCTTGTTCATCAAATCAATTACTTGTTTATGTTCAGCAAAACTACTATTGCCATTTAAAAAATCACCTGCATCAAGCAATAGGCCGCTGGTTTCCTGATTCTCAATAAGTGTTTTTAATTTATTAATGCCTCCCATGTTGTTGTAGGTGGTATTTAAATTTCCATGCAGATCATTAGTATGATATATGGTAACAGCATGACCAGAAGAATGGATAGTATTAATATGTTTACTAATAGAAGCCACCGAGGTCATTGGTTTGCTTAGGGCTGCAACTCCAGCCATAAACGATATCTGGTTTAGAAATAATCTGCGCTGCTTATTCATAATATTGCTTTGAGTGCATAAATATATAAATATATTTTGCCTAAATAAAACAACTTTAAATACGGCTGGTAAATTTAAATAGTACCGACTGACTTGTAAGAGAAAATGGAGATAATTAATTAGTATTAGTTAATTATTTTTTATGGAATTAGTGCTTTAAAACATTGTTTAACAATATTTTAAGACGGAGAAATGCTTTCTTAAAATATAGTTAAAATTTTAATTTCAATATAGTTAATAATTCTCATTTAGTGAAATAATAATACTTTTTTGTTAATAAATATTAGTAAAATGATATTCTATTAATCTATATTAAAATGTGGAAAAGAAAACTCCCCATAACGCTCATTTTGTCATAATATTGGATGAGAAATAAAAAAAAACATTTAATATTGATGTAAATTTGAATCAGCTCTATAATATTCACAATTAAATTCATTGATATATGGATCCTTTATTAGCGATGATCTTCGCGTTTGGTAGTAATTTTGCACCACAGGGGTTTTTATTCTGTTCGGGGCAACTGTTAGCCATTTCAAGCAATACCGCTGTTTTTTCATTGTTAGGTACTACTTACCAAGGCAATGGTACTACTAATTTTGCTTTACCCGATCTGCGTGGCAGGGCACCTATTGGACAGGGGCAGGGACCGGGCTTAAGCAATTATGTTTTGGGCCAGGCATCGGGTGCCGAATCGGTATCGATATCAATAAGTAATTTACCACAACATACACACGCGCTTAATGTGAATAGTGGTGCCGCCACTACCGGTGGCGCTCCCGGCACTACAACCTACCTGTCAAGAGGACCGTCGACAGGTTCAGGTCCAAATGCAACAGTTGAGAACATTTATACAACAACTGCTCCTAATACAACTTTAGCCCCAACTGCAGTTGGTTTAACAGGCAGCAATATTCCATTACCAATTCTTTCGCCATATCTTGCTATATCTTATATAATTGCTATGAACGGTATTTTCCCTACAAGGAATTAATACCCAAAATCGATCAATTGTGACAACAGGGCCAATTAAAATCGGTTTTTTAACGCCTTATTCAGGTGTATACCCATTTTATGGTAATCATTTAATGGCCGGAATCCTATTAGGCTTATATCCTGATGGTATGCAGCACAATGAGTTTCAATTTTTTCCGGTTTATACCAAGCAGGGCGATCCGAAAAGTGTGTTGGAAGCTGTTAACCAACTGGTGTTTTTTGAAAGAGTTGATATTGTTTCGGGACTTATAAGTTATAAATCGATTCCGAATATTGTTCCTACAATAGAGCGGCACAATATATTGGCTTTCTTTTTTGATATGGGCGAATGCATTCCCTATTTTGAGCATTTTAGCCCGAGGATATTTTATTCGTCACAGCAAATTGTCCAATCGCAATATGCGTTGGGCCACTGGGCACATAAGGAATACGGAGATGCCGGTATGATGATAATGCCAGTATACGAAGCCGGATATCATTTAAATACCGCGTTTTATAAAGGTGCCTGTACAGCCGGATCTGAAACGATGGGTTTACATGTTTTACCTCGCGACACGTCAAATATTAATAATTTTAATCTAAGTGCTTTCTTCGCTGAAATAGAAAAAAATCCGCCTGCTTACATTCATGCTATTTTCGCCGGTGACATGGGTAATAACTTTCTTAAATTATGGCGTCAATCTCCTTTTTATAAGCACATTCCATTATTGGTTGTTGAAAATATGGTTTATGACGATGTATTGGAAGATATAGCAGACTTAGACATTGAAATGTTTTCGGCCACAACCTGGAGTCGCAATTCCGAAAGTATGCGCAACAAGGAGTTTGTAAGCAAGTTTGAAAATACCGGCGGCCAAATGGCAAATATTTATGGGCTATTGGGATATGAAGCAGGAATGGCTTTAAAAGAAGTTAAACACCTGATTATTAAACGCGACCTTGATGGTGCGGCCAAATTATTACAAAAGGAGTCAGTAGTAGGTCCAAGAGGCGAGCGCAATTTTTATCCTTTATCAGGTTTCTCATTACCATTAATAGATATTTTAAAGATCAGCACATCACACAATAAAATATACAAAACCGTACTAAGTCAGGGCAGGGGAGTGAAATTCGATTCACCGGATTTTAAAGAAATTCATGAAGAAAGTGTAAGCGGCTGGCAAAACCCGTACATGTGTATTTAAAATTCAATTTTATGAAGAAATTTTTTACAAAAGGTTTTTATGTTATTGCCACTATCGTTCTCTTTATAGGGGCAGCTGTGCCTGTTAAGGCTCAGCTTACAGGCACAGACCTCGAAACCGGTGGTTTGTATACCGCGTTGACAAAAGACGCTAGTAATAACATATATGTAACGCGCGTTCAGCCGGGTACATCGGGTGCAAATTACGAGGTTGAAAAATATACCAATGGTACAGGATCACCAACGGTTATTTATACCGGCCTTACGCATGAAATAGGTGATTACCCATGGGGACTTGTTGTAACAAGTACCGGGGATGTATATGTCTCTACTGATTTTAGCTCTCTTGGTGGCGCCGTTATTAAACTTACTTTTAACGGAAGTACTTATACGTCATCTACCTTTATGTCCGGAAATTATTATTCGGCTTTAGCAATTGATGCCAGTAATAATTTATACACGGCCGAATATGATTCCGGAAACGGAACTTATGCCGTAGTTAAGTATCCCGCCGGCAGTACTACCGGCACCAAACTATATGATAACCTTAAATCGGCTGCCGGCTATACCTATCCAACCGGATTAACAGTTGCCGCTAACGGTGATGTTTATGTAGCCGATGCCTTTAGTAACGTTTCTACCATAACAGATGGGGGGCATGTTTATAAATTAACAGCCGCTTCTTCCTATACGGTTTCAACTGTTTCTACCGGGCTTTATGCAACTGCTTTAGGGATTGATAATGCAGGTAATCTTTACAGTTCTGAAAACCCCGGATCCGGTTATGTCTTGGATGAATATATAGGTGGTACCGGCACAGGAACAGCGGTTTATAGCCCTTTGCATACCAACGGTACTTTTTACCCGTGGGGCATGGCCGTGATTAACGGCAATAATATTTTTATTAATGATGCTGATGATGGTTCAGATGCTGGTGCCTTGATACACCTGGTACCGGTTGGACCTGCCATTACTACTGCAGGAACTTTATCAGCATTAAGTACTATCGCCGGTACAGCTTCAAGTTCCGAAAATTTCAATGTATCTGGTACCAACATGACAGCTGGCATTTTGGTAACTCCGCCAACCGGTTTTGAAGTAAGTACGGATAATGTTAGTTTTTCTGGTACAGTTACGGTTGGCGCTGTCGGTAATATAGCGGCGACACCAGTTTACGTACGTTTGTCGGCTTCGGATGCAGTAAGTACCTATTCGGGTAATATTGTGTTGAGCAGTTCGGGAGCCACTAATGTAAATGTAGCCATACCAACAAGTACTGTTTCAACGCCTCCATCAACCACCATCAGTTCCATTACTGATGTATCATCAAGCTTAACAAATGTAAGCTCGGTACAATATACAGCAACGTTTGGCGCAGCGGTAACCGGGCTAAGCACCAGTAATTTTTCATTAACCACAACAGGTAGTGTAAGCGGAGCCAGTATCACTTCCATTTCGGGATCGGGCACTACTTATACCGTTACAGTCAATACTGGAACCGGGGATGGCACAATCGGGCTGAACCTGGCTAATGCGACGGGCATATCACCCGGCATCAGCACCACTTTGCCATTTACCGGCAGTACTTATACCATTGATAAAACAGCACCAACGGTAACCATCAGTGCGCCATCAGCAGCATCAACCAGCACAGGCCCTATAACTTATACGGTGACTTATGCTGATGCTAATTTTAATACCAGTACATTAAGTACATCTGATATTACGCTGAATGTAACGGGTACTGCTACCGGAAGTTTAGCAGTATCGGGAAGCGGAACAACACGTACGGTAACTATTTCTTCCATTTCGGGAACAGGAACATTAGGTATTTCTATTGCTGCCGGTACCGCTTCTGATTTGGCAGGCAATACCGCCGGAGCAGCAGGACCTTCAACTACCTTCACGGTAACACCGGCACCAACCACTATCAGTTCTATTACTGATGTATCATCCAGCACAACCAATGCTGCGACCGTACAATACACCGCAACCTTTGCCGATCCAATAACCGGGCTAAGCACCGGTAACTTTTCATTAGCTACCACTGGTGCTGTAAGCGGCGCCAGCATTGCTTCTATTTCAGGATCAGGCACTACCTATACCATTACGGTAAATACCGGCACGGGAGATGGCACCATCGGGCTTAACCTGGCTAATGCAACAGGCGTATCGCCGGGCATCACCACTACGTTGCCATTTACAGGCAGCACTTATACCATTGATAGAACAGCACCAACGGTAACCATCAGTGCACCATCAATAACCTATGCCAATTCAAGTGCGGCTATTACCTATACGGTAACCTTTACGGATGCCAATATGGATGTTAGCACTTTATCCGGTTTTAGCCCGCTTACTGTTAATAGCAACGCGCAGTTAACAGGAACAGCCAGCATCGGCGGCGGTTCGGTGGGAGCTTATACCCAATCGGGCAACAACTACAGCTCCCTGGTAACTATTGATAATGTAACCGGCGATGGTACGATGAGCTTTACGGTTCCCGCGGGTTTGGTTTCCGACCTTGCCGGCAATACGAATACCGCATCAGCAGCGGCAGCCAGTGTCATTATCGATAATACGCCACCAACGGTGACTATCAGTGCCCCATCGGTGAGCAGTACCTCAACAGGCCCGGTAACTTATACGGTAACTTATGCCGACGCTAATTTTAATAGCAGCACATTAAGCACCTCATATATTACCTTAAATACTACCGGAACAGCTACCGGTAGTGTAGCCGTAAGCGGAACCGGGCTGACCAGAACGGTAACCATTTCTGCTATTAGTGGCACAGGCAGTATAGGTATCACCATTGCTGCTGCCACGTCAACCGACCTTGCAGGAAATACGGATATCGGTGCAGGCCCGTCGGGGACTTTCGCCGTGGCGCAGCCTACTACTATCAGTTCTATTACTGATGTATCATCCAGCATAACCAACGCCTCAACCGTACAATATACCGCAACCTTTACTGATCCAATAACCGGGCTAAGCACCAGTAACTTTTCATTAGCTACCACGGGTGCTGTCAGCGGCGCCAGTATTGCTTCTATTTCAGGTTCTGGCACTACTTATACCATTACGGTAAACACCGGAACAGGCGATGGCACCATCGGGCTTAACCTGGCCAATGCAACAGGCGTATTGCCGGGTATCACTACTGCGTTGCCATTTACCGGCAGCACTTATACCATTGATAAAACAGCACCAACGGTAACCATCAGTGCACCATCGGTCAGCTATGCCAATTCAAGTGCTGCTATTACCTATACCGTAACCTTTACGGATGCCAATATGGATGTGAGTACTTTATCCAGTTTCGGGGCAATTACGGTTTTCAGTAATTCACAGGTAACCGGAACAGCCAGCATCGGCGGTGGTTCGGTGGGTGGGGCTTATACCCAATCGGGCAACAACTACAGCTTCCCGGTAACTATTGATAATGTAAGCGGAGACGGCACGATGAACTTTACGGTTCCTGCGGGTTTGATTTCCGACCTTGCCGGCAATACGAATACCGCATCAGCGGCATCAGCCAGTGTCATTATCGATAATACGCCGCCAACGGTGACCATCAGTGCACCATCGGTGAGCAGCACCGCAACCGGGCCGGTAACTTATACGGTAACTTATGCCGACGCTAATTTTAATACCAGTACATTAAGCACCTCAAATATTACGCTGAATACAACTGGTACAGCTACAGGAAGTGTAGCCGTAAGCGGAACCGGGCTGACCAGAACGGTAACCATTTCTGCTATCAGCGGCACAGGCAGTATAGGTATCACCATTGCTGCTGCTACCTCAACCGACCTTGCAGGAAATACGGATATCGGTGCAGGTCCGTCAGGAACGTTTAACGTTATTCCGGCAATAACAGTCAGCGGTACCTTAACGGCAATGAGTACTACTTACGGCACGGCGTCGGGCTCACAAAGTTTCAATGTATCCGGCAACAATACGAGTGCCGGTATACTGGTAACGCCACCAGGCGGATTTGAAGTAAGTACGGATAACAGTACATTCAGCAGTACGGTGACGATAGGAACAGCGGGTACCATACCATCCACGCCGGTTTATGTCAGGTTGATAGCAAGCGATATACCAGGCAATTATTCAGGCGATGTAATATTAAGCAGCAGCGGCGCTACCAGTATAAATGAAACTATACCATCCAGCACAGTAAGCCAGGCCCCATTAAGCATCACCGCGGATAACCAAAGCTCAACCTACGGCCAGGCATTACCAGCCTTAACGGTCAGCTATGCCGGATTTGTCAATGGCGATACGCAGGCCAGCTTAACTACCGCAGCAACAGCAAGTACCACAGCGACCGCAGCAAGCCCGGCAGGTAGTTATACCATTACCCCATCAGGTGCGGTAGATAACAACTACGCGATCACCTATACCAACGGTACTTTAACGATTGGCCAGGCAGCATTAAGTATTACCGCAGATAATCAAAGCAGTACTTATGGTCAAGCCTTACCGGCACTAACCGTAACTTACAGCGGCTTTGTCAATGGGGATACGCAAGCGAGTTTAACCACAGCAGCGACAGCCAGCACCACCGCCACCGCAGCATCACCTGCAGGAAGTTATACCATCACCCCATCAGGCGCGGTAGATAATAACTACGCGATCACTTATACTAATGGCACGTTGACCATTGGTCAGGCAGCATTAAGCATTACCGCAGATAACCAAAGCAGCACTTACGGACAAGCATTACCAGCCTTAACGGTTAGCTATGCAGGTTTTGTCAATGGCGATACCCAGGCCAGCTTAACCACCGCAGCCACCGCAAGCACAACAGCAACCGCAGCAAGCCCGGCAGGAAGTTATACGATTACCCCATCAGGTGCCGTAGATAATAACTATGCGATCACTTATACCAATGGTACTTTAACGATCGGCCAGGCAGCCCTAAGCATTACCGCCGATAACCAAAGCTCCACCTACGGCTCAGTAATCCCCGCCTTAACGGTGACTTACAGCGGCTTTGTCAATGGTGATACGCAGGCCAGCTTAACCACCGCAGCGACCGCATCAACCACCGCTACGGCAGCATCACCAGCAGGTAGCTATACGATTACGCCAAGTGGAGCAGTAGATAATAACTATGCGATCACTTATACCAATGGCACATTAACGATCGGCCAGGCAGCCTTAACAGTAACGGCAGATAACCAAAGCTCAACTTATGGACAAGCCTTACCAGCATTAACGGTAACGTACGCAGGCTTTGTAAATGGTGACACCCAGG
>Ga0206982_1246_pt1 | contig 13512 bp, 12 predicted proteins | sample Alteio_BWMinCont_18_FD_153493 | JGI IMG/M metagenome (GOLD analysis project Ga0206982, IMG submission 153493) | Enriched cells from forest soil in Barre Woods Harvard Forest LTER site, Petersham, Massachusetts, United States -... | ecosystem: Environmental > Terrestrial > Soil > Temperate forest >... | reverse complement strand
CGGCGGTGGTATCCGCAGTATTGACAAGGTTAAAGAACTGATAGATGCCGGCGTACACCGCGTTATTGTAGGTACACAAGCATTAACCAATCCTCCATTCCTGAAAGAATTGAGCCAGGCTTTATGCGGCCCCAGTAAATGTTCTGACCAGGTAGTAATTGCTATTGACGTGTTAGACGAAGTGATTAAATATTCCGGCTGGATGGAAAGTTCGCCCATTAAATTGATGGATTATGTTGATAAGTGCCTTGCTTTAGGTTTTTTCCGCTTTTTATGTACGGATATTAATAAAGACGGTAAACTAGGCGGCGCAGGTATCGATCTGTATGAAAAACTGCTTGATCATTCTCCATTCATAAAACTAATAGCTTCTGGCGGTGTAAGCTCAATGGATGATGTGGAAAAATTGAGCAATATAAAGGTAGAATCATGTGTAGTGGGCAAAGCTATTTATGAAGGCCATATTACCATAGAAGAAGTAAAAAACTGGAATTTGGAATCTTTGATTTCTATTTGATCCGCCCTATAAAAGCGTCATTGCGAGGTACGAAGCGATCCCCGATTTACAGAGTAGCTCTGTATAGTATAGAGATTGCTTCGTACCTCGCAATGACGCTCGAAAATAAATTATGCTTACGAAAAGAATAATCCCCTGTTTAGATGTAAAAGACGGACGTACAGTTAAAGGCGTTAACTTTGTTGACCTTCGCGATGCTGGTGACCCGGTAGAGCTGGCATGGAATTATTCGCAGCAAGGGGCCGACGAACTGGTGTTTTTAGATATTACTGCCACTGTTGAGCGCCGTAAAACTATGGTGGAGCTGGTAAAGGCTGTCGCCAGGCAAATAAATATCCCTTTTACAATAGGCGGTGGTATAAATGAAATTGCTGATGCCGATGCACTTTTAAATGCCGGAGCCGATAAAATATCCATTAATTCAGCAGCGGTGCGCAATCCAGCCTTGATTGATGAACTGGCAAAAGCATTTGGCGTTCAGTTTGTAGTGATAGCAGTTGACACCCGCGTAATAGCCAATAAAAATATTGTACACTTAAACGGCGGCCGTTTAGCAACAGAAAAAGACACATTAAGCTGGATTTTAGAAGCTGAAAGCAGAGGAGCTGGCGAAATACTCCTTACATCAATGGATCACGATGGTACAAAAACAGGGTTTGATAATGTTTTTTTGAAAGAAGTAAACAGCAATGTAAATATTCCGGTCATAGCATCGGGGGGTGCAGGTTCGGTTCAGCATTTTGTTGATGTTTTTGAGAAAAGCAATGTGGATGCGGCCCTGGCTGCGTCTGTATTTCATTACGGCGAAATACTAATACCCGATTTAAAAAAGATACTGAAGCAATACAATATTGAGGTGAGAGAAGTGTAATATCATCGCCCGGCTTCAAAAAGAAGAAACAAAAATGAATATCGACTTTAATAAAACAGACGGACTTGTACCGGTAGTTATACAGGACGAACAAACGCTGGAAGTACTGATGCTTGGCTATATGAACCAGGAAGCATATAACAAAACGGCACAGGAAAATATTGTAACTTTTTTTTCGCGCTCAAAAAATCGTTTATGGACAAAAGGCGAAACCAGCAATAACTTTTTGCATGTAAAAAGCATACATATTGATTGTGATCACGATACGCTTTTAATAAAAGTAAAAGCTGACGGCCCAACTTGTCATACAGGTTCGCGCAATTGTTTTAATACCACTTATAACCAGAACTTTATACTTGAACTGGAGAATATTGTAACCGATAGGTACGAAAATCCCAAAGAAGGATCGTATGTAAATAAACTTCAAAAAAAGGGGCTAAATAAAATTGCGCAAAAGGTTGGCGAAGAGGGTGTTGAAACCGTAATTGCGGCGCTTGCAGAAACCGAAACTGATTTAATTAATGAAGCATCGGACCTGGTGTTTCACTTAATTGTACTATTAAAAGAAAAGGGCCTTAGTCTGGAACGAATAGCAAAAAATTTAGAAGAGCGGCATAAATAGCTTTTAGATCATGGTTCATAGTTCATGGTATATTTCGCTATGAACTATTAACCATCAACCATCAACTAATGATGACCGTAAAAAAAATAGCCGAACTAAATGGGCACGGCAACCCTATATTCACTTTAGAACTTTCACAAAAACCAGGGATATTATTTTCCGGAGGCAATGATAAGGGATTGGTAGAATGGAGTTTGAAAACCAATTCCTTTATAAAAGTGATGTTTCCGGTTGCAGCGTCCGTTTATGCCATACACGGCCCTGTTGGTTATCCTTTGTTGTTTGCCGGCTTAAGAAACGGGGAAGTGCTGGTTTTTGACTTTTTAGAACAGCGTGTTATCAAAAGCCTGCGGTTTCACCGGGCGCCAATTTTTGATGTTAAATCGGTAAAATCAAAAAACGAGTTATTGGTAGCTTCTGAGGACGGTAAAGTTTCTATATGGAGTCTGAAAACATTGGAGCTTTTACACTCCATAAAAGTTTCTGACGATACCATACGTACCATTGCTGTTTCGCCTGATGAAAAGCAGGTTTCCTTTGGATGCCGCAATAATCAGTTGTCTATCTATAACCTGGATGATTATACTTTGACTAAAATCCTCCATGGGCATACGATGTCAGTTTTCGCCACGCAGTATTCTCCTGATAGTAATTACCTGGTATCCGGCGGGCGCGATGCCCAGGTTAAAATATGGGATGCCCGGTCATTTGAACTGTTGAACAATATCCCGGCCCACCTTTTTGCGGTGAACAGTATTGCATTTCATCAAACCCTGCCCTATTTTGCCACAGGCAGCATGGATAAAAGCATAAAGATATGGGGTGCCGATGATTTTAAACTTTACAAAATTATCAGCAGGGAAAAGGGTTATGACAGCCACGCATTATCAGTCAACAAAATATGCTGGAATGGCAACCAGCTAATTTCTGCGGGAGATGATAAAAAGATAATAATATGGGATATTACTTTTGATGATTAGAGTATTCTCCTGATTGTCTTTAGTTTGTGGGTATATCTTTTTAGATCTTCAGAATAAATTCCTTTTTCGTCGATAGTATCAATCTTCACTTTTCCAGATGCGTGAATAATCCTGTGTTCATCTATAATGATGCCCACGTGCACAATTTTGCCCGCAGCGTTGTCAAAAAAAGCCAGATCACCAAGTTTGCATTCAGTCAATGAATTAACCGCGATTCCCTGTTCTGCCTGCATGCTGGCATCGCGTAACAAATTGATGCCTTGCAGTTTATATACCATCTGGGTAAAGCCGGAGCAGTCAATACCAAAATGGGTGCGGCCACCCCATAAGTAAGGTACATTTAAATACGACATTGCCGTATTTATAAGACTTTCAGTTTCACCAATTTCGCCAATAATTTCAAATTTTTCAGTACCGATATGACAGGTTATACCCTCCAAAAAAACGAGAGAGCTGCCCATTGGTAAATATAAAATACTATTATTCCTTGTTTTTAGCGCTTGTGTAACGGGCCGGTAGGTTAATGGCGGAGGTGTGTGTTTAAATTGTTTGTAAGCTAAATGCCCAATCATTATAAACTGCAAACGACCAATCCAGGCTGTATAATTGTCAAATGTTGTAACTATTTTCACCCAATTTTCTTTCCACTCTAAAATTTCAAACGTTTCACCAAATAACAGCTGCGAAACCAGTTCACTCCTATCATTATCTTCGGCCCTTAACGGAACAATAGAAAGGTTACAAATGCCGTACTCCATGAGAAAATCTTAGCTGAAAACAAAAATAGCGCCCTTAATTTTATAATATATAAAAAGGGAGGGTATTTTTAACACCCTCCCTTCCCTCGTATCTTTTAGTTATTTGTTATTCATTTATATGGAGCCACTCTTTTTTTGCAAGCAACTCTTCCTTAGTTTCACGAATATCCTCGTCATCTACGCAACAATCTACCGGGCAAACTGCAGCACATTGTGGCTCATCGTGAAAGCCAACACATTCGGTACACTTATCAGGTACAATATAGTAAATATCATCAGATAAAGCGGCCTGGGTTTCTTCTGCATTCAATGTATTTCCATCGCCAAAATCAATAAGCCCTTTTAAACCTGTACCATCAGAGAAACGCCATGCAGCGCCAGCATCGTAAATAGCATTATTGGGGCATTCAGGTTCGCAAGCTCCGCAGTTTATGCATTCATCGGTGATTTTAATCGCCATATTCTTTAATTCTTATATTCTCAATTAACTTTGCCTTGAATTAACAAGCGTACAAATATAACAAAAAAACGTTTTAAAGGGTTTGAAAACCTTACCATATATATGTCAAATTTAACTAAGAGCAAACTAATCAGCATTTTTTCGGAATTAGGTACACAATTGCGCAACCCGGATGAACAATTATCGGCCATTATTAATGATGAAAAACAATATAATGCCTGGTTTACCCCCGAAAGCGTTTCAAGAGCTGTAAATGCCATCGGCCACATGCTGAGTTTTCAAGATCTGGAAACATGGCTGGATGGCTATAATATAAATGAGCATGCTGCAATAAAAAGAGTTGGTTTAATATTGGCCGGAAATATTCCGCTGGTGGGTTTTCATGATGTATTGTGTGTGCTGGCTTCGGGCGACTATGCGCTTATAAAAGCATCCTCGCAGGATGCCAGGCTTATTAAGCATGTTTTAAAGATGCTTGTTGCTATTGAACCAACCTTTGGCGATAGATATAGTATTATAGAAAGACTTGAAAAATTTGATGCCGTAATTGCTACCGGAAGCAACAATACTTCGCGCTATTTTGAATTTTACTTTGGGAAAGTGCCTAACATTATCCGCAAAAACAGAAGCAGTGTTGCCGTATTAAACGGAAATGAAAGTACCGAACAACTATTTAAGCTTGGGCACGATATTTTTGATTATTATGGCTTAGGTTGCCGTAATGTGTCGAAGGTATTTGTGCCAAAAGATTATGTTTTCAATTTCTTTTTTGAATCGATCGAAGCTTTTCAGCCTATTATTAATCATCATAAATACAACAACAATTACGATTACAATAAATCCATATACCTGGTAAACAGCGATAAACATTTTGACAATGGTTTTTTAATGCTCAAGGAAGATGATAAACTAACTTCGCCGCTTGCCGTTTTATATTTTGGATATTACGATGACCTGCAAGCTGTTGAGAATTTGTTGAATACTGAGGCTGATAACATTCAATGTGTTGTTACCCACGTACCTTTGAGAATAAAAAGCCAGGTAGTTGACTTTGGCATGAGCCAGCAGCCGGCATTATGGGATTATGCCGACGGCGTAGACACTATGGCTTTTCTTTGTACCTTATAAACTTAATTCTTCGACAATGTCACTATTCCTTCATTAGGATACGCCTGGTACAACACATAATTTCCTTTATCATCCTGCGTAGCAGTTAATTGCTGGCTATGTTTACCCTGTTTCACTAATGTGGTATTCCAGCTTTTGGGTAAATAAGTTTTTAGCGTTAACGGAACGTTATACATAGTATCCAGCGTATGCGTTAGCCGCACAGAAATTCTCCCGTTATCTTCATTATTTTGGACGGTTGCGTTTTCGCGCTCGCGCATATATTTGGTAACATCGCCAAATGTGGCTACCCAGAGTTTATCATCGTCGTTCTTTATGTATTGAAAATACTCATCCAGCAAAGTGCTCGGCAAAGCTTCATAGCCTAAACCATCCACCCCGTGAATAACAATAACCAACCAGGTATCTTTCCTTGCAACTGTAGTATCCACCCACGATTTCATTAGCGGCAGCGGCGATCTTGTATTTGCTTCGCGTTGCCATTGCACATAATCTTTATCAGTATTGCCAGGCGTTTGTTTACTTGGCCGGTCAATTTCTTTTAACCAGGGTTCGGGCATGCGGTTGCGCAGGGCCGGATAAATTTTGTAAGCAATTTTCATTACCCGTTCATTTTCGTATCCGTACGGCACCTCTGTCGAAAAGGTATACCGCTCCCCCATCTGGTTTCGTATTTCTTCTTTGCTCTTTACAAGTTCATAGGTAATATTTACTGAATCGAGCCCTGGCATGCTGGCGTGGGTAATGGAATGGCTTGCAATTTCATAACCTTCGGCTGCGTATCGCCTCATATCGTCCCAGGTAGAACCTTCTTCCTGTAACACTTCGTCGCATGGCTGATAACCGGGTTGAAAGTCTCCGTTTCTTACTTTTTTATACAATTCATCCATCAACTGATAAGCCTCTGTGGTCCTTTTCTCATCATAAAGACTGGCTGCTTTAGTTACGTAGGTAATAGTGCCTTTATAGCCCAGATATCCAGCTGCTGAACAACGCTCTAAAAAATTACCGCTATTCGTTGGTATATTGGCCGATTCAGCTATAATTGTTTTAACCGGACGCCCGATAAAAGTTCCATGATATTTGGAGCCGGGAAATCCGCCTGTAATAACAAAAAAGGTAGCAGGCAGCTTCAGCCTTTCCATTATAGGCAACGCCTTTGTAAACTGATGATAAGAACCATCATCATAGGTAATAGAAACCGCCCCGTTTTTTCCGTACTGCCATTCGGTTATCTGCGTTTGTCCGATGGGCGCAGGCTGACATTTTGCAATAACTATAGTTAATCCTAATACGATGGTGAGTAAAACCGGCTTCATTGGTATAATTTTCAAGAGAATGAAAGCCAAATATAATGGATTGAAAGCTTTGCAGGTATTGATTTATGTATCAAATCTGTTATCAAGCTTTAGTTTGAATTTACTCTCCCCAGGCGGTAATCATCAAATTACGGTCTCCGCCATAGTTTCGGTGCTCGCATAAGTAAATTCCCTGCCATACGCCTAATGCTAAGCGCCCGTTACGGATAGGAATAGTTACCGAACATCCCAGCAAAGCCGCCTTTAAATGTGCCGGCATATCGTCCGAACCTTCATCATTATGCAAGTACCCAGGATCATTCTCAGGTACAGCTTTGTTAAAGTACATTTCGAAATCGCGCCTAACGGTTGGATCGGCATTTTCATTAATAGTAAGCGCCGCTGATGTATGCTGTATAAATACCTGGCAAATACCTGTTTTTATCTCGTTAATCTGCGGCAATGCCTGCAACACTTCTGTTGTGATCAGATGAAATCCTCTTTTTCTTTCTCTTAGCTGAAGTGGCTGTTGATATATTTTCATTATTTTTATTCCATAAGTTAAGCCGGGCAATTATAAACTAAACACATAGCATCTTTATTGTTTCGGGCAGATCGGTAATAAAGTGCAAATTCTTAATTATAATTTAATATCAAATTATAATTTTTAATGCACCTTTGTTGCAATAAAATATCCCTTTAAAATGAAAATTAAAACTAGACTACTTTTACTCTCTCTTTTACCCGCTATTTGCCTGGCATGGTCATCTTTTAATATATCCCCTGTCATTCCACGCTACGATCATGTTATCGTTGTGATGGAAGAAAATCATGGATATAATGAATTAATCGGCTCGGCCAATGCGCCGTTTATTAATTACCTCGCAAAAAATGGAGCACTGTTTACCGATTCGCATGGCGTTACTCATCCAAGTCAGCCCAATTACCTGGCTCTGTTTTCGGGCAGTACGCAAGGCAGTAACAATGATGATTGTTTGGATGCTATAACTCCTTTTACATCGCCCAACCTTGGTGCTGCATTAATTCATAACGGGTTAACCTTTAAGGGTTACGCGCAAACTATGCCGTCTGTAGGGTTTATAGGATGCACATATTTGCAAAGTAAGCTTACTGTTGGTATGTTATACGCCCGTAAACATACACCATGGGTAAACTGGTTAGGTACCGGTACAAACAGTATTCCCAGGTCCTGCAGTTTACCGATGACTGATTTCCCCTCAGATTTCAGCAAGCTGCCAACAGTGGCATTTGTGGTGCCCGATATGGATTACGATATGCATAATATTGGCGCGCCGGGCGACAGGGCAGCTATTGAACGTGGCGATAAATGGCTTAAAGAAAATCTTGCTGCTTATGCACAATGGGCCGCTAAACATAACAGCCTTTTAATTGTAACTTTTGATGAAGATGATTACAGCCCGCAAAATAATAACCGCATACCTACCATTTTTTTTGGCGAGCATGTTGTTACAGGTAAATACAATACTGCCATAACGCATTATAATGTTTTGCACACACTGGAGACGATGTACAACCTCTCCATTACAGATAACACCCATGCTGAGCCAATAATGGGTGTTTGGAAGTAATAATCTTCAATAAGTAAAACATATCCATAAAAAAGAGAGTGCCAAACCGGCACTCTCTTTTTGTTATCTATACTAATCCACCCATCAAAGGGTCAGTTTTGCTTATCGATCCGGTTTCCACATGCCCGGCATAACGTTCCTCAAAATGATCATGTCCTTTTAGTTTTACGCCAAAGTCGTACCAGTTATAAGATTTTGAAAGATCAACGGCAATGCTGGCTTTACCTCCTGCGGGAACTATTTTGCTTTGTTCTGCGGTTTTGTAGCTTTTGTCGGTTATAACTATGGTATGTGGTTTGGTATCGTTGTTAACAATATCAACCGTAACATTACCGGTAAGTTTCAGAGCATTTAATCTGTTGCGTTCGTAACTGCACTCAATTTTTACAGCCGGGTTATTATTATCCCCTGTCAATTCACGATAAAAACCATTGGGGCCATATACCCTGATATGATATGCGTTATCTTCAAAATCGGCTAAGTTCCATTCGTCTTTTAGCTTGTCTCCGGCGGCTACGCTGTAATCCCAGGCTCTTAATTCTTCTTTTTGATAAGGGCTCATCGTGTAAACCCTAAACGGTGCTCCCGCGGCTTTATCGCCGAAAACTTTGTTCCCTGCTATAAAGTCAATACCATAGCTGTTTTTCTCTTTATTGAAATAACCGTGCGTATATAATTCATAAGGCAACGCACAAGCCGGACGGATACCTTTTTCCTGTTTAGGGAAATAAGGCGATTGAGAAGGATTGCTATTAATTACACCGATTTCATCAGCGGTTAATTTCTTAAAATTATTCGGAGCCGATTTGAACTGTGCCTGGTGAATACTTTCATAAAAGGCATCTTTTTCCAAAAATTCAGGGCGATCTATTTTTTCGCCGTGATAAGGCCTAAAAACAGAAGTTAAGTCACCGCATATGGTACGGCGCCATTGCGTAATGTTTTCTTCCCTTACCTTTTTGTTATGCTTTTTCTGCAAAAACGTTTCCACAAATTGAAGCGACGAGGTGTGATCAAATATCTCCGAACATACATAGCCACCACGCGTCCACGGCGAGGCAATGATCATGGGCACGCGGTATCCCAGGCCTATAGCTCCTTCGCGAAGGTTGCTGCTTTGGGTTGATGGATTGGTTTGTTGAGTTTTGGTAGCAAAATCAAGCTTAGGATCTATACCATTTGATACCTTACCTGTGTTCTCTTTGTAAGGATTGGGCACAACATAAGGAGGAATATGATCAAAATAGCCGTCATTTTCATCATAGGTAACAATGAAAATAGTTTTTTTCCATACTTCCGGATTTTGCAGTAATATTTCCATTGCCTCGCTCACATACCATGGGCCAAACCAGGGTTCGCCCGGGTGATCAGAAAAATGGGCCGGCGGCATCAACCATGATACGGTTGGTAAAGTGCCATTCTTTACATCTTCCCTAAATTGATGAAACACATCTCCTTTTGGCACATTTAACTCCCTTTCAGTTCCCTTGTCATCATATTTCAACGAAGTCAGGTCGTGGTAATCCGGATCATTTGTGTTAGTCACAAAGGCTTTATTATTTAAATCCTTTGCTTTTTGCGACAGGCTGTCAAAGTTCGCATTGGTATATTTAGCCTGGGCCGCTTCAATATTAACCAGCAATTTTTTAGCTGCTGCAAGCCTCATCGGCACGCGGCCTTCTTGTGGTTGTTTTTCCAGGTCGGCAATTTGCTGTTGCAGATTTTCTTTTTTGCTTTGCAAATTGGCAATACCACCGGCATGTAATCGTACGTTATATTGCGTAAAATACTCCAATACGTTGGTGCCAAAATTACTTAGCCAGGCACTTTCTTCGCTTTTTAAACCATAGCCCATAGTTAATTCATTCTGATAAATCTTCCATGATACTTCGTTTTCTTCTAAACGCTCGGGGAAGGTTGTCCACCCCAGTTCAGGATATTCGTAATTATCTACATTCCATAAGTGGGCTATTGCATCTACGTTATTGCTTTCGCGCACTGTACCCGTCATCCAATAATGCCGGTTGGGGTGCGTGCCGGTGATGCTTGAACAAAAATTATGATCACAAACGGTAAAAGCATCAGCCAGAGAGTAATAGAAAGGAAAATCTGAGCGATCGCAATACCCCATGGTTAAAGGAATATTTGCATAATCCTTATTACGGGCTTTTTTAACATCCAGCCATTTATCGTATTTGCCATTATTCATAGCATCGGTTTGATCTGTCCAGTTATGTGGCAATGATCCCATCCACGCTACTTTGGTGTCTTTTACATCTAAATGAAAAGGTCCGTAAGCATCACCATCTTTATTGGTTTGTACCCAAACCTTATTTTTATTGGCTAAATCTATCGCTCTTGGGTCGTTGTAACCACGTACACCCTGTAAAGTACCCAATTGATGGTCAAATGACCGATTTTCCTGCATTAAAAATACAATATGCTCTGCATCGTAAAAGGTACTGCCTAATTCGGGGTTAATTGCCAATGCCTTTTGAATAACAGGCGGCAGCATGTTGGTCATTGCTGCCGTTCCGGATAACAATGCTGCTTTTTTTAAGAACTCTCTGCGCGAATCCATGTTAATATTTAGTTTTTAAGGTGATAAACGTTGTAATTTAGTGCCGAAAACTTAATTGTATATTATGTGGCTGTTAACAATGGGCCATTAAAGGTAATATAACCGTTACACAAAAGTTAACCCGTTTATTATCATTTTATTAGCATTTTACAACATATACTGCATTTATAAAGGGCATAAAACTTATTTTATGAAAAAGGCATTTTTATTGATTTTAATCAGCGGCTTTTGTTTGAGCACATTTGCCCAAACCAATAATTTATCCATTGCCAATGGTGGTAAAACATGGGCCTCCATTTATCAGCAGCGCGCTGCTGAGTATAAAGCGTTATGCTTCCAGGCTTATAATATTGCCAAAATGAGACTGGATATCGCTTTAAAACAACATCATACTAAACCTTATGCAGTAGTTACCGATATTGACGAAACACTACTCGATAACAGCCCATATGATGCGCAAAGAGCAGTTAACAATCTTGATTACGATCCCAAATCATGGAAAGAATGGACAGCCAAAGCCATTTGCGATACTGTTCCGGGAGCGGCAGCATTTTTTAAGTACGCGGCAAAAAGAGGCGTAACTGTTTTTTACATTACTAACCGCGATGAGGATGAACGCGAAGGCACGTTAAAAAACCTGCGTTTGTATGGTTTACCAAATACTGATAACGCGCACCTATTGCTTAGACAAAAGTCATCAAGCAAAGAAAGTCGCAGGCAAGATGTTTTGAAAACGCATCAAATTATTCTGTTGTGTGGCGATAATTTAGCCGACTTTGACGCTCTGTACGACAATCATCCAGGTGAAGATAACAGAACCGCAACAACGCAAAAATTAATGAAGCAATTTGGCAGTCGTTATATTATTATCCCTAATCCGAGCTATGATGATTGGGAAGGCGCTTTATTTAATTATGGTAAGTTTACCAATGATCAAAAAGACTCAATAATCAAAGCAAAACTGAGAACAGTGCCTCAATAATATCTTATCAGCCTATATGGTAAAACCCGTTATTAAATAAGGGTATAAATACGGTAAACAAACGGGCGATTTTACTGTGACTAAGGAGTTGATTATGATTTAATTTTAAATCGATCAAACCAACCTTATCATATTAATTCATGAAAAAGACAATTATCATTTTTGCAATTCTGGGAATTGCTATATTCTCATTGCTCAGATGCGGTAATTCCGCAAAGAATAAAAATGTTGCCGAAAGTTTGGCCGCTCCTACTGACACAAGTTTTACCATCAATTTCAATCCTTTTCCGCCCGCAGAGCTTGATTCCAACGCAAACCCTAAACAACTCGTAGAATTTGCCTGGGAAGAGTTCCTTGCGCTTAACTGGAAATCATCCTACAGTAAAAATAATAAAAGAGATTATCCGGATACTACATGGACCTATTATAACGAACCTGGTGCATACCCTGATTTAGATGTATGGGAAACGTTTGCGCATAAAACAGAACTAAGGCCTTATAGTAACAAAATGCAAGTATTTGATAACGCACCACATTACAGCTATCGCGATTCGTTAATTGCGGCTAATTCGTCAACCAGCTTTACGCTTTTTAATAATCTTGACGAAAACAATGAAATTGGATCGTGCGATATGTACGCGCATGTTAATGTGTTTAGTAAAAAATACCAGGTACTTTACGAGGCCAAGGTAAACCGGTTTGAATATGAATATATCCTAAACAATTATCCCGACACAGGCAAATTACACAAGGCCATAAATACAACCAGGGATAATATTGCCAAATTCGGTGCCTATTATCAAAAAGGAGTAAACAATTCATGCGGCTGCCCCGTGGGCGTAATATGTTTGCCTTGCGGGAGCGGAAAATCAACAGGGACAATGGAAATTAAAGCCGCCTGGCGCCGGCTCACTAATCTTGACGACAGTACCAAATTTTTTACCCGTAAAGTTATCTATTACACCAAAAATGCTGGTGGTAAGGTTGTTTATAATAACATCACCTACGCGCTTATCGCCTTACATATTATTCATAAAACACAAAATTATCCAGCCTTTATCTTCGCTACCTGGGAGCATGTTGATGTAAAACAGGACAGCATGGGCTACGTTTTGTTAAATGGTTCAGGAAATGAATATGGTAGCATAATGACCCCCATGCGCGATTCTATAAGAAGTATCACCACAGCGGCCACCAACTATGTACATAGTAAGCTCCCTGCAAAATCTATATGGCAATTGCAGCTGCGGCAGGAATAAATGTTTCTGTTAATAATTGGCAAGAATTAGGAGAAATGGCTTTACAGGTTATCAGATAACCATTTGTATCATCCAATGGTGACCAAAAATATCTAATATATCACCCTGGCGGTAACCATAATCATAGCTTTTTGCAGGCGAAATAACCTTAGCGCCGGCTTCTATGGCGCGTTCCATTATTGCATCAACATCAGCAACCATTAAACCAATCACGGAGGTAACTCCTTTTGCTGTTTGCGGACTAAAAGTTCCGGCTTTGACATTTTCTTCGTGCAGATGAAACTTAGCACCGCCGATAGACAACTCGGCCACGTGTATGCTGCCATCGTCATTGCGCCATCGCCTTAACTCTTCGGCGCCGAATGCTTTTTCATAAAAACTGATATCAGTAATGCCTTTGCCAATAATTAGCGAGGGCGCAAATGCTACAGGTAACGAGCTACTCA
>Ga0206982_1243_pt2 | contig 13568 bp, 11 predicted proteins | sample Alteio_BWMinCont_18_FD_153493 | JGI IMG/M metagenome (GOLD analysis project Ga0206982, IMG submission 153493) | Enriched cells from forest soil in Barre Woods Harvard Forest LTER site, Petersham, Massachusetts, United States -... | ecosystem: Environmental > Terrestrial > Soil > Temperate forest >... | reverse complement strand
CGGTCTGAAATCAATAATAAATTCGGAAATAAATATTATCAGAAGCGTGTATACAAAAACAAAAATGAAAATGCGCAGGAAGCGCATGAAGCCATCCGTCCCACCTATATGGAAAATATGAGTGTGGAAGATGCAGATTGTCGCCGCTTATATGAACTCATCTGGAAAAGAACCATGGCATCTCAGATGTCGGATGCGGAATTGGAAAAGACTACTGCGCTTATTCAGATTTCTACAAATAAGGAAGAATTAAAAGCCAGCGGTGAAGTATTAAAATTCGATGGATTTCTTAAAGTGTATCGGGAGGACCGCGACGATGATGATATTACAGAAGAGGAAAACCAGGAAGGCATGTTACCACCTTTGTCAGTCAATCAGCAACTATCCCTCGTGGAAATGCGCGCTACAGAGCGTTTCAGCCGGCCATTGCCACGATATACGGAAGCTTCCCTGGTTAAGAAACTGGAAGAACTTGGCATCGGAAGGCCATCTACGTATGCTCCAACCATTTCCACCATACTGAAAAGAGGGTATGTTGAAAAACGAGATAAAGAAGGTCTGATGCGGAATTTCAGGATACTGAAACTAACTGAAAATAAAATCAGCAAAATATCTGAACAGGAAACAACGGGTGCTGAAAAATCAAAATTATTTCCAACAGATCTTGGTCTTGTAGTTACTGATTTTCTTAAACAGTATTTTGACGATATCATGGATTATAATTTCACCGCACGCATTGAAGCGGAGTTTGATGAAGTTGCCAGCGGCAAGATCGAATGGAATAATATGATTGATGATTTTTATATCCCGTTTAAAAAGGATGTAGATAATACAATTGAAAAAGCAGAGCGGATAAGTGGTGAACGAGAGCTGGGAATAGATCCTGCTTCAGGTAAAAAACTAATTGTTCGTATGGGCCGCTATGGACCTATGGCTCAGATCGGAGAACAAAATGATGAAGAAAAACCCCGCTTCGCAAAATTAAAAAATACTCAAAGCATCGAGACCATCAACCTCGGGGACGCACTTGAATTGTTTAAATTACCCCGAAACCTGGGCAGTTTTGAAGGTTCCGATCTTACGGTAAGTATTGGAAGATTTGGTCCCTATATTGCCCATGATAAGAAATTTTATTCCCTTGGAAAAGAATTTGATCCTTATACCATCGGCTTGGATGAAGCCGTACCCATCGTAGTCGAAAAAAGGGCCGCCAAGGAACAAAGAACTATTAAAGTTTTCGAAAAGGAAAAAATTCAACTGCTTCGCGGTCCCTACGGTCCATATATAAAACAAGGTCTGCGCAATTATAAAATCCCAAAAGAAAAACAGGAAAACGTAGAAACACTTGAACTCCCTGAAATCAAGGCCATCATTGAAGAAGTGAAAGCCAATCCTCCCAAAAGAGTACCTAAGAAAAAGAAATCCTCATAAGATTTTTAGAAATCCATCGTTATCTAATCAGTGCAGCCATATCCGGGCCGGAAATAAACATCCGGAAAGGGTTTGTGGATAAGATTGTCATTGCATTTTTTTTAACTTCTGCGATATTCATCCCGTTAACCCCTGAATGTATATCGCCCGAAGAAAAAACATCTAACCCATGCAGGAATCTAAAGAGATCAAAGCTTTGCTTCATCTTATAGATGATCCGGATGAAGAAGTATTTACATCCGTAAGTAACCGTATAATCAGTTATGGCCGTGGCATCATTCCTAACCTCGAATATCTCTGGGAAAATACTTTACAGGATTCCATCCAGGAAAGAATTGAAATGTTGATTCACCGGTTACACTATCGTGACCTTACAGAAGATTTTCAAAGATGGAAATCCAGCAGTTATCATGATCTGCTGACCGCCAGTCTGCTGGTTTCTAAATTTCAGTATCCCGACCTTGCAACCAGCCCTGTTCTTGAAGAAATCGAAAAATTACGAAGAAATATATGGCTTGAATTGAATAGTTACCTTACGCCCCTCGAGCAGGTGAATGTGCTAACCAGTATTATTTATGGTTATTATAATCTTAAAGGAACGGAAGTAGGATACCAGCATCCGGAAGAATTCCTGATACATAAAGTGATTGAAACAAAAAGAGGAAATACTATTATCAACGGAATTGTTTATTTACTGTTGAGTGAATTGCTGGATATTCCTGTGAAAGTCATAAATATTCCGCGCCAGTTTGTTCTTGCTTATATAAAACCTGAACTGGCTGACGAAGGAAATGAAAAAGCAGCCGTCGACCGCATCGAATTTTTTATAGATCCAATGAGTGGCCAGGTTTTCACCCACAAAGACGTAATGAATTATTTCAACCGTATTGGTATCGCCCCATCAGATATTCATTTCAAGCCATCAACTCATATTCGCATAATGCAATCCCTGCTGGAAGAATTCAGCAAATGTTTCGATAATGAGTCGAATCTCTATAAAAAAACCGAACTGCTCATGCTCTCCAGGATGCTCAGTGAATAAGACCGCTGCAGATCCTGCATTTTTTCTATACTGTAATACAACAGCAATTACCGTAATTTGTCAATAAATAATGCTGCTATGCCTGTTAAAAACTGGCTTAGGTTTATTTCCGTTTTAATTCTTACATGTTTTTTTTGCAGCTTCGCAAACGCACAGGTTAAAAAAAAACGTGTCATTCATCATCGCCAGAAGATAGATACATCGGCGATGGATCTGAATTCGAGAATCTCCGATTCCATTTTACAGGAGGCTGAAATTAAGGACACCACCGTTCCTTATATGGTGAATAAAATAGAATCTTATTCATTTAGCCTGAATCGTGCAGAAAATTTTCTGGACAGGAGTTTCGATACAACCGGAATAATTTTATCCATCTCGGGACTCGAGCGCGGACTGAATTATTTTCATGCGAGACTTGAGCGAAATGACAATCCACTCAACCTGCGAAACCTGAATACCTCACTGGTTCTTCTGAATGAATCGAAAGAGACACTGGAGGATTGGAATAAATCCCTGACGGTATACATCGAAGAATTGAATAAGATCCATCAACGGATCCGTGAAGTAAAACACGACAGTAGTTTATTAAATGATTCGCTGGATGCGGTTCTGCATGGTCAGATGAAAGCTATGCGCGATCGTTCCCTCTCACTTGATTCAATACTTCATACAACCACCATAAAAGTAAATACACTAAGGGACCGTGTTTCCATTAACTATTTAGTATTGCAGGATCTCCAGTCGGAAATAAAGGATCGACAGCAATCAATTTCTGAGGCAATGTGGAATCAGGAAGAAGTGCCTTTATTAGGCCTCAGGCCTTCTGATTTTGAAACGACGCTTCCGTATCTATTAAAAGATTGCTTCGGCCGTTCAGTCCGGGTAGTGAATAGATTTATGTCAACAACCTGGGATACCAGATCCGTAAATATAATAATCTGGGTCTTGTTGCTGATTTGGTTTTTAATCATTCTTCGTTTGGTTCGTAAAAAATCGGACAAGGATGTAATAATGAGCAATCTGGTATTTCTAAAAAGATCAGCTATTCTGTCTGCTTTATTATTACTTGTTACTTACGGACCTTTTCTTTATCCAAGCGCACCTGCCGTTTACGTGCATTTAAACCAACTTTTTCGTCTTCTATTACTTACGATATTACTTTCCCCCTACCTCACAAAATACGGTAAAACAGCCTGGCTTTGTGTTGGAGCCATCTGGGTTGTATTTGGTATTGATGATCTCCTGTTGGATTCTGCTTTTGGGGAAAGATGGGGTCTTATGATCAGCGGTTTCATCTTGATGATATTATGCATCCTGCTATTAAGAAACAAAACAATCGTTTTTAAAAAACCTGGAAGATTCCAAAGCCCGTAAATGGGTGCTGGCTCTTACACTTGTTCAGATCATTCTTTCAATAGGCTGCAATCTGACCGGCCGTTTAACCCTTTCCAAGCTTCTGGCATTCAGTTCTATTGACAGCCTCGTACTTGCTATTACTCTTAAAGTTTGCTGCACTATCCTGATTGATGCTGTTTATATACAGTCTGAAGTTTTTCATAATCGATTTTTTGCTTTCCTGAATTTTGTTCATCTGAAAAATAAACTGCGTAATATTTTGTGGGTGGTTGCAATTCTCGTCTGGATTCTTTCCTTATCAAAAGATCTGATGATCTATGACAGGATAAGCGCCATGATAATATATTTTGTTAGCAAACCGAGATCCATTGGCAGTATTACATTTTCATATGCCAGCGGAATACTTTTTATTCTTATTATCTCGGTATCATCCGTGCTCTCTCAATTTGTAAATTTCTTTTTTGATGAAACACATAATCCAGGTCCGCATAAAAAGACCCGGCTGGGTTCTGTTGCTTTGATTGTAAGGATTGGCATCTGGGCGGGTGGTTTTCTGATCGCTGTTGCAGCAGTCGGAATACCACTCGATAAAATCTCAATCCTCATCGGTGCACTCGGTGTCGGTATAGGTTTCGGATTACAAAACCTCGTGAACAACCTGGTTTCAGGAATCATCATTGCTTTTGAAAGACCAATACAGATTGGAGACACGATTGAAGTAGGAGGTAAAACGGGAACGGTTCAGGAAATTGGGGTAAGATCCAGTCAGATCAATAATGGAGAAGGCGCAAATATCATTGTGCCAAACGGGGACCTGTTATCACAGCAGCTCATAAACTGGACACAATATAACCGCAATAAGCTGGTCAGGGTTATGATCAATATTCCCTATAAATCAGATTTTCGGAAAGCCAGAGATCTGATTATTGAAGAATTAAAGAAGAATGAGAAAATCATGCTGGATCCTGCGCCGTCAGTAACTGTTGATAGCTTTTCGGAAAATTCCATTAATTACGAGGTCAAATTCTGGATTGCCGATTTGTCTGATGTCAGTTATTTAAGAAATGAACTGATGATGGATATCATTGAATCATTCACTAAGAATGAAATACAAATATTATAATTATCAATTATTAATTATTAATTATTGATTGTTCTGTCGGAACTGGTTTCCAAGATTATTTACGAATTGTCTCCTGAATAATTAATAATTAATAATTGATAATTGATCTACCAGCCAGCTCTGTATTCTCTTTTTACGAACTGGTTAGCCTCATCAAAATTCGTGATCTTCATATTAACTGCATCCCATAACAATTTTTTTCTTCCGGGAAATCTGTTGTCTTTTTTTATATTCCAGGACCTTAAAGCCAGGTTGCCCATCAGAATGGTTTCTGTTAAAGGACCTGCATATTCAAAGGGCGAACTCACTTCATTGCGACCATATCCTGCAAGGCAGGCGTTGACCCATTGTACATAATGCCCTTCGGGAACACGCGCAAGCGTTTGTGGAATATTCACTTCTTTTGTTTTGGAAGTTGGAAGTAGTTGGGGGTTGCTTCCATAAGTGCCACACATGATTTTTCCTTTTGTTCCAATAATTAAAACGCCCCCGTCGTTTCCTCCAAACTGTTCATCAGGACCCAGTTCTTCTGGTCTTTCCGGAACTATACCTCCATCCATCCAATGTAATTTCACATTTGGTTTACCATCATTCCCCGGGAAATTCAGGATAACGGATGAGGCAGCCGGACAGCTCTCAGGAAAATAATCAGGCGTCCACATTTTTTCAAAAATTGAGACCTGGCTGCACTCGACTTCTGATGAATAGCCCAGTCCGACCGTTTTAAAAGCAGGATCGATCAGATGACAGCCCATATCGCCCAGCGCACCCGTTCCAAAAGCCCAGAAGCCACGCCAGCTGAAGGGTACATATTCCTTATGATAAGGCTCTTCCTTTGCAGGACCAAGCCATAGATCCCATTTAAGTTCTGGTGGAACCGGATCGGTACTTTTAGGAGTACCCGTTCCCTGTGGCCAAACAGGTCGATTAGTCCAAACTTTTATTTCAGTCGCATCTCCTATGATTCCGGCACGATACCATTCCTGCATGGTCCGGACACCATCTCCTGATGAGCCCTGGTTTCCCATCTGTGTTACGACTTTATATCTTTTAGCATATTCTGTTAATAGTCGGGCTTCATAGATATCATGCGTCAGAGGCTTCTGAACATATACATGTTTACCCAGTTGCATTGCAGCTATTGCGGCGACTGCATGACAGTTATCTGGCGTGGAAACAGAAACAGCATCAATAGACTTATGTTCTTTATCCAGCATCTCCCGGAAATCATAATATCTTTTTGCGCTCGGAAATCGACCCAGGGAAGTTTTTATCTGGCGGTCATCCACATCGCAGAGGAAAGCAATATTGGCATTTGGACTTTTTGAGAATTCATGCAGGTCACTCTCTCCTTTGCCACCTGCTCCAATACCGGCAATGTTTAATTTATCACTGGGTGCTACGAAACCCCTGCCCAAAACATGACGGGGTACAATAAAGAAGCCTGCTGCAGCAAGAGAACTTGATTTTAGAAAATCCCTTCTTGATTTATCGTTTTTAATTTTCATATAACAAGTAATATTTGAAAGTGATTTCGTAAAAGTTAAATGTCGAAAGATTTGACCTGAGAGGATTTGATAAATAAATTTACATATTAATGAAGCGTTTAGCGTTCGGCGTTAAGCCTTAAGATTAATACGTCCGATACGTCCTTTTTACAAATTGATTTGCAGGAGCAAAATTAGTGATCTCCATTTTTTCTCCATCCCAGATTAATTTTTTACGACCTGGAAATATTTTTTCTCCCTTGTTGTTATTCTCACTGTATTGATAACTTCGAACAGCAAGGTTTCCCATCAAAACAGTTTCAGTGAGCGGCCCCGCAATTGCAAAATCTGAACTGGTATATGTTCCATATCCTTTCTTGCAGGCTTTCACCCATTGTTGCTGATGACCTTCAGTGCCACCTTCCACTAATGGAAATTTTGATTTAGCCATTACCCGGTCTTTCATCAGGCTGGTAGGTAACAGTGTTGCATTCGCTCCAAACTTTCCGGCCAGTAGTTTACCTTTCGTTCCTTCGAATATCATTCCACCATCGACCTTGCTCATTTCTTCATCAGGCAATAGTTCTGCTGGCCTCTCCGGTAATATTCCACCATCATACCAAACCATTTTAACCGGAACCATAGCACCTCGTTGTGGAAATTGAATGTAAGTTTTTGCTGAGGGAGGAAATCCTTCGGTATTGATAACTTCTTTAAAATAACCACTGTAAACCGAGCCAATACTGGTTTCGGCGGAAATCGGATAACCCAGTTTCAATGCTAAATAAGGCGAATCAATAAAATGACAACCCATGTCTCCAAGTGAACCTGAGCCAAAATCAACCCACCCACGCCAAATCGCGGGAAGAAATGCCGGATTATAGTCACGTTGCGGAGCAGTGCCGAGCCAAAGATTCCAATCCAGTTCTTTGGGAACATCAAACTGACCAATTGGTGTCGCTATTCCCTGCGGCCACGTGGGACGATTAGTCCATACATGAACGGTATGAACATCTCCTAGCAATCCATCCTGCAACCAGGTTTCAATCAATCGTATATCATCTCCTGATGCGCCCTGATTTCCCATCTGGGTTACAACCTTATATTTTTTTGCGGCTTCTGTCAGCATACGGGCTTCATAAATATCATGCGTCAGTGGTTTTTCAACATATACATGTTTCCCCAGTTCCATGGCTGCCAGGGCGATGGGCGCATGCATATGATCCGGCGTGGTTATCATTACCGCATCAATATTTTTTCCTTCTTTTTCCAGCATCACGCGGTAATCCTTGTAATAAGGTGAACCAGGCCATTTCATTCGGGCATTTATTGATCTACGGTCGTCCACATCACAGAGTGCCGCAATATTATCAGACCCATTATTAAATGCTTTCGGAAGATTCGTTTCCGCGCGACCTCCAACACCTACACCGGCAATATTTAATTTATCACTGGGGGCGATAAAACCACGACCCAATACATGTCTTGGAATTATAAAAAATCCTGCTGCCGCCAATGAAGAAGTCTTAAGAAAATCTCTTCTGGTTTTATTGCTTTTACTTTTCATTTACAAATAGTAATGACAAATTTTTCAATTTACACTGGCTTTACGCTTTAGGCTTTAGGCTTTAAGCTTTAGGCTTTATGCTTTAGGCTTTATGCCTTGAACTTTAAGCTTAAATAAGCGATGCTTCGAGTGTAATATTTGTATTCAGCAATTTACTTACGGGACAGTTTTGCTTTGCATCTTCAGTGGCATCTTTAAATTGTGCCGCTGTAATACCAGGTATTTTTGCTTTTAATGTAAGAGCAGATTGGGTGATGGCTCCGTTATCCAATGTAACTTCTCCCTGAACATCCAGACTATCCGGTGTAATGCCTAATGCCTGTAATGCAAAACTCAGCTTCATTGCAAAACATCCGGCATGAGCTGCTGCAATCAACTCTTCAGGATTGGTGCCGACACCGTCTTCAAAACGGGATTTATATGAGTACTGGGTTTTATTTAAAGTTCCGCTTTGTGTAGTTAGTGTTCCCTTTCCATCCTTACCGGATCCATTCCAAATTGCGGTGGCTGTACGTTTCATAAATGTAAAAATTTTAGAAACGTAAGTTAGGGAAAACTAGTTCACAGCAATCAGCTGAACATCAAAAAACACGGGTGTATTTGCAGGCACAGGACCATAACCAGTGCATCCCCATGCATATGCTGAAGGTATAAATAACTGGATATGGCCTCCCACACCGATTTTTGGTAAACCAACCTGCCATCCGTAAATCAGATCCCCAAGTACTGCATTATTCAGGTTTGAATTGACGGCAGAATCGAAAGTGGTATTCTGAGGTATGATCCTTGCAACATAAGTCACTACCAACCTGTTAAAATTTTGTGGTTTAGCCGTTGCAGATCCGGAGTCAATAATATGATAATATAAACCGGTCGAATCCTTCGTTAAGGGTATGGAATCTCCTGCAAATTTTACCAATGCAGATGAATCTCCGGCTGGAGGAGTTGCAGTACAGGATGGTGTTTGAGGTGCAGATTTCGAACAGGCAAAATAACCGGATATGGCTATAACAGACAGAACAAACAAAAACAATTTTTTCATAAAGTATCAAATAATAGTACTAAAATTTAATGTGTATTTAATTCCTTATTACTAAACGCAAAAGGTAGTAAATCCGTTGCCCTGTTTATAATAAATATTTCTCCGGAAATTCCGCCAAGTATCAGACTAATTGGATGATTAAAACGTTGTTCATACTCTGCAAGTGTCTGTCTGCAAATACCACAGGGACTAATCGGGTGGTTGCTGATGGACAATTCGTTGATATAGGTCAATGCCAGGCTGGTGATCGCTATTCCGGGAAAAGTTGCTGATGCTGCAGAAAGTGCTACCCTTTCAGCACAAATACCTGCCGGAAAACTAGCGTTTTCCTGGTTAGAACCTGTGAGGATTTGTCCGTTAATAAGCCGTATAGCCGCACCGACCCTGAATTTTGAATATGGCGCATATGCATGACCGGTAGCTTCACGGGCAGCTTCCATTAATAAAGCATCGGATAGATCCAATGAAGTGAAATCCTGAAATATTTGTACCGGAATATGCAGATTGGTAAGTTTCAATTCAAGAATGCATTTTATTTTATTTTCTTAAATAGTCGATTCCAGCGAACGCCGCTTTTCCAACTCATCCAGATCATCCATGCTTCACCAACCACATGATCCTCGGGAACAAATCCCCAGTAACGGCTGTCAAGACTCTGATGCCGGTTGTCACCCATCATCCAATAATAATCCATATGGAATGTATACTGGGATGTATCCTTATCATTGATAAATATTTTTCCGTTCCGAATCTCCAGTTTATTTTTTTCATAATCGCGGATCACTCTTTCGTAGAATGGATAATTAAATGAATTTAGCGTGATCGTTGCACCTTTTTTAGGAATCCAGAAAGGACCATAGTTATCCTTCGTCCAGTTGTATTGCGGATCGTATGGGAATACACTTTTATTGCTGTCAAGATATGGCGTTATATTTTTAGCCAGCCCGTTTTTAATCATTTTATCCCGGGCAACAGCTGTTAGCAACATCGCATATTTGTTTGGGACACCTGTCTGTTGAAATTCATCCCCATTGTTAATATCTATATCATACTCATCTTTCATTACCGTTTCATCGAGCTGCTGACCTCCTGTGACCACTATATAATTGGTTTCTGAATAATCTGGCAGCCGGGTTTCCTGGCCATTGATATATACAGCCTGGTTTTTGATTTGAAATGTATCACCGGCCACTCCTACACATCTTTTGATAAAATTTTCCTGTTTATCAACCGGACGTATAATGAGCGGATAGGATTCAGGATCGCTGAGAATAATTTTTCGACCCGCATCCAAATCACCATTTCCAAGCTGTCGCGCAACGTCATAATACGGCTGTTCGGATTGATAACCTTCTTTATTAATTACTGTATCTCCAGCCGGAAAATTAAAGACAACCACATCATTTCTTTTTACAGGTGCTGCAAACCATCTTGTATAGGGTATATGAATCCATTCCACATAAGACTTAATATCAAAGATGGGCATCGTATGATGAACAAATGGCATCGCTATAGGTGTATTTGGAATGCGTGGACCATAACTGAACTTACTTACAAAAAGAAAATCATTTACAAGAAGAGTTTTTTCCATCGAAGGCGTGGGGATGACGTAGGCTTCAAATACAAATGTTCTGATCAGTGTGGCAGCGATTACCGCAAAAATGCCCGCATCGACCCATTCACGGGCTGCAGATTTTTTATACTTTTTCGCAGCATCAGCTCCTATATATTTATCTTCTTTATTCAATCCTACATAAAGAAAATATAATCCAGCCGTACACACTGTTAGTGCATGCTGGTAAAATCTGAACTTGCCGAAAGTTTTTACAAATTCGACACAAATTGCCAGTGTAAAAAACCAGCCTACTATGGGAATAAATTGAAGTATGAATAAATAAACAGGCCTTTTGCTTATCCTGACCATTTCAAAACTGTTAAGTACGGGAACCAAGCCCTTCCAGGCAGGAGCGCCGGCTTTTTTAAACATGAAATACAAACCAAAAGCAGGCAGGATAAACAGGACCAGTGCGATTAAGATTAAGATCAGGATCTGGTGGGTCGTCATTTAGGCGATTTTAGATTTGGTCAAATGTACCATTATAATCAGCCATCAAAATACAGTAGCTGTATTCATTGGCAGAACCGTTCGGCACATTTATGTAATTTTTAATTAGACTATTTTTTAGGCAGAACATAACTTGCCACATCTTCACGGCTAATGGATTTGGAAGAAAGAATAATCAGCCGCTCTACAACATTCCGCAATTCCCTGATATTTCCTGTCCAGTTATATTCCTGTAAAGATCTGATAGCTTCCTCTTCAATTCCCTTCCTGGCAATACCATATTCGTTGCATATATCCTGAAGGAATTTATCGACAAGTAATGGAATATCATCCCTTCTTTCATTTAAAGAAGGAACGTGAATGATGATAACACTTAGCCTGTGATAAAGATCGAGTCTGAAATTTTTTTCGTCTACTTCTTTCAGTAAATCTTTGTTCGTAGCTGCAATTACGCGCACATCCACATTAATATCTTTATCTCCTCCTACTCTCGTAATTTTTCCTTCTTGTAGTGCCCGGAGAACTTTGGCCTGAGCGTTTGGACTCATATCCCCAATCTCATCCAGAAAAAGAGTTCCTGTATTTGCCTGTTCAAATTTTCCTATACGTTGTTTCACTGCCGAAGTAAATGAACCCTTCTCATGACCGAACAATTCGCTTTCAATCAATTCACCGGGTATAGCAGCACAGTTCACTTCAATAAGGGGACCTGCAGCCCGGTTGCTTTTTTCATGAACCCAGCGCGCTACCAGTTCTTTTCCAACACCATTTTCACCTGTGATTAGTATGCGCGCATCTGTCGGTGCAACTTTCTCAATTGTCTCCCTGATTTTATGAATCGGCATGGATTCTCCGATCATGTCCTGAACCTTACTTACTCTCCGCTTCAGAACTTTTGTTTCCGCAACCAGGGAAGTTTTATCCATTGCATTACGGATAGTAATCAGCAATCGATTCAGATCAGGTGGTTTGGAAATATAATCGTAAGCACCCTTTTTTACAGCTTCAACCGCAGTTTCAATCGTGCCGTGTCCAGAGATCATAATGATCGGAATATCGGGATTTAATTCTTTTGCCTTATCCAGAAATTCAATACCATCCATCTTTGGCATTTTAATATCACAGAGAATAACATCATATTCTTTATCTCTGAATTTACGGATACCTTCCTCCCCATCACCTGCCTCATCTATCTTGTATCCCTCATATGAAAGTATTTCACTTAGGGTCTTCCGTATTGCCTTTTCATCGTCTACTATCAGAATATTCGACATATTTTCTCTGTTTCAATAAAAATAAAGGCCGGATTTTCAGCCAATTAGACCGCAATTTAATTGAATAACTGTTAATTTGAATACAGGCTTCATCTACCTGTCGAATGTGAAAACTACTTGCGTAAAAATACGTTGCAGGAACCAGTTTGCCTGCTTATTTTGTGATTGTCAATATTTATAGAAAAAACCAGTTTTAAAATTTAACCCTATGAAACAGGAATTAGACCATTCCGTTAAAACACCGGCCAAGGTGTTTTTCAAACTCACCGTTTTTGGATTTGTATTAATTGGCTTCGCTTACATTTCCCTGATAGTAATGGGAACAGCTTTGAAAGCCATACATTAATAAATAAAATGATCCCGTTCGATGCGGGATCTTCATTTAATTACTTCCAGCTTAATGATCGCATCCACAGGATCCAATGGAATTCCTTTCAGATCGATCATTATATAATTATCTCCCACTACCTGCACCCGCAATGACTTGCCATCCATTTCAGCGGATTTAACTTTATAAGGGATCTTCACAAAAAACTTATCGCCATCAGTTTTAAATATGTGCAGATAAACAGTATTTCCTTTCTCAGTGATGGCACCCCAATCCTGAGGTTTCATATAACCTGCATGAGTGCCATAGATCGAGTATCCGTTTTTCTTTAACCAGCTACCCATACTATCCAGCCTATCAGTGAAAGCTGTCTGAATCTCTCCATTTGGCAGGGGTCCAATATTCAATAAAAGATTTGCACCATAACCAGCATCTTTTACCAGTAAGCGGATAAGTTCCTTATAAGATTTATAATGAGTATCAGTTATATTAAACCCCCATGAATCGTTGATGGTTTCACAGGTTTCCAGCGGAAGACTGGATACTGATTGTCCGCCAAAGCCGGTACTATTTCCCCCCGGCAGATCTTTTTCAAACATTTGGAAATCTTCACCCGGAATCGGACTCAGGTGATGATTATTTCCGATCAGGCATTGGGGTTGTAATTGATGAATCAATGTATAGATCTCCGGCAAGTGCCAGTCAACCCGTGGTTGATTGATTTTATCCCGATCATTCGTAAGCTGGTCCCAGTAACCATCAAACCATACACCCGCAATCGGGCCATACTGGGTAAGCAATTCAGTTAACTGAGCTTTCATAAAAGCGATATAATGATTCCAGTCGCTTTTAG
>Ga0206982_1245_pt1 | contig 13582 bp, 12 predicted proteins | sample Alteio_BWMinCont_18_FD_153493 | JGI IMG/M metagenome (GOLD analysis project Ga0206982, IMG submission 153493) | Enriched cells from forest soil in Barre Woods Harvard Forest LTER site, Petersham, Massachusetts, United States -... | ecosystem: Environmental > Terrestrial > Soil > Temperate forest >... | reverse complement strand
TCATTCATAATTATAAAGTTACAAATTTTCCTTATTTTTGTATATACAAGAAGCCCCATAAACCTCTTTCGCCTAATGAGAGCAACCACTAATGCGATGGTGGGTTTACAGGGTTAAGGTGTGTATGAATTTGCACCCAACTTCTTGCCGTCCGCGACGACTATCTTTAAGGAGCCAATAGCTCCTTAATTTGTTTTGTTTCATTTTTTTCTGGCAAAAAGCCATTTTCGTCAAGCATATGAAATACTGCGGGTAACAAATGTTTATTAAGTACCCTTAACCTATATTTTCGCGCTTTTATTTCGATAGGTTCTAACATGTTTTTATCTGTTAGCATTTTTATTTGCCTTGAAATTTCAGGATTTGACTTATTATAGAATAAACCCTTAAGATCATTTGCCATAATCTCTTGTTTTTCTATTACAACCTTAATAATCTTTCCTTCAATTTCACGAATACTACTGTTTTTTACTGCATATTCTACCGCAGGAATCAAAATTTGTGTTTTTAAATACGTATAATCGGCTAATTTGTCAACCTTTTCAATCTCAATTTTTAGCCCGTTTAGAACGTACTGACACCAATCTAAAATTCCATCATCCGTTTGGGTGTCGGCCTTTGCAAGATTATCGTAATAATCCCCTCTGCTATTACAAAAACACAGCTGTAGGATTCAATATTCTGCCGGCATTAACATTAAAACCATATTTAACCAGCATGGCATAAGTTATAAGTCTCGCTGTACGACCGTTACCGTTTGTAAAAGGGTGTATCCAAAGGAATCTGTGATGAACAATAGCGATTTTCAATAGATCATATTTTGGCAAATCATCCTTATTTATAAAATCAAACAATTCGTCCATAAATTCATCTATTCTTAAAAAGTCAATAGGTTTATGTTTTGATTTTTTAATCGCAACATTCCCTAGCCTAAACAAACCAGGTGTTTTATCACCCTCTCCGCCAGACAAATAATTTAAATCAGAAACAACCAACTTGTGTAACTCACTTAAAAACGGCCTATCAATTTTTGAGTCTTTAATATAGGATTCTATGAAAGAAATTGCTGATTCAATATTAGCAATTTCTTTAACACCCTCTTTACGTTCCGTGTTATTCTTTCCGCTTCCATCGTACTTAGTTTCTAAGTAATCAGTTATAGTAGTATTATTCCCCTCAATCCTTGCGGAGCCTATACTCTCTAGAGTGTGAAAAATTTCTTTCATCTGAAAGAAAACATAGGGATTTGTTGTGCCACCTAAGATTCTGGTTCGCAATTTTTCTAACTCAATTATCAAATCAGTTACTGGTGACTCGTACGTTGGTTTAACCAACCTTGTATTTACATCAAAAAGGTTCATGTTTGAAATGATAAATTATTTAAAATTATTTAACAATTCAAAAGTATATATTTTTATCTATGATTTACAGCATGTTATGATGTTAATTTTAATTGTACATTTCAACATTTTGAATTGTTGATTTAATAAAAATTAAATTTATTTGTCAATAATTTCGTGTTAACACTAAATGTATGTTTGAATAAGCAAAACGGCAACACAATGAAAACATTTAAAAACATATTCGATTTTCAAGCTCACTTCAATGCAGAAGAAAAGTGTAGAGAATATTTAGAACAACAACGCTGGGGTAATACACCTGCTTGCCCTTGCTGCGGTTCGAATAATGTGCATAGGTTTGCTACGAATAACAGGATTTTTAAATGCTGTGAAAAAGAATGCCGTAAAAAATTCAGTGTTACAGTTGGTACTATATATGAGAACACTAAAATACCATTGACTAAATGGTTTTTAGCTACCTATATTTTAGCTGTTCATTCTAAAGGTATCAGTAGTTTGCAACTGGCAAGTTGGTTAGGTGTTACTCAAAAAACAGCGTGGCATTTAAACCACAGGATTAGAGAAATGCTGAAAATTACCGCGCCCGAATTATTAGAAGGCATTGTAGAAATTGACGAATCATATTTAGGCGGCTTTGAAAGCAATAAACATGCAAGCAAAAGGACGGTAAGAGGTGGTGCAGGTAATAAAGCTATGGTCTTAGGTGCTGTTCAAAGAGGCGGAAATGTAAAAACTAAGGTTATCGCTAAAACAGATCAGCAAAATGTTATTCCAGCTATTAAAGAAATTGTCGCTCCGGGTACTATTATGGTAACAGACGAACATCACGCATATAATAAACTCCATTTAGATTATACACATAAGAAAGTTAACCACAGGGAAAAGGAATATGTGAGGTATGAGGATATTAAAGTTCACACAAACTCAATTGAGGGTTTTTGGAACATCCTTAAAAAGCAAATAAATGGCATACATCATTCTGTAAGTCAAAAACACCTACAACGCTATGTAGATGAAAGCTCATTCCGCTACAATCGTCGTAAAGCATTTCAAGACGAAAGGTTTGCCGACGCTTTGGCCAATTGTGAGGGCACATTAAAATGGAAAGTTTTAAAAGCTAAAAAATAATGAGCAACGATATATTTTTAATCGAGATGGGGCAAAAAATAAGGATTGCCCGTAAAGCTAAAGGGATGACGTTAGATACTATGACGGGGCTTACTAACGTAGCAAGAGATAATTTATCTATCGTAGAGCGTGGAAAGCGAAATTGCCACATCCTGAGCCTTAAAAGTATTGCAGATGTACTGGGAATGGATATTAAAGATTTTCTTTGATTTTAGTTTTTTTAATTATTTATAAAATTATTACATTTTTTATTAATGGCAGACCAAAACGGTGTTTATTCGTCGTCTGCCTGTAATTCTACATTTAATACACAATCGTTATCCCGGCTCCGAATTTTAAATCGCTGTCGTAATTGCTTGATACAGAAATGTATTTGGTAACAATGTATCTTAAACCTGCATTGTATTCTTTATCAGTATTTCCCATCAGGCTAAATCTTAAACGACTGGTTAGCGGAATATCTTCCCGGCCTAATTGCAGTCTGAATTTACCATTACCATCAACCCGGGCATCAGCAACAAATAGCAGGGGTAGGGTGTAAGCCAGGCCCGCAACGACAGTATGCCTGTCGTTTTGATCACTTATCTGGCCGAAAAGGTTTTTTTCGGGCCCGGATACTTTTCTGTATTGATAATTGAAGCCAGCATAAGCGTAAAGCCATTGCATTTGCCCAAAGTAGCGACTGGCTATGGTTTCGCTTTCATAACCTTTTTCGTCGCTGGTTCCCAGTTTCCACAAAGTTTGTATTTTCCAGCGGGTATTTGCCAGATCAATATTGCCTTCGCTGCCATTACTTTCTAATCCAATTTTTGCACCCGCATAAAAGCGCCTGTCATCGGCATAAACCTTTTTTATAGCGGCTGCCGAATCGGGTGTTTCGGGATTGGCCGGCGAATTTTCATAACTAAATATCCGGCCCATACCGCTCATCATATGATACAGAATATGGCAATGAAAAAACCAATCGCCGTTGGCGGTAGCCGCAAATTCAATAGTATCGGTTTCCATCGGCATAATATCCAGGGTGTTTTTTAATGGAGCATAATCTCCCTGGCCGTTCAATACTCTGAAATAATGACCATGCAGGTGCATCGGGTGCCGCATCATGGTATTGTTGTAAAGAATGATCCGCACGTTTTCGCCCTTTTTAATCAGAATTTTGTCCGACTCAGAGACAGTTTTGTTGTTAATCGTCCACACATAACGGTTCATGTTCCCGGTTAGATTAAAAGTAAACACCTTCGTTGGGCCGGGCGGTAATGTGGTAGGCTTTGGGGCTCTCAGCATGCCGTAATTAAGGGTAACCAAATCTCCGGCGGCACCCATGTCCATTCCTGTCATATCCATTCCACCCATATAGGTAGTCGCCATGTCATCCATTTTATGGCCGGCGGTGTCCGGCTTCTTTTTCATAGAAGACGATGTTGAATCTGCCGTTAACTCGGGATACATTACACTGTTCATGTCCATTTTTTGGCTGGTCATTTGCATGCCATCCATCTTTTGCATGTTACCGCCTATGGTCATCATGCTATTCATCATCTTCATCCCTTCAAAATATTTAAGCTGGGGCAAATGTTTGGCTTTTTCCTTTGCACCGTCGCCTAACCACAGCGAAGTGGAGTTAGATCGATCCTCGGCAGTAGCTAAAAATTCAAAACTCCCGCTTTTCGGAATAGTGACTTCAACATCATAAGTTTCGGCCACTGCGATAATCATCCTGTCTACCTTTACGGGTTCAACCTCCTGGCCATCATTAGCAGCAACTGTAATTTTGCCGCCCGCATAGTTGAGCCAGAAATAGGTTGATGAACTTCCGTTAACCACATGCAGTTTTACTTTGTCACCAGCCTTAAATTGCGGAGTAGTTTGTTCAGTTTTGCCGTTACTTAAAAAACGGTCATAATAAACATCGCTTACATCCATAGCAACCATTCGTTTCCATTCATTGGTTAGTTTGGTGCCTAAATAGCCTTTACTTATGGCTTCGGCATAGTTTTGTGTGCTACCTTTTTTAATAGCGTACCAGTCTGTTTGATTATGCAGAGAACGCTCCACCTGTTCAGGGTTTTCGTCGGTCCAATCGCTTAGTAGCAGCGTGTACTCTTTTTGTACAGGTTGTTGTTTTGGGTGGATGATAAAGGCACCATAAATACCACTTTGCTGCTGGGTCATGGTGTGTGAATGATACCACAATGTACCATGCTGAACCAGCGGGAATTTATAAAGATGAGTTTCTCCCGGTTTGATGGGCGCTGTGGTTAAATAAGAAACGCCATCATAGCGGTTGGGCAAAATTACACCATGCCAGTGAATGGATGTTTCCATCATCATTTCATTATGCACATAAATTTCTGCCGTATCGCCCTCGGTAAATTCAAGCGCAGGGGCAGGTATGGTGCCATTAATAGCCATGGCGGGCCTTTTTTTGCCGATATAATTAACGGTAGTGCCTTCTATGTATAAATGATAAATTTCCCTGTCGCCAATTTTGGTATAAAAGGGTAAATGCTGTTTCTTTTGACTTTTTCCCATGCTCATGCCTTGCGGAAAAGCAGTTATTGAAACAAGCAGGCCCAATAGTATTAATACTATAGTTTTCATTACTGAAATACATTTGGCACGCGGCCATTAAACAAATATTTTTGATTGATAAAATTGAATATAACTGATGAGGATTAGAAATAATCCTTAAAGATCAGCTATTTGATCGGTTATTTAGGGAGATCAAATAAGAAGGGAACGAAACAGAATAGCTATGGAACGACCCGATTTTCCGGGTGGCGCCTCGCCGCTTATCCGTGTATCTGCATTATTTATTACCGCAATTGCCGGGTAACTGTTTAAGTACTGTACCGGATTAACCGCAGTTGGCTGCTGACCAAATTGGATAACAAAGCCAGGTTTTATGTTTTCCTTAATGATAAAGCTGCCATGTTTCTTGCAGCAATCGCAATCTTTATCGCTTTTACAATGATCGCCTGTGTTGCCTGCCATTTGCATGGTTGCTTTAGCCATAAGGCTTTGGGCCGAGCAATGCATGGTGCAAACAAACATGCCTGTTGTAAGCAACAGGTAAAATGCTGTAAGACCAATTATTGCAACTCTTTTCATCGCCAACAAAACTACTGATAATTTGTCCTGTTTGTATAATGCTCTTTAAAACTGACATGTTGAAGACGAACGAAATGCTTTTTAATTATATTGTTAATAAAATGGTAGCCTAAACTTTATAAATTCTGTTTATTTTTCGGCTGTTAAAACCAATAAACACCTTCCCGAAATGAAAGCTATCTGTGTGTTCTGCGGAGCCAATTTTAATGGCGATCCAATATTGAAAAGAGCTATTGAAGAATTAGCGGAAATTATGGTTGCCCGTAATATTACCCTGGTTTATGGCGGTGGTAAAGTGGGCGTGATGGGTTTGATAGCCGATGCGGTTTTAAACCGTGGCGGAAAAGTGATAGGAATTATTCCGCAGTTTTTGATGGATAAAGAAGTTGGCCATACCGGTTTAACCGAATTAAAGATTGTAGAGAATATGCATCAGCGTAAACAATTGATGAATGATTTATGCGATGGTATTATTATGCTGCCGGGTGGTTTTGGCACTTTAGAAGAATTTTTTGAGGTTTTAACCTGGCTGCAATTGGGTTTGCATAATCACCCCGTGGGTGTTTTAAATGTAAATGGTTTTTATGATCTGTTATTGCAGCAGATGGATCTGATGGTTGAACAAAAGTTTTTAAAGCCGGCCAATCGTGAGCTGGTAATTACCTCGGGCGATGCCATTGAGTTGATAAACCTGATGGAAGATTGCAATGTGGCACCGGATGAAGTTTGGTTCAGGGATAGGGATTTAACTTAGCGCCTTTGCGTTGGTATATCGATATAAAAAATAAAACCCCGTTGCAGATACTGTACATAAAAAAGCCAGGCCCCACCACAGCATCCTGAATCCACCAAAGCTGATAACAAAACCGCCGATAAGCGGTGCCAATATTTGTGCTGCTGACCACGACATGCTGTACAAAGCTGCATATTGCCCTCTGTTATTTTCGGACGTGCGGCTTACCCAAAACGCATTCATAAATGGCATGGCAAGCATTTCGGCAATGGTAATTACAATAACAATGGCTATGCCTGAAATCAGCCCGGGCGGCAGGCCATTGAGCATTACAAAATCAACGGCAGCAAGCGCTACGCCCAGGTAAATATAAATAATACCGTTTCTTTTACCCTCCAGGTTGTGAATCAGTACCATTTCAACCGCTACTATCAACAGGCCGTTTAATGCCATTAAAGAGCCGATCAGGCGCTCGTTAAAATGCCATTGTATTTTGTAAAATACAGGCTCTATAATAAAAAGTTGGAAAAAGCATATGGAAAACAGTGTGGTAAAAAGGATGAACAACAGATAAGTGCCGTCGCGGTAAGCTGACGCGCTTTTGATGGCTTTGTTAATCTTTTTAATACCGGTTACAATATTGGCCCTTGGCATTAGCTTAAGCAACATTAATGCAGCAAATATATTGGTGGTGCCATCAACCCAAAATAACAAATGGTAATTAATAGCTGCTATAAAACCACCCAAACCCGCACCAACAGCCCAGCCTAAATTAACGGCCAGCCGGTTGAGGGAGTACGACCGGGTTTTGCTTTCGGGAGTGCTGTAGTGTGCTATGGCTGTTGAATTGGCCGGCCGTACTGATTCATTACAGAAGCTAAGTACAAAGGTGCCCGCGCATAACGTTGGGAAAGTATGCAAATAGCCCGTTATTATAAAAAGTACGCCGCCTGCTAACAAAGCTCCTACTTGTAAATCGTAAAAACCTACTTTGTCAGTTAGCTTACCACCAATAAATGAACCGCTTATGGCCCCGGTGCCGAAAAATGCCATCACTATACCTGCCTGTATTACCGTGAAATGCAATTGTTGTATACAATAAATGCTCATATACGGGACCACCATAGTGCCGCTGCGGTTAATGAGCATTACTATACTAAGGTACCAGCTATTACGGGAAAGTCCGGTGTAGGCGTTTTTGTATAATTGGAAAAAGGAAGTTAGCATTAGGGTAAAATTAACTAAAATCATTTATTCCGTGCCTATTAAAGTGTGCTTTAAATGGCGCATTCATCGTTTTTTATAATGCTGACGGCGTAGCTACAGATGGTGGTTTGATTTATAACGTCAAAAAAATAATATTATATTTGGTACGGAAATCCTAAAATTCATGACTATACCGACTATCAATTTACCCTGGACAGAATCTCCCTTTTTTGAGCGCGAACTTGAAGCAGCGAATCTATCAGCAGAAGATAAAGCATTTGTTAAATTTTATGCTGAAAACGGTTATGTTATTTTTGATCCAAAAATTGATGACGGAACTATCGACGCTATAAAGGGCGAATTGGCAGCAGCTCATGAAAAATACGCAGCCAAAAATAAAAAGATACACTTTTCGCCGCATCGCATTCAGGACGCCTGGCTGTTTAACGAAAATGTAAAGAAGATAGTCCTTGCCCCGGCTGTGCTTGAAAAGTTACAGTTGCTTTACAGACGACGCCCGATTCCGTTTCAAACACTCAATTTTGATCGCGGAACGCAGCAATGCACACATTCTGATATGATTCATTTCAGCTCAATACCTGAGCGTTTTATGTGCGGGGTATGGGTAGCACTGGAAGATGTTACCGATGAAAACGGCCCCTTGCATTATTACCCGGGCAGCCAGAAGCTTCCTTTCTACGAAATGTCTGACATGGGCGTAAAGGCTTCTGACAGTTTGAAGATGAAAAACGGCTACATGGATTACACCGACTATTACGAAAAATTTATACAGGATGTAGTTGACAGTTTGGGCCTGCAAAAAAAGAAATTGCTGATAAAAAAAGGTCAGGCGCTTATTTGGTCGGCCAATTTATTGCATGGCGGCGATACCATTACGAGGGAGAATTCTACCCGGCACAGCCAGGTATCTCACTATTATTTTGAAGATTGTACCTATTATACACCTTTATTTACCGATATGCTGTTGAAGAAGATATTTCTGCGTAAGATAATCGATATTTCAACCGGCGAACTGGTACCAAATAAATATTTTGGTGAGGAGGTAACAGGTTCAACTTTAAGCGCCATAAAAGGCAAAGTTGCCAAGCTGATGCCTAAAAAGATGTTGAGCTTATATAAATCATTCAGGGAACGATAGCCCGAAAAAAATAAACCCGGAGATTTGTCAAAATATCCGGGTTTAACGTTAAATCTTTTACTCTTAGCTTAAAATTGAATTTCTGTTGCGCAGCCAGTGATCGGCTAATACCAGCGCTGCCATTGCTTCAACAATAGGTACTGCACGTGGTACAACACAAGGATCATGACGGCCCTTGCCTGATATTTCGGCAGCGTTTCCCTCGCTATCTATCGTTTGCTGGTTGTGCATTATGGTGGCTACCGGTTTAAAGGCTACTTTAAATTCAATAGGCATGCCATTGCTGATGCCACCCTGTATACCGCCCGAAAAATTGCTGCGGGTTTCAATATGACCCAAATGATTTTTTACAAAAATATCGTTATGCTCAGAACCATGCATTTCGCTTCCGGCAAAGCCTGATCCATATTCAAAGCCATGTACTGCGTTAATGCTGAGCATGGCTTTGCCTAAATCGGCATGTAGTTTATCAAATACAGGTTCGCCCAGGCCAACGGGACAGTTTTTTATATAACAGCTTATTTTACCACCAACAGTATCGCCCTGTTTGCGGATGCCATCGATATATTCGATCATTTCTTCAGCTGTTGCCGGATCGGCGCAACGGACAATATTCTTTTCGCGTTCTTCAATAAACTGCACAGGATTACTAAAATCAACATTCGGCGAATCTATTTTACCTACGCTGCTTACGTGGGCAACAATTTCAATACCTTGCGTTTTTAGTAATAGTTTTGCCAGTGCGCCTGCTGCCACACGCGCGGCGGTTTCTCGGGCCGATGAACGACCACCGCCGCGGTGATCGCGGATACCATATTTAGTTTGATAAGTATAATCGGCATGAGACGGACGGAATACATCCACATTATGACTATAATCCTTAGATCGCTGATCTTCATTCGGTATAATCATGGCAATGGGTGTTCCGGTTGTTTTACCTTCAAATACGCCCGAAAGAATTTTTACCGTATCGCTTTCCTTACGCTGCGTAGTGATTTTAGACTGACCGGGTTTACGTTTATCCAGTTCGCCCTGAATATAATCCAGATCAACAGCTAACTGTGCCGGGCAGCCGTCGATAATTACACCAATGGCTTCGCCGTGTGATTCTCCAAAGGTGGTTATCCTGAATATTTGTCCGAATGAATTGCCTGCCATGATTTTTAGATGTGCAGATTTGCTGGTGTGCAAATGTGCGGATTATTTTTTTATAGCGATGGGTTTTAAACCCATCGCTATGCGGTTATATTTTTACTTTAGCGTCAAATCCCACCTTTTCCAAATCGGTCCAGAACGCGGGGTATGATTTTTCTACTACTTTTTCATCTTCAATTTCCAATTCGGGTATTACCAGCGCCAATGGTGCAAAGGCCATGGCCATGCGGTGATCCTCGTAGGTGTTGATGAATATTTTTTCCGGGATGAATTTTTCGCTGCAATCCAGCTTGTAAACTTGCCCTTTTTCTATCAGCTTAACACCCATTTTGGCTAATTCGTTTTGCAGGGCCTTTACGCGGTCGGTTTCTTTAATTTTTAAAGTTTCCAGTCCGGTAAAGGTAGCTTCATGGCCCAGTGCGGCACAAACAACAATAACTGTTTGAGCCAGATCGGGGCATTCTTTTAAATCGAATATTTTGCGGCCCAATGGTTTAGGCTCCTTTTGCAGATACACGCCACCATCTTTAAATTGTGATGTAATACCAAAGTTAGCCATTAGCTCGGTAATCACACTATCGCCTTGCAAGCTGTATTGTGTTAAGCCGGGTAAAAACAGTTCGGCTTCATCGGCTAAAGCAGCAATGGCATACCAGTAAGATGCTGCGCTCCAATCCGGTTCAACGTGTAATGATGTCTCTTTGAAATCCTGTTTTACAATGCTGATTACGTTATCATTCCAGGTATGCTGAATACCTGCCGATTGTAACATGGCTAAAGTCATCTCCACATACGGGCGCGAAGTTAAATCGCCTTCAATGTGCAGTTCCAAACCGAAAGGCAGCCGCGCAGCTATAAGCAACAATGCAGTAATATACTGACTGCTTATATTTCCTTTTATACTGACCTTATTAGAAAGCTGCACCAGGCTGCCTTTCAGTTTTATCGGAGGGAATCCATCGTTCTCCACGTATTCAATCTGCGCACCCAGTTGGCGCAAGGCATCAACCAAAACCCCGATAGGGCGTTGTTTCATGCGCTCGCTGCCTGTTAGTATCACTTCTTCATCCTGCAAAGTAAAATACGCAGTTAAAAAGCGCATCGCTGTACCGGCAGGCCCGATGTTTACGAGTCTTAAGTCTTGAGTCTCAAGTCTTGAGCCTTTTTGACTTAGGGCTACCGACTTAGGACTAAGGACTTCCGCCAAAGTCACCGCGTCAGCAGCATCCGAAATGTTTTCAACCTTTACCTTACCGTGGCTCAGCGCTTCAATAATGAGGGCGCGGTTGCACTCACTTTTTGAACCGGTGAGGTGTACCGTGCCTTTTACTGATTTGCTTTTTTTGGTAAGGATGATGTTGTTATGTTTCATTTGTGTTGTGTTAGCCTCACCCCAACCCCTCTCCAAAGTAGAGGGGCTAAAAGAGTTCTTTGTCTTATCTAAATCCTCTCCAAAGGAAAGGATTTTAACTTCGCGCTTCTTCAGAACCCTCTCCTTTGGAGAGGACAGGGTGAGGCGATTTATGCGTGTGTTAATTTTTCAGCAGCCTGACCAGCCTGATCTTTGTTCATGATCTCGGTTTGTTTACGGATCGATTCACTATGGATCAGTTCCAGCAGTTTCTCGGTAAACTCAGGGCTCAGTTTTAATGCTTTACCGTAGTTAATGCCTTTTCTCAAAATTTCGTCCCAACGGCTAACCTGTAAAATGGTGATGTTGTTATCTTTTTTGTAAGTGCCAATCTGCTCAACAATTTTCATACGCTCGGCCATTTTCTGAATCACCAGGTCATCAATTTTATCAATCTGGTTGCGTAGTTCAGCCAATTTGTCTTTTAATTCGGTGCCTTTAACTTCTGGTTTGCGTAAGGCAAGGTGTTCAATAATGTCAACCAGGGCATTAGGCGTTACTTGTTGTTTAGCGTCTGTCCAGGCAACACTTGGATCGATGTGTGATTCAATCATTAATCCCTGCATATCCAAATCAAGCGCTTTTTGTGAAATGTAACCAATCAAATCGCGGTTGCCGGTAATGTGGCTTGGGTCATTGATCAATGGCAGGTGCGGCGCGTGTGTTTTTAAGCTGATGGCCAGATCCCACATCGGTTCATTACGGAACGCACTTTTTTCGTGTGATGAAAAACCACGATGAATAGCCGCCAGTTTGGTGATACCTGCGTTGTTGATACGCTCCAAGGCACCTATCCATAATGAAAGATCAGGGTTTACCGGGTTTTTAACCATTACCGGAACATCAACACCTTTAAGGGCGTCAGCAATTTCCTGTACGGTGAAAGGGTTGGCGGTTGACCGTGCACCTACCCAAAGAATATCAACACCTGCATTTAATGCTTCTTCAACGTGTTTAGCGGTAGCTACTTCAACTGCAGTTGGTAAACCGGTTTCGTCTTTTGCGCGTTTTAACCATTCCAAACCGATGCTGCCAATGCCTTCAAACTCACCCGGACGGGTACGTGGTTTCCAGATACCGGCACGTAAAGCTGATACTTTGCCTGTTTTTGCTAATAAATGAGCTGTGGCTACTAGTTGCTCTTCAGTTTCGGCACTGCAAGGACCCGCTATTACTAAAGGTTCGCTGGTGATTTTCATCCATGAGCTAAGCGGTTGTATGTTTAAATCAAGTTTCATTTTTTTGTTTTTTATAGTCCGAAATTCGGAAAAGTCCGGCAGTTTGTTTTGTTTAATTTTGTGTTATTTTTCTCTTTAATTAATGTTCTGTTATTCTTTCGGATACCCGGCTTCCGGTTTTCCCCGAATCATGCATCAGGTTCCTATTTTTTTAATGTTGATATAAGTTCTTGGTACACGTTCGGTTTTGATGATTTTCGGAACCGCGCTGTCTTCATCATGCCTTTCATATTCGCCCAAAATGTTGAAGTTATGGGTGTATTTTAAAATTTGCCTGATGGAGTTGTCATATTGTTTAGGTTCTTCCCATTCAATATCTACATAAAAATTATATTCATTGCGTTTTCCCAAAATAGGCATCGATTGTATTTTACTCATATTAACGCCTTCCTCGGCAAAAATATTAAGCACTTTTGCCAATGCACCTACTTTGTTACTCACCTGGAAACAAAGCGAGGCTTTATTGGGCTGCCTTTTTACCACATTATCATGATGGGTAAGAATCAGGAAGCGGGTAAAATTTTTCTTGTTCGATTCTATGCGGCGCTCCAAAACATCCAAACCATAAAGCCTTGCCGCTAAAGTATTGGCAATAGCAACGGTATCGGTAAGCTGCTCATCGCGGATGCGTTTGGCACAAGCGGCAGTATCGCTGCTTTCAACAATTTGCAGGTGCGGGTATTCGTCAAAAAAATCAACACACTGACGGATAGCGATAGGGTGGGAGGTTACATACTTTATATCCTCAAATTTTACACCCGGCAAAGCCATTAAATGCAATTGAATGGGCAGGTAAATTTCGCCAACCACCGGAAAAGCATAGCTCAACAGCAGGGAGTAATTGGGTAATATGCTGCCGGCAATGCTGTTTTCAATAGCCATCACCACATAATCGGCATCTTTATTTTGCAATGCCTCAAATGTTTGTTTAAAGGAATTACACTCAATAGTCTGGATGTTTTCTCCAAAATATTTAAATGCTGCTTCCTCGTGGAAGGAGGCCCGGATTCCTTGTATGGCAACTCTTGGTTGTTCTGTCTTCATAAAATCACTATAAAGCAAAAAGTCCCGGTTTTT
>Ga0206982_1220_pt1 | contig 13672 bp, 12 predicted proteins | sample Alteio_BWMinCont_18_FD_153493 | JGI IMG/M metagenome (GOLD analysis project Ga0206982, IMG submission 153493) | Enriched cells from forest soil in Barre Woods Harvard Forest LTER site, Petersham, Massachusetts, United States -... | ecosystem: Environmental > Terrestrial > Soil > Temperate forest >... | reverse complement strand
TCTTACTTCACTGATCACTTCTTTAATGGGAATATCTGATACTGCCAGTGCAGAGGAGGCAGCAAGTCCGGCCAATGCGTTGGGCATAATTTCCGAATCACTCGAAATCAGGGAAACCAGGACCTGCACATCACAGAAATAATCTTCGGGGAATAAAGGACGCAGAGCCCGGTCTATCAATCTGCTGGTCAGGACCTCATAATCATTTAACCTCGATTCTCTTTTAAAGAAGGAACCCGGGATTCTTCCGGCAGAGGCAAATTTTTCCTGGTAGTCTACCGAAAGCGGAAAGAAATCCTGACCTTCCCTGGCTTCTTTATTGGCGACTACTGTGGCCAGTATGATACAATTTCCCTGGCGCACTGTAACAGCGCCATCTGCCTGGCGGGCAAGTTTTCCTGTTTCAATAGTGATGGGCAATCCTTCACCGATTGTAAAGGTTACACTTAAAGGCTGTGATAACATAGTGAATCATTTGAAATAAATCGTTCTGAACAATAAGCAGGAGGGTTCCTGGAACGGTTGAGTGACGATAATAAGGTTTCTGAAAAAATGATTCCCAACTTAAACACGTTGGGAATTTTTTTATTTTCTGAGACCAATCTTTTCGATCAGCTGGCGGTAGTTTTGAAGGTCATTGTCGCTCAGGTAAGTCAATAGTCTTTTTCTCTTACCAACAAGCCGCATCAGTCCGCGGTTTGTAGAGAAATCTTTTTTATTTTCCTTGAGGTGATCGGAAATACGGTTAATTCGTTCAGTCAGTAACGCGATCTGCGCTTCGATTGATCCGGTATTAGTTGCACTAGATCCGAACTTTGTGAAGAATTCCGCTGTTTTTTCTTTTGTCAAATAAGGCATCTCAATTTTTTTAAGGCATCCAGATAATATTCTGCTAATTTCGGCGCGAAGGTAGAGAATTATTTGAGAATTATGACGTTTTCATCCAAAATCCCTGGTTTAAAAAGACCAACTAAATTATGACAACCTTCCTCTACCCCTTTAAACGAAAGCTTATTGTAGTCACGGTCATTTCAGACCTGGTTACCGATTACAGGGTTCATAAAATTTGTCAGACACTGCATGATAATGGTTATCGTGTACTGCTTACCGGCTCACGTAATAAAAGAAGTCTTCCCTTAAAAGCTCGTGATTATCAGACATATAGATTAAGAACATGGTTTGGAAAAACCTTTTTGTTTTACGCAGAATTCAATGTCCGGTTGTTTTTAAGACTTTTCAGAGAAAAGGCCGGGATTTACCTTGGAAACGACCTGGATATTATGCCGGCTACCCTGTTGCTCGCACGTCTCAAAAAAAAGCCATTGGTATATGATAGTCATGAATATTTCCTGGGAATGGCAGGGTTTGATCGCAAGCCCCTGCGCCGCTCCGTCTGGAAATTTATCGAAACCCGGGTTTTTTCTCAACTGAAATACGTGTATACTGTTTCAGAATCGATACAGAATCTTTACCGAAAAAACTATCATAAAAAGCTCTTCGTAGTGCGTAACCTTCCTTTAAAGAATCCTGTTCAATCAGATCTGACCCAGGCAGAAAAAGACTTGATTGCATCCATTGACAAGCAAATACCTACTGATAAAAACCTGCTTATTTATCAGGGAGCCGGAATTAATGAATCACGGGGTGCAGAAGAGCTTGTTTACAGTATGCTTTTCCTGGATGCAGCTCATTTTCATCTTTTGATTGTCGGAGATGGGGATGTATATGCCAAACTTGAAAAAATCATTGAACAAAATCAGCTTTCGGAAAAAATTACGCTGGTGCCCAAAGTACCTTTCGCTTTACTAGGTCATTTTACCCGAAAAGCGCAACTCGGACTATCCATAGATAAATCTTCTGTTCTAAATCATAAATACAGCCTTCCCAATAAATTATTTGAATACCTGCACGCGGGTGTACCGGTACTTGCCAGCAGGCTGGTAGAACAGGAAAAGATCATCGGCCAGTACGATGTAGGTGGATTTATTGAAGATCATCATCCCGAACATATGGCCACTAGAATAAGAGAAATCTTTGAGAATCCGGAAACGCTGGAAAGATGGAAACAAAACACATCAAGGGTGCGGGAAGAGTTGAACTGGGAGATTGAAAGCAAAATTGTTTTAGACATTTTTAAACAAGTAGAAAAGGATTCGGTTAATCATTAGATGGAAGAAAGGAAACTCCATATTGTTTGCCATGATGTTCCATTTCCTCCCGATTATGGAGGAGTATTTGACCTATACTATAAAATAATTACCCTTCATGAAGAAGGGGTCAAAATCCATTTACATTGTTTTACAAGCGGAAGAGAGGAACAACCTATATTGAAAAGCTTTTGCGAACAGGTTTATTATTATCCGCGAACAACGGGACATAAAGGATTTTCACACCAGCTGCCATATATCGTATGTTCCCGGTCCAATCCCGAATTACTGGAAAGACTTTTGCAAGATGAATACCCCATACTTCTGGAAGGCGTTCATTGTTCTTACCTTACACAGGATAACCGGTTTTCAAAGAGAAAAATATTACTCCGCCTCCATAACGTGGAATCGGTGTATTATAAACAACTCGCCATTTGCAGTACTTCCTGGCTAAAAAAGCTTTACTACCTGCGCGAAAGTGCTGTATTGCGAAAATATGAACGTCTCATTGCATCCAGCTGGCCCCTGCTGGCCGTCTCACAGGCTGACGCTGACCTGGCAGCTGTTTCATATCAATCCAAAAATATCGCAGTTATCCCGGTTTTCCTGCCTTTTCAGCATATTGAATCGCCCCAGGGAACAGGTTGTTATTGTTTGTATCACGGAAATTTATCTGTTGATGAAAATGAGAAAGCAGTGATCTGGTTACTGGAAAATGTGTTCAATGATCTTTCCATTCCATTCCTCGTTGCGGGTAAAAATCCCGGGACAAAAATTCGCCGCGCAGTTGCAAAATTTAAAAATTGCTGTCTCGTTTCAGATCCAAATGACCAGGAATTAAAGGATATAATTACGAAAGCCCAAATACACGTAGTTCCTTCATTCAATTGTACCGGAATAAAACTGAAACTACTGAATGCATTATTTAACGGGAGACATTGTGTGGTAAACGCAGCGGCGGTAGAAGGAACCGGTCTCAGGGAAGTTTGTCATTTGGCTGAAGGAGCTAATGAATTTAAAATGATCATTGAAAACCTGTACGAAAGACCTTTTACCTTTCTGGACCTGCAGTGGCGGCGTGAAAAATTACAGCACCAGTATAACAATCATCAAACAGCAACGCGGCTCATAGCACAGATATGGTAGCATTATCTATTACTTTTCCCTTTTCCGTTCGTAGGGTGCGTGCAGGAAATTTATTTACCACGCGATAGTCGTGGGTAGCCATAACCACCGTTGTGCCATATTCTTTGGATATCTGAAATAAAAGCTGCATGATTTCGTCAGAGGTTTCCGGATCCAGATTACCTGTAGGTTCATCTGCCAGGATAAGCTTGGGAGAATTTAGGAGAGCCCGGGCAATGTCCACGCGCTGTTGTTCACCGCCGCTCATTTCATAAGGCATTTTAAAACCCTTCGATTTAAGACCAACCTTATCCAGAACATCATTAATCTTCTCAGTCATTAGCCTTTCATCTTTCCAACCCGTGGCTTTCAACACGAATTTCAGGTTATCAATCACGTTTCTGTCCGTAAGCAATTGAAAATCCTGAAATACGACACCCAGATTTCTACGCAGATAAGGAACTTTTTTCCATGTCATTTCCCTCAGTTTAAATCCGGCAACAATCCCCTCTCCTTCATTTAATGTGAGATCTCCATACATGGTTTTCAACAGGCTGGATTTACCAGTACCGGTTTTACCTACCAGGTAAACAAATTCAGCTTTATTTACTACAATATTTACATTACCAAGGATCAGGGTGCCTGACTGGTAGATATTCACATTACTGAGTTCAACGATGGGTTCGGCCATATTTCAAAGTTAAAGGGCCGGCCTGAACCGGCAATGAACAAAATGATTACATAAAGCTTGCAACTGAAAAATAAATAGGATATCTTAACGTTAAGATCCAATCCTCGAAAACGAAAATTCGCACCCAATGAAATCCGCACACAAGCCTTTCCTCGCAATTGTTGTATTAACAGTTATAGTTCTTTACGGTCTGATGGCAATTATAGGTTCATGATTATTTAATCACCGGTTCCACTTCATATACCGGACTGAACAAATACAACTTTCCTGATCGCAATTCCATGCATTCGATTCTTTTCCGTATTTGTCTGCCCCGTTTGTATAATTTTCCATCTGAAGTTTTGAAATGAGTTCCTTCTCTCAAATCTTCAACCAGCACCGTTTTATTTTTTGTATCATAATTTTTCAAAACCCTTGTCAGATTTACATCTGAACAACTGCTTGCCGGCAGGTCGTGCAGGGATTTCAGAAGGGCACTATGCAGGTCGGGAGGAAATAATTTCAGACGGATAAAATCTTCCAGTGCACCCCTGTATGCCATTTTCCATTCTTTACCATGTGAATTGACCCGGTTACCATACTGTTGAAAAGTGATCAGATGACCAATTTCATGTATCAAAGTAATCAGGAATGCGTATTTGTTCAGGCTGCCATTTACGCTGATACGGTGATGATCTCTTCCAGTCGCATGACGATAATCACCCAGAATACTCTTGCGGCTCCGGGTAATAGTAAGGTGAACTTTATACCGGTGCAAATACTCCAGCAGTTTTCCGGAAGCGCCGGCAGGCAGGTAATTTTCCAGGTATTCGAGTGGCGCTTCCTTTTTAGGCATTTGGCTTTTTACTCTGTTTCAAAACTGTGCGCACTTCTATCAATGTATAGATAATATATAAGCCGAAACATCCGAAGAGAGCAGGTTTATTAACCTGCTTTTTGAAGATGGATATATAGACAAAGGCAGCAATGGCCAGCACAAAAAATTTCATTAAAAAAGAACCGTAAACAAGCCTTAAAAAAACCTGGACATTCTTATGTACAACAGCCCTGGTGCTCATTCTTACAGAAATCCAGCTTACTGCAAATAAAAGAAGGTTGCCATAGAGCAGGACATTATAATTAACAGCAGTTCCAGCGGGCAAAAACTTCAATAAGAAAAACAAAATACTTGATGCCAGGAAAAGATATATAATTTGTAAATCAGCCTTACCCGAAGACCCGTTTTGCATACATATTTCAATTAAAATACGGGCAAAATTAAGCCATTCCAAGCCTAAAGCTTAAAGCCTAAAGCCTAAAACCTTCTTAAGCCGAAAGCCTAAAGCCGAAAAATTTTCGTGTTTTAAAATGAAAATAATGTTAGAAAGCCTGAAGAAATTAACCTATTAGAAACGCCATCCAGGTGGTAAAAGGAATATTGAATAGAAAATCCATTACCACACACCATAAACCATCCACCTAAAGTTTTAGGCTTTAGGCTTTAAGCTTTAGGCTTTACTATGAAATGGCCAAAGTCGGACTCTTCGAAAAATCGTCTTTATGGGACGAAGATCCGGATTTACCAGAAATAGATGCAGGTTGTTCCTGAATCATATGGCACTGTCCATTAAAACTAGCAGCCGGTTCAATTTGCAGTTTGGCAGAATACAGGTTACCATTAACCTGGCAGTTGCTTTTTAACATCAACAGCTCTTTTACCTTGATAGTGCCGCTAACTTTTCCCATGATATCCGCCTGCTGGCCACTGATATCGCCTTCCACCACACCGTTTGCCCCGATGATGATTTTGGAAGAACAGATAATATTTCCTACCAGGGTTCCGTCGATCCGGAGGTCGCCACTGCTGGTAATATCACCTTTAAGGGATGTTCCACTGCCGATAAGACTTGCGCTGCCTGTTGGTACTACAGATTCTGTTGTTTCAGATTTTGATTTGCTATTAAACATTGGTATCAGATTTTAATCGTCTATTTTTTCTGCTTTCGGGATTTTAAGTACCGTAGTATCCGTTTTTACTGAACTATTGCCTTCCAGCACATTTCTCAAACTTTGAAAATACTGGTCACGGTACCTCATCTCCTGCTCTAACGAATCAGTTCGTATTTTTAGTTCACGAAGCTCCGTAGTATTATTCAAATCACCATATCCTGGTATATAAAGTTTTAATGGAGTAAACACGATTAAAGCCACTGTAAGACCGGTAAGTAATACAAAAATCGTGCTGAGAAAAACGTATACACTCAGACGTGAAAGCTTGAATGTTACAACCTCTTCATAGGTATCATCATTCATGACTACCAGCCGGTAACGGTTTTGCAATCTTTTTAAAGTAGAATTGGCATCGAATTTGGCCATATGCAGATATCGCGGCCTAAAGATAGCAAGTTATTGGTTTGCAGGTTAAAACAGCCTTAAATTGGCTGATTTTTAAAATAAAAACCGCGTTTATCAGTTAATAACAATTTAGTTTGCATAGCAATCCTAAAGGTCGAAGGGTGAAACGGATCGTTACCTCAGTAATTTGTTTTAGTTTTTTCTTTTACCTGAACGGATTTGGGCAGGAAGGGATAGATTTTGACCTGAAGAAACCCGATAAGTATGAAAACCGGATCCTGGGTTATGAGAAGACTACTGAGACCAAATGGAACGTTCCCCGTGCCTTCCTCCAAAATACCATCACCCAGTATAATTTTTATTTTAATGCCAACAACAAGCTGAATGAAGTGCTTGCCCGGGCTAAAGCTCAATTCAAAGAGGATTATACCCAGCTCCTACCCTTTTATAATTATACCCTGGATATCACATCGAAAGATAAAAAGAACCTGGATTCCGTTTTGGATAAAGTCAATTCGGCTATCCTGCTGCGTGATTTGAGAAATAGCTGGACAGACAATTTATGGATGCTCATGGGACGGGCATATTTTTATAAAAACAACCTCGATTCAGCCCATATTCTTTTTCAGTTTGTAAACTATGCTTATGCTCCACGCGATCCGGACGGGTATCCTATCCCGATCGGAAGCAACCAGGAAGAAGGTGGAAATGCATTTACGATCTCTACCAATGAAAAAAGAAATATTGCAAAAAAAACTTTCAGCCAGCCACCGAGCCGCAATGAATCATTTATCTGGCAGATTCGAAATTATTTCCAGCAGGAGAAATTAACCAAAGGCGCAGTACTTATAGAAATTCTAAGAAATGATCCAAATTTCCCTGAACGTTTACAGCCTTCCCTGCACGAAATGCAGGCACTTTGGAATTATAAAATAAAACAATGGGATAGTGCTGCTTACCATCTGAGCCTGGCATTAAAAAATACTACCGACCAGGGAGAAGAAGCCCGTTGGGAATACCTTATCGGACAACTGTATGAGCGGTCAGGAAATCCTGCTCAATCTAAATTCTGGTTTGAAAAAGCTGCCTCCCATACAATCGACCCGGCACTTGAAGTCTATGCCCGCCTGAATGCCATTCGCCAGAATAAGGGAATAGGAGCCAGTGAAGATTATATTCAAAAGAATCTGGATGCCCTCCGCCGGATGGCAAGAAAAGAAATTTACGAACCTTACCTGGACGTCATTTATTATGTAGCGGCAGAGATGGAACTGGAAAGAAATAACAGAGTAGCTGCACGCAATTACTTTAAAAAATGTATCGCTCACGCTAACGGTCTTGGATACAACCGTGACCGTGCTTTCCTGAAACTCGGCTGGATTTTCATGGATGATAAAATGTATTTGCAGGCAAAATATGCTTATGACAGTGTCAATATCAGTAATCCGAATATCGCGGATTCACTTAAAATATTATTGGACAGAAAACAGGCGCTCAGCCGCATCGTTCCGCAAATCCTCATCATTCAAAGACAGGATAGTCTCCAGAGAATTGCTGCAATGACCCCTGAAGATAGGGATGCTTATATTAAAAAAATGCTGCGTGCCTATCGTAAACAGCAGGGTCTCTCTGAAGAAGAGTTTAACGGTGGTTCAGGTGGTTATGCTTTCGCATCCAATAATGCCACCACTGATATGTTTAATTCAGCGGGAACAGGTGAATGGTATTTTTATAATCAGGCTGTCAAAGCTAAGGGATACAACGATTTTAAATCCAAATGGGGAACCCGGCCTAATGTAGATTACTGGCAAATGCAATCCCTGGTCAATAAACAAATTACCGGATTAACACCGGCGAGTAACCTGAGACTAAATGGAGCTGAACCTGGTGTCTCAGCTGCTCCTGCAGCAGCTCAAATAACTGCCCGGTCCCTGATGGAAGCCCTACCACTCACTCCCGAAAAACTGAAGAAGTCAAAGGATTCTGTCGAAAACGCATTATTCGTACTTGGGAAATCTTTACAGGATTATATACCGGATTATCAAAGCGCGATCAAAACCTATGATACACTGGAAACACAATTTCCCGATACAAGATATTTCCAGGAAGCACTGTTTGATCAGTATTATTGTTATATACATCTGGATGATTCCGTCAATGCCGCCAGGATATTGGCGATGATGAAACAAAAATTTCCAACCGGCCGTTATATTGCATTGATTGAAAACCCGCCCAAAGGTCCTGAAGACCTGCCTGTCCGCACACTGGCAACCAGGGCTTACGAAAAAGTCTATGATAATCTGATTGAAGGAAATTTTGACGAAGCCGCTGCGGAAAAATTGAAACTCGACAGTATGTATGGTGATAAATACTGGACTCCGCAATTGTTATATATAGAGGCGCTCTATTATATCCATTACAGGTACGACAGTATTGGAAAGTCCACCCTGAATAATATTATCACCAAATACCAGGGATCCGTAATAGCGGCAAAAGCAAAAAATATTCTACGGGTACTAAATGAAAGAGAAAGAATTGAAAATTATCTGAGAACACTCCACGTAACCAGGATGCCTGAGGACAGCATCGCAAGAGTTGCTAACGGTAATGCCAAACCGCAAGCTGCCAAAACCCCGATACCAGCCAAAGCTGCAGCAGCAAGCGGAATTAAGGACAGCAATCTTGTAGCACTTAAAAAACCGGATTCACTTCAATTGAGAAAACAAGCATTATTTTCATCTCCCTTTACATGGGCGCCTGATAAACCGCAGTCCGTTGTTCTGGTTATGACAAAAGTGGATCCTGTATATGTAACCGAATCTAAAAATGCGTTCGACAGGTATAACCGGGAAAATTTCTATGGAAAAGATTATGAAACCAGCCAGCAGGCGCTCAGTGATACCACAAAGATGATGGTCATTCATGGTTTTGACAATGCAGCGTTGGCTCTGGCCTACCTGGATAAAGCTGGAAATGCCGCACCGCGTGAAATCATACCATGGCTTCCGGTAAATAAATTTTTCTTTATAATTATAGATGATCAGAATCTTGAAATACTAAAGACCAATAAAGACATTTCACTGTATAAGAAATTTTTATCCGTTTATTCACCCGATAAATTTCCACCCGTCAAATGATCGGTAGATGGTTCATCGTAAATCGATGCACGACACACGATTCACGATGAACGATATATGGGAAAATAGAAAAATGAAAATAATTAAATAAAATAAAAATATGCAAAAGGCAAACCCAATATTCTGGAAGATTTTTTTTGGAGGTCTTATTGCCTTTATAATTTTACTGATACTCATCAACCTTGGCGTTTTTGGTTCACTTCCATCTCTAAAAGAACTGGAAAACCCTTCCATCATGCTTGCATCTGAAGTATACGCCGATGATGGAACCCTGATGGGGAAATATTATAAAGACAAGAGCAACCGTAGTAATGTAGAATACCATGATATTTCTAAAAACGCGATCAATGCCCTTCTTTCAACAGAAGACAAAAGATTTTACGATCATTCAGGAATTGATGGAATGGGTGTGCTCCGCGCTGTTGTAAAGCTGGGAAGGGACGGTGGCGGATCCACGATAACCCAGCAGCTTGCCAAATACATGCTTGGCCAGGGGTCACATAATATGGCCAGGAGAGGTATAGAAAAACTGAAAGAATGGATTACAGCTGTTCGCCTGGAGAGAAATTTTACCAAAGAAGAAATTCTCGCACTTTATCTGAATGCAGTTCCTTTTGGAGATAATGTTTATGGCATAAGGAATGCCAGCCGAACTTTTTTTCAGAAAGAACCAGACCAGCTGACAGTGGATGAATCTGCCATGCTCATTGGAATGCTGAGCGGAAACACACTGTATAATCCAAGAAAAAATCCCAAAGCTGCCATCGAACGCCGGAATGTTGTCATCAACCGGATGGTGGAAAGCAATTTCTTAACTGAAGAACAGGGCAGGAATTACAAATTAAAGCCCATCGATTTATCCAACTATAAAAAACTGGATGAAAATAATGGTCTCGCACCTTATTTCCGGGATGTGATTAGAGATGAATTAAAAAAATGGTGCAAGGACCATAAAAATCCTGCAACCGGAGATTCATATGATCTCTATGAAGACGGCCTGCGGATTTATACTACCATCAATCCCCGCATGCAATTATATGCTGAAGAAGCAGTAGCGAAGCAGGTTCCCGGCCTGCAAAAAGTCCTCAATGCCCAACCCTCCATCCGACGGGGTCTTGTGTGGAAGGACCATTCCAATATTATTGAATCCCTGATACGGCATACTGAGCGCTGGCAAAATATGGAAGATGATGGAATTCCTGCTGCGGAAATCAGGAAATCATTTGATCAGCCGATTCAGATGAAAGTATTTGCGTGGAACTCCCGGCGTGAAACAGATACAATCATGTCACCTCTGGACTCCATAAAATACAATCACCAGATGATGCAAACGGCATTTCTGGCCATGGATCCCATGAGTGGTGCTGTAAAAGCATGGATTGGAGGAATAGATTTTAAGACTTATAAATTTGATCACGCGAACCTGAATACCAAAAGGCAGGTTGGATCATCCATAAAGCCCCTTCTTTATGCCGATGCGATTGAAGATGCGGGCTATTCTCCGGAAACCATCGTTGATAATGAGCCGCAATATTTTGATGGCTTCGGACTCGTACCTGCAGGTGGAAAATGTAAAATGGATCCACATGTTACGATGGCCACCGCGCTTGCCCATTCCTTAAACTGTGCCTCTGCTTCCATTATGAAATCGGTTACTCCAAAACGTTTTGTGGATTTTCTTCATAATATCAATATCAAATCAAAAATGGAAGCCTACCCCAGTCTTTGTCTGGGTGCCATTGAAATTTCGCTCTATGAAATGTTATGGGGGTACACCATGTTTCCATCAGGCGGCTTTAGCACCAAACCATACTATATTATACGAATTGAAGATAAAAACGGAAACATACTTGACCGCTTCGATACGGAAAGAAAAGAAGTGATCAGCCAAAACACAGCTTATACCATGTGCCGGATGATGCAGGGTACTGTGGATATCGGAACTGCGGCAGGAATGCGGGATCGCCTTGGCCTTGCTGAAATGGGAGGTAAAACAGGCACTACTCAAAACAATACGGATGCCTGGTTCATAGGTTACACACCACAATTACTGGCTGGTGTATGGATTGGATGCGACGATAATTTCATCAGGCTTGATGGCGGACTGGGAGAAGGCGGAAGAGCGGCCCGTCCTATCTGGGAATATTTCTATGCAAAAACGGCTGCCGATAAAGATGTCGGATTAAATCGTAAAGCACGTTTTGTTCAACCGGAAAATATGAAGGCGGACATGATGTATGATTATTCCCATATCATAGACCAGACCGTTACTCCCGGTGCAGAAGGCGATAACCAGGGAAACGGAAATGCGAATCAGTATCTGGATACCAGTTCACCCCATGTGCCCGTTGATTCAAAGCTCACACCAGATGAGCAGCGTGTGCTCGACGAAGCCAATGGAACTAAAAAAAAAACTGAGTCTGTAAATTCCAATCCTCCACCGCAGGAGAAAAAGAAAAAAGGATTTTTTAAAAAATTGTTTGGAGGAAAATAGGCTGAAAGCGTAAGACGTAAGGCTTAAAGCGTAAAGCGTAAGGCTTAAAACTAATACGGAAATCTCCTAAACGTATTTAGGAAATTAATGCTTTCAATTCCTAAAATTATGTGAATGCATAATTCTTGATGTGGAATGAAATTCAATGCGCATCAAAGAGTAAACCCTCACCATGCGTTTGCTCCTCTGGATCCTGCTATGTATTATTTCTGTCAGTTTAATCCAATTTGCACGGATTAGAAAAACAATCAAAGAAGCTGCAAAGGTCTCCCTTATTTCTTCAACTCATACATATCCTATTGGTCAATTAAAGCCTCTTTCCTATCCACCCAATTCATGGCCATATTTTCTTCAGCATTTACCTACGGAAGACAAACCCATAGTAGATTATAAAGGAAATCTGATCAGCAATCAGGAAAAGCACTATGCCATTCTCACATATGATGTTGGTCATTCCGATCTGCAGCAGTGTGCAGACGCACTCATGCGCATCAGGGCTGAATATCTGTTCAGCCAGAAAAAATACACCCTTATTGGATTTCATTTTAATTCCGGTAACTACTATGCCTGGATAGATTATCTGAAGGGTGTGCGCCCGGTACTCAAGGGAAGCAGGCTAAATTTTATACGGGAGGCGAATCAATCTGAAATATCCCACGGCTCATTAAGAAAATATCTGGATATCGTCTTTGCCTATGCGAATACGATTTCTCTTTGCAGGGAACTAAAATTTACTGACAAGCTGGAAACCGGAACAGTTATTATTTATCCGGGTAATCCTGGTCACTGCTGTATGATTGTCGACGAAGCCCTGGGCGAAAAGGCGGATACCCTTTTCAAACTTGTGGAAGGTTATATGCCAGCGCAATCAATTTACATTCTGTCTAATCCCTATGAACCCGATTTGAATCCCTGGTATCATCTAGCGAAGGGTGAAATCTCCACATCTTCCTGCATATTCCGTTCTTACTATCTGAAAAAATTTGAGTAAGCAAAAAAATTCCCTCCCGTTTTAATCGAGAGGGAATCTGGTGCGAAGGGAGGGTTCGAATTCCGTCCGCCAGCCGGTGGATATGAGCCCGCCTTTAAATATAGTCGTTTGTTGCGAAGGGAGGGTTCGAACCTCCGACCTTCGGGTTATGAGCCCGACGAGCTACCGCTGCTCTACTTCGCGATGTGGACTGCAAATTTACGATCGTATGTGCTACTATCCAAACTAATTTTGATTCGCGTTTTTTATCTTTAATGCATGAACCGGATTTTACTTATTGGTTTGTTGATAATCTCTTTCTCCTGTAAACGCGTGAAACAAACCGACGATAACCTGTATTCAAGACATCTTCAGAGAAATGTAAAGTTGCATATTCTTCATACACCACCACCTTCTGATCGGTCCCTGTTCAACCTGCTCATACTTAATGATGGACAGGATATGGAAAAACTGGGGGTTAAAGAATCTATGGACAGCCTTTATAAAGAAGGAAAATTGTTGCCAGTGGTAATCATAGGTGTGGAGGCTGGTGACAGGATGCAGGAGTATGGTGTGACAGACAAACCGGACTATCTTGGTCGCGGCAGTAAGGCGGGACTTTACGATGCATTTATAAATGACGAATTGTATCCTTACGCAAAAAAAGAATCAGGTGTACGAAAATTTCAGTCCGTGGTTATAGTAGGTTGTTCCATGGGCGGACTCTCCGCTTTTGATATCGCATGGAATCATCCGGATAAAATCAGCAAAGTA
>Ga0206982_1242_pt1 | contig 13997 bp, 9 predicted proteins | sample Alteio_BWMinCont_18_FD_153493 | JGI IMG/M metagenome (GOLD analysis project Ga0206982, IMG submission 153493) | Enriched cells from forest soil in Barre Woods Harvard Forest LTER site, Petersham, Massachusetts, United States -... | ecosystem: Environmental > Terrestrial > Soil > Temperate forest >... | reverse complement strand
CTTTATAAGCTTCTGCTGTTGCCTTTCAAGACGGGCATTGTACTTATCAACAGCCTTTATTTTCAGATCAAGATAATGAGTGCCTTGTGTTACAATTTGTCCGTTTTCCTCTTGTGCAAAGGAAAATACTGGCACAAATAAATAAAGGCAAAAAAGCAGTGTAAATGCTCTCATTATAAAGGGTTTATAGATAGCGGCGCAAACGTAATCATACTAATTGAGATATGCAATAGCACCTTAATAATTTACTAAGAAGTTAATTTATGGAGTAATAAATAAAGAATACGCAGGGGATGGTAAGAGTTCTATGAGATAGAAATGTTGCGATTCAGCCATCAAACGACAACGCATTAAGAAATATTTACGTGTCAATATTGACACCACAAAGGAAGTGCTAATAACAGATTGAGTGTACCTCTGAGTTTAAGGTTATTTGACAAAAACTTAAAAGGAGTTGCAAGCGCTATAACAGTTAAGAAAATAGTCTTAAATCAAGTTTGGGAAATTTTTCCCAAATCAATAACGTAATCGAATTCATCTATCAGCTATGCTTCTCCGTACAATAATGATTACTTTGATTCTGATCAATTTTATAGACCGTTTGAATAATCATTTGTCTTTGATAGCTTGAGAAACGATAAAACGGCTGTCTCCCTATTCCGAGACAGCCGTTAACTTCGATGCTGATGGAAACCTATTGTAGTTTAAGCGAATTCCTAAGCCTTTATTTTAAAAAACTTCCTCTCATCCATTATCAATTTCTTATGAGCAGTTTTTTAATGACATTCTCATTAGTTGTGGTATTTATAACTTTGACGAAATAGATTCCATCAGCCGATTTTATATGGCAATTGATTAGCTTTTTACTGCCTAACTCAGTCTGACTATAAATTTCGCGGCCAGTTACATCTGTTACTGAAATTTGCCAGCCGTTTGTAGTGATAGGAACGATGATATTGAAATTTCCTGTTGTGGGGTTTGGAAAGAACTGTATGTTGGATGTATTCGAAACCTCTGGTATAGATACGCCACTCTTTGTACTAATTACGTTTGTTGTTGTATTCGTCACAATAGCTGAATTAAAGTCGAAATAAATATAGGCAGTATTATAGATCGTGTCCCCTATAGGTAAAGACTTTTGACTTTGTATAGAATAAACAAAATTGCCATGACTGGCGGCTTCATTTGTTTTACTATCTGGCAGGTTGATATTGTTGAAATTAAAAACAAGTCTTCTCCCATCTTTGCTACTTACAATGGGCAACGCTGGGTTACCGCTCAACAATCGGAAAGTAGACATATCCAGTAAACTCGAAATAGTGTCGACGACAACAATATTCTTCGCCTGGTAAGTCCCTGTATTCTGGAAATCTATTGTATAAATCATTTCCTTTCCTGCAATCACATTGTAGGGACGATTCACCAATTTGTCGTTAGGATCGAATGAACCTACAACGGTAGTAATAAGGGTATCTGCGTTGTTGTTTGGGGTGCTGTCGTTCGCCAACGGGGCATTTGCCGTAAAATACAGTGCCGTGCCTAATGACGCACTGGACGGTGTGTTTGTAGTAATTTCAATGTTTTCAGCACTGTCAACACTAAGACTATTAACTGTAAAAGTTAATGTATGTCCTGAAACCGAGGTGGCTGGGGGTAATGCCGATACGAACGTAAGAGATGAATCAATCTGTACTGTTAATGTTGTATTGACAACTGTAGTTCCGGCATTTTCTAAGTTAACAACCATATCGCTGTTAAATCCAGGCACAAAGTTTGACGAGTATATGGATGTAGTAATATCATTTACATTGGGTGTCGGGGCGTCATAAAAATCGGCAGCGCTAACCGTTGTATCACCAACCAATGTATAATTGTAGCTGCCGCCAACAGGGCATACGCCATGCTTGTAGCCTGTAACTCTATGTTTAACAGTGTATGCGTTGTCAGGCACAGTCATGATACATGTGTGCACGCATTTTATAATCTTGCGCTGCGTCCATCTGACTAAACGTAAGCAGAAGAATCGAAACAGTAGTGGAACCAAAGGCGATTATTTTCTCATTAAACAGTTGTCTATTGGATATTTGATACACCGACAATAATCCGAATATTATTAAATACGCTGTAAGAAAAGCAATCGCCCGGTTGGATAAATTATCCTTGGCAAGCAATCGTTTACTCGCATTAAACCTGGCGCCCCTTGTAGACCATATTTTGTAATTTAATTCTTCAAGGAGTGTCTTGTTAAGATGATCTTTTATTGTAGGGAATAGTTTCTTATCGCTCATGCCGAACAGTTTATAAGTATTAAAAAACAATAAAGCTAATGCTATCTTTATAATGTGAATCATATTGTAGATTACGTTCGGTACCTGCCTTATGACTACCCAAATTATTCAATCTAATTTATTCGAGGACTATGGATGTGTTCGACAGTCTACTTATTCCTGGGTATCACAAGCTTGTAAATCAATTGTTGGAAGATATTCGGCTGGAATTTGGTATAGACCCTGATAAGTTTCGAGCCATCTTGGAAGATGGAAAGATGTTCGAATTTGCGGACAATCAAATAACAGATCATATAATTGATAAAGAAGTTAAGGGTGACTTCCTCAAAAATTGGTTGAGTAAAACTCAGAATAATCAAGGGGCGATTGTCGATATGCATGAAGAGTTTTTCACCTACTATTATCTGTTTGTTAATAGTTGCTACTCCATATTTAATAACATCACTAAACAGTTGAGAGGCAAGAGCGCAGATTTAGAAGACTTTGTAATATTAGGGATATACGGTACTCTATGTGGGATGTCTGATGAGATTGGAGTGCTATTAACGAACGGTTATACAAAGTCTGCGTTGGTTTTATGGCGAACATTCTACGAACATACTGTCATAGGCATTTTTTTAATGAGGGAGAATGATACGGAGCTATTCAGAAGTTATGTAGACTTTGGTCACCGTGATGTACAGCGGAAAAAGGACTCGTATGATAAACACAGGGAGGAATTGAACTTCCCAGAGTTAGACCCAGAAAAAAGCAGTGCGATTGCAGCTCGATCTGAAGAATTAAAAAAACTGTACGGAAGGGACTTTGAGGGGGAATTTGCTTGGGCTAAGAAACATGTGGTCGGGAAACCGAGTTTCCATCTGATAGAGGAAAAGGCCGATATGAAAAGATACCGTCCATTTTATATTTGGGCAAGTAGCTTCAGTCATTCAAATTTTGATGAAATATCCCGTATAAAAGAACCTAATTGGAAGGTTAACTTAGGTAGACTAACTGCTCAGGAAACAGAAAAACAATCATTTATTGACCCAGCCCAGTTGACTCTATCTATTTTCTTCTCCTTCAACAGCCATTTTTTAAACCGATGTTCCATGGATGCTGATGTGAACATACTTCTCCTGAAGAAGATGTATGAACGCATGCTGAAAAGTTAAGACATATTTCAATTTGGTTGCAGTCCCGCCTGACATTCTTCCTTCGCGGATGTGTTTCAGTTCAGAAAATGTCAATAACAAGAAAGCAGCCACAAATGCACATGGCTGCTGTTTGTTTTTAAAGTTCCTGCGTCTAAGGCTTCTTGGTTGGCTTAGCTGGTGGTGGTGATGGTAAGTGCGGCTTCAAATCGGGATGTTTGGGCTGAGTAGGTGGATCAACTCTATGCCTTCTATCGTCTGATCCATCTTCTTTCTTTGGCTTTGGCCCAGGGTTGATTGCTTAAATTTTATCCATGATTTTTAGGCAATAAAATTTGTTGGAATTTTATAATACGAAGATACTGGTAATATTATTCGGAAATGCCATTTATTTCAATCCCACCTGACAATCGTCCTTCGCGGATGGATATCCGCGGTAGTTCAATTGGTTCGAGCATCAACTTGTTACACCGACAAAAACCAATCTGCCAATTGATAAATTAACCGACGTTAAGTGAGTTGAGCCATTTAGTGCGAGTTTCAGTGTTGCTTAGATATATGGATATAAAAAAAGAGTTGTACTGGTGTACAACTCTTTATAAATGAACCGATTAAGGTGCTCTCCCTTCTGGACTTGAACCAGAGACCCTCTGATTAACAGTTGGTATTATTTTCCTATATTACATATGATTTCTGATAACTTGTCTCTACTAAAATACATGCCTGCATTGACTTTGGCAGTGTTTTATAATTCAAAACTCACCGAGCAAATTATGCGTAGAAAAGATCAGATAAAAGTTCAGGAGCCATAACAGTGCGAGTTACAGTGCGACATATAAGCATCATTTATTTATCCATAAACATCAATAGCATCGACGACAATAGCATTTAAATTAATCTACCTTCCAAGGTATCCTTCCAATCTATAAATCCTTTATTGACGTCAGAATAATCATGTATGATCCTACTGAAATGTTCTGGCGCTATATTAAGATATGATTGCCTACCATTTAACTTCATTTTGCTTAATTCAATCTCGATTTCATTGACAGCGGCCCGCAATGCATCCTTTGTCTTATCGATATGCCACAAATAGGTTGCTTCATCTGTGTCCAAAGTTTCCCAAGCCAGGTGATATTTCTTTTGGCCTTCAACAAGAAAGATAAAAGAGAAGGGCTGTAAAATAAATCGCAGTTTAAGGATAGATGCTGCATGTTTCTTTGAAAGATATTTTAGATGCAAATAGTGCCTGGTAGATTCTATTTTTAAAAGTTCATTCATCAATGCAGCATCGTCATTTAATAAGGCTCCAACATCAGGATTGGACTGTTTTAAATTATCAATCGTTAACATTGAATTGCCTTCATCACCCTTAAATTTTCTGTATTCGCGTTTTACGAATTCAAACCTAACCGTGTCAATTATTTCTTGATTAATGGAATTTATCTCTTCTGATGTTCCATGCGAAGACAGAACATTACGGCGATCGTGTTTTATTTTTACATCTACAATGACAGATGTAGTTTTCAATGTTTTAGAAATATAATCTTTGATTACCTCGAACTCTGGTCTGACATACTCGTTAACTATCTCAATTGTAGTTTTGATTGTAGATATAGAAACAGGTACATGTACTACTCCGTTGCCAAATCTGATTTTCTTGAAAGGCACTTTTATCCTCTTTTCAATTATCCGCTGTTCTTCAACTATTAAGTATGAATTATAAGTTGACATAGGCAACGAGACGGGTGACTTTCTTAAGATCACCGATCTCAATACACTATCTGTGTCCGTAGTCCTAAAACGTATTTCTTCTATGGGCAATACCGCTATAGAGAATTGTCTCTCAATCTCAACGGGTTTATAGTTGTAATCAAGAATTTCAGCAAATACACTGCTCTCTCGTTCATCATATTTTAATACTCTGATTCGCCATGTAATATCTTTCTTGAATTGCTCAATATCCATTCTCAAATTGAGTATTTCGATAGGATAGGCATTGCTTTGGTTGTTGATGTAAAATCTATCTTCTTCAAATTTCAACGAATACTCTTCGTACGTTTTTATTAAGCCGCTACTCGTCAATTTATTATAGTACTTATTCCTTTTCTGAAACATTTTTTCCAGATAAGGTATACCCATGTCTCTGTAGTCATATATGACAGGGGCATTTTCACTTCTTTGAACCCTGCCTATATACTGGGTTAGTTTACCTTCAAAAGAACACGGGTAAACCAAAAATAGACAGTCAAGGATACCTATATCGATTCCTTCACCTAAGAACTGGCCAGTTGTTATCAAAACTTGAAACTGACCAGCTTCTATCTGACTGATCTTAGAAGCTCGCGAACTATCGGTATCATTGCCGGATAAAGTAATTATTTCACAGTCTTGTTTTAGGAACAGATTGAGGATGTCAATGTGGGACTTTCGCTCTGTTAGAACAAGGACGCTTCTTCCATTATTTATTTCCTGTATTATGTCAGTTGCTATCAGGTTGTTTCTGGCAGTGTCATGTACAAGTATATCTGATAGCGTTTCATACTTGTCATTGACTTCATTAAAAGGTATGTCTAAGTCTGTATCTCTGATATTGATGGATACACTTTGTTTATCCTTGAGCTTTTGAGGTAATACTATTTCATGGATAATCTCTCCTATCTGTGCAAAAATCAATTTTTCATCCTTGTTCTTTCTTATTGGAGTGGCAGTCAAGCCATATAAATAATAAGTGCTTAACCGCTGCAGGATAGACTTATATGACTCAGATGGTAGGTGATGGCATTCATCGATTATTACGGTACCAAATGCATTTTCAATTTTATTTAAGACCTCATCCCTATTGAGGCTTTGTATCATAGCAACAGTGACTTGCTCCCCTACATCCACCTGCCCTTTCGTAATTCTGCCTATTTTGTATTTCGGTATTCCTAAAAATGCCTGTATCCGTTGCATCCATTGATCAAACAATTGGCGCCTGTGGACAATTATTAGTGCTGGCTGTTTCTTCTGTGCAATAATAGAAAGCCCAACAAAAGTTTTACCTGTACCGGGCAACGCTACAATTACGCCCATCTCCTTCTTATCCGTAGTTATCAGGGTTGGTTGCTGGTAGTCGTAAAGGTGCCCAATAGGCGTGTATTCAACTTCCGGCAATCTCTTTCTATTGTCTGTTAGATTATAATGCAATTTGTTGCCCTTACAATACCGCAATAATGTCCCTATACAACCCCGAGGAATAATTAGCCGGTCAGTATGCTCTTCCAAAACTGTAGACGAAGCCATGATGCCATAGGTATTGTGCCCTGTAGCTTTCTTTATGAAGTAATTGGAGTTTGTTACCCGTAAATTATCACGCAGAAATAAAACCAACTCTGATGGCAGATCATTTCGACTAATGGTGATTGTATTATGTAAAATGATCTCAACCTTATTTCCGGATGATTGAAGTGCCGGGTATACATTGATGATAGAGTTGCTGTTACTCAACTTATCAAAAATCTCATTGAGTCTGCTGCTATCTATTTTTTCTATAGAAGCGAGGAATGCCCATTGATCTGCGTAAGCCTCCAGTGTATCAGGGTCAATGAAACAAGAATTCTCATTTTCCACAGCGCTTTTCTGTAATGGCAGGGCAATAAGATTACCTATGCCTTTCCCTGTGTGATAATCCTGATTAGGGAATATCCTGTCAAAGCTGGAATTAGAATTTTTGATATCAACCCCGGCATCTTTAAGTAAATGCCGTATGATAACTCTACTCTTTACCGCTGGATATTGTTGTTCATAAAATATCCACAAGTGAGCTCCATTACCCGATCTGGAACGCTCTATGTAAGCAGGCATATTATACTGTAAACACTGCTTGAAGGTTTCAACGATTTCTGTCCGCCAATTATTCTCATCAAAATCGACAGCTGCAAACCAGGTTGTATTATTTTCCAATAATGGATATAGACCTACAACTTCTTTGCCCTCTAAATGGTCTCTTATTTCACTCTCCGATAGTACTGCATAGCTTTTATGCGGATAGTCTTTTATTGTGCCGCCTGTAGCCTTGTGTGATTGATATTGATCCCAATCAATACTGTATGCAGGAGAGTAGCCACTTCTATCCTTGGTTTCCCATCGTTTAGCAAAAACTTCCTGTCTCCCTTTAAAAAGGGATCTATATAGGTCTATTTGTGATTGGGTAATACTCATTGCTCTATACACAAAAGTATCTATCAAATCTATGACTTATTGTAATGCGGGCTATCAGAGGGAACCCTCTGATTAACAGTTGGTATTATTTTCCTATGTTTTATGTGATTGCCATAAGGTTATCTATGCTCTAAGCCTTGTCTGTCTTGCTTTTGGTCATTTTATAAAAGTTAAAGATCAGAGGGTGAGTTGAGTGTAGATAAGGTCAGATAACAGTTCAGGGGGCCATAACAGTGCGAGTTACAGTGCAGATTTTTGTTTTCTAAAATTATATTCTGCGACATATATAACTTCTGGCGAGATTATCGTAGATTAAAAGTCTAAAATTAATAGCGTGGAGAACCAGCAACTTATAGCAGCGTTCGCAGAAAAATATTCAGAAAAATACTCTTTCTATAGTCTACAGCCCATCGGTGAAGGCGCCTATGCTCAAGTATTCAAAGCACGAGATTTAAATCGTGATATAGATGTGGCGATTAAATTATATCATGGAGGGACAGTACCCGATGGGTCAGATCGAGGGTGGATTATTACAAGCAAAATAAATAATTCTCAGATAGCCTCAACCTTCACGATTGAGATATTTACTGGCTCTGATGACATAGATTACAAAGCTGTCGTAAGCCGTTTTGTTCCAGGGAAATCTTTGAATGATATAATGAAGTGGTATGATACTAAAAGTCCGGAGGATAAAAAATTGATTACAGATGATTTCGTGCATAGTTTATTACCATCATTACTTTCAATTGTAGAATTCTGTCACTCACTTGGATATGGTCACGGCGATTTACATGGTGGAAACGTTATGATCTTCCCATCAGAAATAAACAGTAGGTATGAGTTTACTCCTGTTTTGATTGACTTCGATAATTCGTCCTTGAAGACGGAGTTTTTTGCTGCAACAGAATCAGAAAAAATAGATAAAGATTGTAGAACGATAAAAAACAAAGCTTTGGGTATTGCGCCGTGGATACTGCGAGACTGGGAATGGTGTGATGAGGTTGAAGGTATGTTTGTAGACTACAACACAGTTCGAGAATATAGAACAGGATTTAGGTATGTTCTGCAATTTACAGAGTTGGTAAAAAAAGGAACGTTGACAAATGACAAAATAATTGAAATTCTTTTTTCTGTGGGTAGCATGATAATGTCAGGATTTAGGGTATTCCCAATTATTGAATGCTTAAGAAAAATCTCAATAAAATCTGGTCGCGGAAATGACTTTGAAGTATGCTTATCACACGTCCAAAGTCGGATATCTGATGGATCGGCGCTTCATGTAGAGGTGGAAATTACAGAATATGGAAATCGGAAAAATCAGTTATACTTGGAATTGTTTCAATGATGGGCGTGCAAAAATTACTACCCACGATACGACTCCCACAAAATCTTATCTATCTCGAAAGGGTGCTTGTGATGCAGGTCGATGAGATCAATTAACCCATTGAATAATGCCTTATCCAGCATCAACTCTCTGTACTTGTTCAGTTCTTCACCAGAGACGGACAAAGAAACCCTATACTCGCCACCGTCGAATTTATGAGTTATATCCTTCACCCAGAAACTGTCTGTACCTACTGACGCGCGCAAGAAGTTGAACTGGAACCTGTGGTAAAGATCTGGTGTCTGTTGCAACCACATCGTAAAGAATATCCTATTATCATAACTCCTGAAATAGATGTCGTGCCGGATACCTGGTGCCCTGAATAATTCTGGTTCAGTATCATTGAGGTCATAGATGTCTTCGTACATCTGGGTAATCCACTTCGCAACATCAGTCGCTTTGTACCGTCTGTCTGTAGCGATGCTGGATGAGGCCATCGTATTTTTTGCCTCTATCAAGTAACAGCCTTAACCATTGGGGGTTACTTGAGATACTGTGAAATTTTTCTAGGGTGTTCGATTCGTGGAGAATTGGTTCTCTCTGTTTCGTTCTCATAGAATTAAATCATAAGTGAATTATTGATTAATGCTTTGGAAACACTTAAAAATAGGCAATAACATAGTTTAAACAATTTAGATTATCATTATACTCATTGACTGTAACATTATGAAATCTGAAAACAAAATTTGCAAGGCCGCAAAAAGTTGGTTTAAACTATATACTAACGATTTCAAGAAATCATTGCTTTATTGGTTAGGATCACTGTTCGGAGTATTCTATTTATTACAAATTCCTATAAAAAAAGGCATAAATGTTCTTTGGATCAATCCGATAGCTTCATATTGTCTAAACAACGCTGGCGCCGATACAGCATTTTATCTTCTTTTGCTATTTTCACTTGTTTGCTTTGTTTACAGGCTCTATAAAATTCTAATACCAACGTTGAATTCAGTATTATTGGGAATTGTATTGGTGTTAGGGTACAAAATCTTTTTTCTTGACGATAGCACGTATTCTTTTTACGAATTTTCTTCGGGCATTTTAAAAAATTGCTCCTATGCAAGTGTATTATTATTAAGTACTTTACTAATAGGACTTACTTATAAATCTTATAGAAATCCTCTAATAAAAATCCCGTCAATACAGTCTCTATTAGATGATGCACCATTTATAGGTAGCTATTCAGATGGGTATGGGAGAACAAAATATGCAAATAGCATAGCTAATCATATTAATTCCACCTCATCCAGCATCTCAATGGCGATTGGAATTGTTGGAGATTGGGGTTCCGGCAAAAGTGATTTTCTTTCTCGACTAAAAAGTACACTAAAAAAGAATTCTGAGAATATCATATTTGACTTTAATCCTTGGCGGGTAAATAAAACAGATGCAATTATCGAAGAATTTTTTAGAGCTCTTTCTAAAATATTAAAGCCATATAATCAAACAATTACCAATCTAATAAACGATTACTCAAATCGAATTCTGAAAACAGCTAAAGAAACTCATTTAAGAGTTTTTGATTTGCTAATAGGTGAATGGTTTCATGAGGAGGGAATTCAAGAAAAGTATGATACAATAAATGATGCAATAAAAGCAACTGCTAAACGTGTTGTAATATTTATTGATGACGTGGATCGTTTAAGTGGAAAGGAAGTTATGGAAGTGTTGCGAATTATACGGAACACGGCAAGTTTTGCTAACACTTTTTTCATAGTAGGCATTGATCATAATTATATTGTTGATGTCCTTAAAAACACAAAAGACTTTTCAAATGAGGCGGAGTATTTAAAAAAGGTATTTCAGCTAACTATAACGCTTCCCGCATTTAAAAAGGACGGATTTATAAACGAAATCGAAAAAATCTTACTTACACCAGATATGGTTATAAAATATCGGGGCCAAATTAGCTTGGCATTACGTAGGCTGGGAAATGATGTTGATAACGAGATTACTTTGGCGAGTGCATTTCCACCTGCCATATTTTATGAGCATCTTTTGGAAAAGATGATTGATAATATCAGGGACTTGAAAAGATTTTGCAACTCTTTTAAAATTGTATTTGATATCCTTAAAGAAGAAGCGGATATACATGATCTAATTGTCTTAGAACTAATTAGAAACAAGAATATTGAAGTATATAACGCTATTCGAAATAGATCAATATTATCGCTCGATTTTATGAATAGCTCTAACAAATTCAAGATTGACGAAAATCAATGGGGTAATTTAAAAGCCACCATTGCAGATAAAGACAAAGATTGTTTGCAAAGTGCTATTGAATATCTTTTAAAGGATGAACCATATAAGAATCAACGAAGATTTGTTTACGCCCAAAATTTTTACATTTACTTTTCTTACCAGCTTTTTAATCTTATTTCATTTCATGAGTTTAATCAAATATTAGAAAAAGGATCGGATGACATAGTAACACAGTTTGAAAAATGGATAAATGGAGGGCAAGGAAAGGAATTACAAAATATAATCTCGGAATTGGAAGATTTTAAAGATGCAGAATCATTCAAAAAATTTATAATTGTTCTTTTAAGGTTGTGGACTCCGCATTCTAACTGGCTTGAATATGCAAAGCATTTAGTCGTTTTGGGATACCAATATAATCAGCAAAAATATTTTCAAAACAGCAGTATAATACACAGGGAATTTTTGATTTCCATTTTGGATGATGAATCTATAGAACCTTTTGTCAGAGCACACCTTGCACGTCCATTTTTAAACGCAATATTTGAAAATCCATCTATCGAAAATATACTTTTTATTAAGAGAAAAGATTTGAGAATAAAAATTTATCGTCTGTTTGATGACTACTTAAAATCCAACCCAATTGACCCTAAAAAAGTATCCGAATTTTATCACTTAAATGACTACAAAGTTGAAAATAATATTGTTATATACCTCTCAGTGGCGAGTAGAACTTATAAACGCTATTTATTAAACAATCCAAAGGGTTTCCAAGGATATACAAAACTATTACTTCGCCCTTCTCAAATCCCCTATAACGGCAATTTGGTATTAGAACCATGGCTCGAACAAATTTTTGTTGATTGGCATATATATAAAACAAACTTGTTAGCGGCAAACGTTGACGATGAAAGTATGATGCGACTTAAGGACATCATTATAAATTATATTGATGATTTTTACGACAATGGGAAGCAACCTTTTCAAATTCAAGATAATCATGATCGCACGTTTTTAGAAAAGTACCTTTCATTAAATTGATAATAATTTAAGCCTTATTTGGGCACTCCTGATCATTGATCAGAGGCTCCCGGTATGTTGTCTTGTTACGAAACTCAAGGCAGACAAGCCTTTCAGACAATTACCCGTGGACGTTGTTTATCTCTCGCACTAAAACTTGCAATAAACGCCCAATTCTGCTGCCTCAGGACACAATACATGTTGATATTATTCCGTGTGACCAGTAGACCAACAATGCTAAGTTAATGAATGAAGATTTAATTGTACCCAGTTTATTAATCCGTAATAAAGATCGTCTAACACATCATTGTAGTTATTGTCGATAACATCGTAGTGTTCAATATCATGAGCAAGCCAGGTGTACCAGCATTTATCAAGAATCTGAAATAACGCTGGATCAATCTCGTTGAACTTGACCAGGCAATCGGTATAGTCGATTGTATTATTAGGGCAGGCTCGCATAGCGAAGTATTTACCAACATATCTATCTACCCCGATTCTCCGTAGATCACCACTTGATTTAAAATACACAGCTATTAAATTTGCCTCCTTAATTGTACACTTTACATTGTTGTAATCGTCAATGAATTTTGCCCGATCAAATCCAAGGTTTAGGTAATTGGGTAGCATCTTTACATGTTCCAACACATTTCCAATGTGCACGAGTAGATCGTCACAAAATATTGTCGATAGAATTACATCACCTTTGAACATTCGATGTAAATGACCATAGATGTAAACCTCCTTGATGGAGATGTCGGCATGAAGTAATTCATGTGTAAATGAATCCATGCAATAGTCATTGTGCTTAATGAGGAATATAGCATCATGACCCTTTATATTTACCTGATAAGCATGAGGATGAAATTGTAGGTTTACGGCTTTATGTTTTTTTACATGCTGCCATAGCGCTTCATTTCTGCAGTCTACGAGTTTTCTTATGTCTGGTTGTGGAATCACTTCTCCATTATTAAGATAAAATAAAAAGCCAGCCTATGAATAGACCAGCCCCTATAAACCGTTGACAAGATACTACATCCAATTTATTCTTCTGCGATAAAATTCTTACCTCTCCCGAACGAAGACATTCATGGCAAGCTCATAAATCTCAACATTGCGTAATCGCAGATACAAACACATTTTGGAATACCTGACATTCCACATATATTTATCCAATTATAGGGCAGCATGTCCTATTAACTCTTAACCCACCTTACATGGCTGATTCCTTAGACGCTCCCAAAGTTTTTATCTCCTATAGTTGGAAGCCATTTACAAACAAACAAAAGGTACTTGAGCTTGCTGAAAGACTAACTAACAACCGAGTACATGTTATTCTTGATGACTGGGATTTAAAAGAAGGTCATGATAAATATAAGTTTATGGAACAGATGGTCAACGATCCGGATGTTAAAAGAGTGCTTCTTATTTGCAATAAGGACTATGCAGAAAAGGCCAATAACAGAAGTGGTGGAGTTGGGGTAGAAAGCATGATTGTTTCTAACGAAATTTACAGCCAGGCAGACCAAACGAAATTTATTCCAATAGTATTCGAATATGATCAAGAAGGTAAGGCATACCTTCCAACATTTATTAAAACCAGAATTTATATTGACCTAAGTAACGAGGAAGTGTATGAAGATAATTATGAATCTCTCATGCGCAACATTTTTGAAAAACCTACTTCTAAAAGGCCACCGTTGGGAGCAGTACCAGCATATATATTAGACGAAGATCAAGTATTCCTACGAACGTCTAACATGGTTAAAG